>Ga0208019_1001301_pt1 | contig 13272 bp, 13 predicted proteins | sample CB_VirMetaG_5_FD_184540 | JGI IMG/M metagenome (GOLD analysis project Ga0208019, IMG submission 184540) | Freshwater to marine saline gradient viral communities from Chesapeake Bay - CB_1508_1D Viral MetaG (SPAdes) (version 4) | ecosystem: Environmental > Aquatic > Marine > Coastal | place: USA...
GACAACATTACTTCTTCTTCAAAAGCACGATCAGAACTCTCTTCATCAAAGATTTCTGCGTGCTCGTTTTCGTAGCGGTCGTATTCAAGCCCGAACAAGGCGTTAAGGCCGGGTTCTAGCTCTTTCGCTAGTTGTGCGCGTGAAATAGCCATTATCTATACCCTCCTTAAATACCCGTTGAATCCGCAGTGGTCTGCGAATCAAAGCTACGAGTACCCGCATTAAAATGCGCGTTAATACGAACCAACAGGTGAGCACCCGCAGAAGCATAGTCGTTGTTTGAATCGTCATCCACTAAACCTACAATGCGCAAAGGCAGAGTGGCTGTAGTAGCAATCGAAGCAACGTTTAACTGTGCTGTAGAGCGTCCAGTGTCTGTTGAACCACCTTGAGCAGAAGTGCCCAAGGACGCGTTAGCAAATACCGCTGCCAAAGCCGTAGCTCGGTTGGTCAAAGTAGCGTCAGCCGCAACTACGAACAACTGGTCAGGGTTATCTGCAACAAGTGCTTTTACAGGGTAGTTAGTGTCTACGCCAACACTGCCCGAACCGGGCCAATAGTTCAAGAAGGTGGGCTTCTTGGTTACTGAGTCAACGTATTCTACACCCATCAAAACACCAAGTGCGGCGGTAGTACCGCCTGCCGTGTCACCGGCATGGTCAATTACGCCATCGGCTGTAGGAACAACAAGACTATACTGATAGATATCGTTAGTGTTGTCGCTAGCAATTTCGTACTGGGTAAGCCCAGTGCTGTTTGCCGCACTCCCTACAAGTCCTACCGGACGCAGACCAAAAGCTGTTTCTGAGTTTGCCATGATCTTTTCTCCGTTTACAGCGGACCGTTATTTACGGTTACCGCCAAAAGTTACACGAGATTGACGGTCAGGATTATTGATCGTCATTGTCGAATGTGCATTTTCGCGTAACATGTCGTGATCCACAGAATCGATCTGATCCTTATTTCGCTGGGCAAAATAAGCAGTCCTCTCGTTAACCGTTTCACGCGGCATGCGCGCTAAAACAAGTCCGCCATGCCCTATAACACCCTCATACTTCCCGGAGTCCACAACGGGACATTCAAAATCGGGGTATTCATCTTTGCGGACCAACTCCCAACCTTCACGAAACTTATTGTGAATGTTGGACTGATCCTCTGCGCCGCGTACTTGTACGCGTATCCATCGATGAACATACCCTTCCGGCGGGGGCGGAGCGTCTAAAGACGACGGGGGAGCCCAAGGCTTACGCCTAGCTTGTGTCTCCCTTTCTTCTGTTGTGCGTGAGGAGCGTTTGGTGCCCTCAAAACCTTTAAATTCTTCGGACATATTAATTCTCCTTCACGTATTTCGCGTATTCTTCTAGCGGCACCCCTAATTTCTTCGCAATTGCAACTTGGGAAGGGGAGAGTTTAACCCGTCTGCGTCCGGCACTGCTTGTTGTTGAGCGGGAAACACCAGCAACGTTTTGAGCCGGACGACGGCTGTTGCTAGATCCCGAAAATTTCTGCGGGAACTCTGTACGAATTCTCCTATCGAGCTCACTATAATACTCATCGCTCTGCGGGTCAAATCCTTCTGATTCCACAAGCTTTTTATGAATCCCAAAAGCTGCAAAAGTCATAGCCTCATCTTGCCCAAACCACGCGTTTTGAGACGCCCAATCTTCTGCCTTAGGGTCTGGACGCTGAGCTTTAGGCTGCCGTTGCTGCGCAGCGGCCGGGTTTTGAGCCATATACTGAGCGTAGGCCTGCTCCTGTTGTTGCTGCGCCAACTGCTGCTGCTTTGCATTTTCATACTGCTGAGCAGAAAGAGCCAAGCTAGTAAGCTTTCGCGACGCAGAAACCGTAGCGTCCGCATCCCCCATCTCAACCGCCCGCTTTAATTCCGCTTCGGCCTGCTGTTGTTCTAGGGTCAGTCGCCCGCCATATTCCGTTAAATAACCCTGATCAAGCTGCTTCATCCGTTGACGAACTTGCTCGGCTTCAGATTGAACGCCCTGAGCATAACGCAAAGCTTCTTCTCTTTGCCGCTCAGCTTCGCGCATCTTACGGGTTAAACGATCAATTCTTTTTTGAACAGAAGCACTGTAGTTCTCGTGCTCCGAATCATCTTCGGAAGACTCGGGTGCGGCGGACTCTTCCGAATCAACCTTAAAACCTTTTCCGTCTTCAATCTCTACTTCAGTCTCCTGAGCATCGCCTATCTCAAGATCATACTGAACTTCGTTTTCTTCGTTCTGTTTTGCTTCAGCCATAGTGCTCTCCTTACAAGCTCAAAATATCTTCAGGGTCTTTAATGGTCGCTAGGACTTCATCGTCATTAAGAATGCGTACTTCACCGCCTTCAATCTTAAAACGAGATCCTGCATACCGCGGGAAAATAATCCACTGTTTTTCTTCACACCAAGGGCCATCCGGAAACTTTTCCTTGTCCTTGTAGCAAAGCGGGCCTTGTTTTACCACGTAACCAACTACGGTCTGAATTTGAGTGTCATCCAACATTTTGGAAGACAAAAGGATTCCTCCTTCTGTTTTCTCTCTTCCACGGTAAGGTAGGATTAACATGCGCCAACCGGTAGGGTCGGGCATTCGATCAAGTAAAGAGTCTTCCACCGATTCGGGGTTTAAAACTTTTTTGGCTTTTGGTTCTTTGTACAACTCAGATATTTTGCTAAGCCCTTCTTGGGCATTACTTAAAATATCCTCTTTAGCAGGGTCAGTCATGATTTAGCTCCTGTTGCTCTAGCAGGCCCGAGAGTTCCTGTGAAATGTAATTAAGAGAGTCCAGATTGCCCATAAGCTCTCTGTAATGCTCCATATTTTTCACGGTGTTGTTTTCCAGAACATCCAAGACCTGAGTACGACGCTCTTTTATAGCACGCTGAATAAATTGTACAACATATATGTCTTCCAAGAGACGCATCCTAGTTTGTCTGAGATGTTCGTATTCTTTATATCACAAAAAATAGAAGGTTAATAGCTCCATATTGCATTTGGTAGATCATCATCGCCATCTAAGTGAATAAAACGAGAAGACCAGTCCCCTTTTTGCTTAACCCCTATGCGACGAATACCGTTTAAGCCCGCGGCAACAATCAAATCAATCGCATCTTCACCGGCAACCCTAATGTCCACCGCCTTTCCCTTGGCATGAGCCCCGGGATTGTCTTTAGCCTGCTCAATAGGGTGGTTTGGGCAGCGATAGCCCGAAGAAACCACCATAGGACGGTTGTATACCGCTCTTATCGTATTCAAAACGGCCAAAAAATCTTCGTCAAAAACATACTCACCACAATGTTGGCAAGCCAACTCTTCCGGCTTAAAATAGTTCTTAGACATGGGGTTTCTCTCTGTAAGTTTTAACGCCTTTTTCAACTGAGCGACCGACAACGTATCCCCCTAACCCTATCTGCAACAACAACCACGCTTCTTCACTAAGCCGGTTAGGAAGCCATCCGAAGCTGTCCAACATAACCAAACTAAAAAGCCCCAGCATCACAATAGGACGCCACGTAGCCGTCACCCAATGCTCGCTTTTTGCTTCACTGTTAACTATTCGAGCCTGTCCTTCCAAAAGAGCTGTGTTGTACTCATGAACACGGTCCATGGCACGTCCTTGAACCTCCAAAAGAAGCCTCTTTTGCTCTAGTTTTTCTTCGGTAGACGTGTGTAAGTTATCAATAAGCTCCGCGGCGGGCTTAAAAATACCGGCAATAAGCTCCGTAATACCAATAGACATGACTAATATACCCCTTGGAATCGCTGCTTGACTCGAACTATCGGACTAAACCCCTTGACCATACCGCCTTTGGCCATCTTTCGATGCGCAGAATCCTTCATAAGCGTACCATCCGGCATATAATGCATTCCCTTAGGAGCTTTTTTGCCAACAGCACCGCCTTTCGCCATTTTTTTGGGCTTTTTCTTTTTCCCAGCCTTGTCTAACGCAATAGCAACCGCTTGTTTTTGGGGAAACCCCTCGTCCACAAGCTTGCTAACGTTACTACTGACGACTTTTCCGCTAGAACCCCTAGTCAAAGGCATCGTTAAGCACTCGTGTAGCGGCCGCCGCGAAGAGCAGCGCCCATACCACGCTTGGTGCCACGGGTGATCTTTCCTACCGCGGTGTTAGGGGTCGCTTCTTCGGTTAAAGTAGCGTATGGAATGCTACCTTGTCCGTCAATAACGGCCTTAGCTACAGGCTTTGGGGGCGCGGGAGGCGTTGAACCCATGCATTTTACCTTTTTCATACTAATCTCCTTTAAGCGCCGCTTGTTGGCGCTGAAAATCTTGCTTTAAAAGCTCACGCTGCAAGCTTGCTTGCAAGCGACTCTGGTTTTGCTGTTCTTGACTTTGCAATCTTTGCTGAAACTCTTGCGCTTTTATCTGCGCTTTCTCGCGCTGTAGTGCCAATTCCGCCTGTTCCTGCTGGGCATCTTGCTGCGCTTCCTGTGCTTTTAGCTGAAGCTCCTGCTCTTTCAACTGAACCAGCGGATCTGGCCCTTGGTTTTGGCCTATGCCCGAAAGCTGAGCAGAAAGTTGCTTCATTTCGACCATTCCCTGCGCAATAATTTGCGATTCAAGTGCCTCTAACTCAAGCATCTGTTCTTCAGAAGCAGGTTGTCCGCCCGTTTGTTGCAAGAACTGAACAACCGCCTGCTCTTGAGCCTTTAACTTAACGTGCTCTAATACGTGCTTTAATAAATTTACACCAACCATAGGCATCTGAGCAACTATGGGCGACGTCGCAAAGGTCAAGTGCGCTTGAATGTGGGCATCATGCGACTGACCCTCATAAGCTTTTAATATGGCACTGTCCAACGCGTCGATGTTTTCTTGCGCCGGATCCTTAGGAATCAAAGCTTCTTCCGCTCTAGGCTTCAAGATCTTGTCTACGTCTTTAACCCCCAACGCATGATACATGCGCCGATACGCCTCGTGCATATCATGAAGCTCTGGCGCCTGAGTCGCTAACTGCAACTCTGCTTGAGCAAGAGCAATCCTTTGCGACTGAGAAAAAATGTTGGGATCAGAAACAGGAATAACGTCTATGCGGTCGTCAAAGTCTTCTTGCTTAACACTTCGCTGAGCCCCTGCAACCATATAGGGATATTCAGAAGGCAAGTATTCCGACATGATACGCGCAAGAAGTTTAAACTCCTCCCGCATGGCGTAATGCAAGCGCTTGTGAACAGCACTCATTACCCGAGAACCCTGCTCTAACATCGCTATAGTCGTTCCAACCGCAGCCTGCTGGTTTCCGTCGCCAACCTTCATGTCGGTTATCGTTGCAAAACGACGCCCTGCGTCTACAACAAAACCCAACAGTTGATACAACGTCGCATCCGGTCCTTTAAAAGGCAGCGGCATTAAGCTGTCCCTTAAAACACCGCCGGGAGCATCAACATCGCGAAACTCCCCGGGTTGCAAAGGCTCGTCCTCATTCCGTACTCTTAAGCCACGAGTTTTAAAACCAGCAGGCAGGTTGCTAAAAGTGCCCGCATCAATTAACTGCCGTAAAGCAGCCGTTGCAGTCCGAGATAAGCCCCCTATGGCATGAATCAAACCCAAACCATAAAAGCCAAAGCCCGGCAAAAACTTGTAGTGGACAAAGTACTGGATCTTCGAGCGCTTTGCGTCATCTTCCACAAAGTTACGACGTATCGACAAAACCACACCCGAATCTTCGCTGACCGTCACAATGTAAGGCACCTTAATTCCTGTGGGCTCCCCGTCCTCATCTAACTCTTCAAACCCTTCAAGGTCTAAGTCAACGTGAAACTCAATCAACGTGCAGTCATAATCTATCTGAGAGGAAGACGTACCCTGAATCTTGTCGTATTCTTCTTGAGCACCGCCTAAATCATTGTTGCTTTGTGATGGCAACACGGGAATGTCACGGTAAAACCCAGCAACCTGCTTCTTGCGAAGCTCGTTAAACGGCATCCGCAGAACCTGAGCAATGATCGGACAACTATCCAAATCGCTCGTCTCATACGGAACGATTAAGTTTTCCGCAGGCACAAACTTGCTCACCGCCCGCTCCAAAACCTCGTCGTAATAGACCTTCTTGAAGGTAGAGCCCGCCAAAGGCAAATAAAAGAGCATCTGGTCAAAGTCAGGCGTGTATTCCTTCATGACGTTCATAATGTAATAATTCATGAACTCTTTGACACGATTAGCCTGCTGGATCTGACCACTGCTCGTGTCACCAAAAACCTGCGTCTTAACCGGACCGTCAGAAGGCAAAAGCTCATTAAACGCCTGCGCCTGAAACTGAATCGCTGCCTCAGCCAACAACGGATGCGTTACACCCGAAGCACCCCGAAACGGCATAGTGCGCTCTTCGTAATTAAACCCTAAAAGCTCTAGGCCCTTAGAATACGAATCCTCCCAATCACTGCGACTGGCCTTGTTCGAATCATATTGCGACATCAAATCAGACGACAAAGAACCTAACTCACGGTCATCAACATCCTCTGCCAAGTTCCGGTAAAAATCCCCGTCCTCTTCATCATCCCCAGAAGGATCAAAATCTACCGTAACACCACCATCATCATCCAACTCAATCTCAATGTCTCCAACCGACAAAGAACCCGGAGCACCACGCTCTACATCATCCATTAGACGCAATAAATCCTCGTCTTCCGCTGTGACACGATCAACAAACCCACCAAATCGACTTTCTGACATACTATTGTCCTCCGCTAAGACAATTTAACACATCACGCTACATCGTCCTAGCTATATGAGATAAACTACCTACGCCTCCGCCAAGGGCTTTTTCCTGTATTGGCGTTTTAATTTGGCCATAATCGTCAAATATTTCAGATGTAGGAGGTATTCTTTCTTTAAAATATATTTCATCTATCGGAGTGTCTAGCGTTTCGTTAGGACTAAGACTTCTTAAACTAGGGTCCGCTAACCGTCTTTCCATGTTGCGAGATTCAACTTCTCCAGCCACTGAAGTGTATTTCTTATGGGCCTGCTCCGCCGCAAGACGAGCTTGATACTGAAGAGTAACGGCTTCTTCTTCTAATTTGTCAAATCGTTTTACAAAGGGCTCTAGGCTTTGAAAAAGTAATTGAGACGTCCCCCTAAGTGCCGTTGGAGCCTCTTTTATAGAATCCGGAAGACGCCCGTATTCCCTACGAACAACATATTCTGAAAAAGTTTCGTTTGGTATTTTGTTTTGTTCATACCCTTTAAACAAGGAAGAAAATGCGTCCGCCGCTTTTTTTGTTTCTTCTTCAACCAGCTCATCGGTAACCTTGCCTTTTCGAACATCCAGCGAAGAACGAACAATAGGAGCAATAAAATTTTCTATACTTTTTTGAGTTTGCTTTATTTTTTGGCTCATAACCATAAGACGTTGCTGCAAATCTTTTGGAATATCATCCGGGCTTGCTCCCATGGGAAACCCTTCATAGTCTTGTATCCAATGTTGCGCTTCATGCAACAAGGTAGAAAGCGTTTTTTTCTCCGTACCTTGTGCTAAATAAATAGTTTGTGTAGAGGGAACATACATTCCTTGGGCTTTAATTCCCGGAGGCATGCTTGCAATACGAACACCTGCAATTTCGGGGTATTCTTCTAAAAGTGAAGGAAACTTTATAATTTCACCAAACCTTAAAGGTCCCTTTTGATAAGCAGAAAAAAAGTCTTTTGAATAAGTAAACGGATATCGTCTGGTTAAATCTTCCATCTCGCCTTCATTAAGTACTCTGCCAAAATCCTTTATGTCGTACTTACCTACAGTACTTTCGGGCTCAGCCTGATAACGTCGAATCTGACGGGGAGGAGTGTTAGCGTTATACAAAGCACTGTCTTTGTTTAATTGCGCTTCTGAAGTGTCTAGTTCAATACGAGGTCGACCATCCACGTCGTAACGAAAAACACGTTTATTATCAGAGGCTTGTTCTGAAAAAATATCTTGTGGACTAGCCCCTTCTTGTTCACGTTTTAACAACTGTGAAATATATTTCCTACCACTTGCCGCGGCAGGGCCAAGAAACATGGCCGCCGTACCCACAATCTTACCGACAGGCGTTATATCCGCCATGTCTAAAGCCGCCATGCCATACTCCATGGCAGAAGGGTCCTCACCATACGCTTTCCGCTGAAAAACCTGAGCAACGCCGCCGCCCGGAACAACAAATTGCGCTGGATTACCCTCCAAAGCACGTTCTATACCTTGAAATCCCTCCGCAGCATACGCCATAGGCGAACTAACGGGAGGACTAATCGAACCATAGCGCTCAGCTTCTTGGCCCTGCTCTATCAAAAAAGGGAGCTGTTCCGTAACCGTTTGATAATCCTGAGGAAATTCCTGAGGCAGGCTAACGGGACCGCCTTCGGCACGACGTATATACTTCGTGTATATACCAACCCCCTTATCCCACATCAAAAACCACCCCTAAGCTGCGGTGCTCCCATAATCCCCGCCTGCATCGGACTAGGCTGAGGACCCATGCCCTGCTGCTGAGGTATGCCAAAAGACACAGGCCCCTGAGGACCCTGCATCTGTGGCATCAAAGGTTGCCCCTGCGGCATCATCCCGACGGGCGCATTAACAGGCACGGGCATTTGGGGGGCCATAGGAGATCCCATCGCCTGCTGGGGCAACTGCTGTGAAGGCATCGACTGAGACTGAGCAGCCTGCAACATAGACGCCCGGTTAGCCAACATCTGCGTGACCGCACGCTGACGGTCCCTAATCTCAGGAGGAATGCCGTCATCTTCCATAACCGCACCACCCTCGGCAAAAGGCAATACCTCTAACGAACCCCTCTGGAACGGAACGCCATCACGAAGCAACATGTTGCGCTCTCGATCAAAACGGAAAGACGGGTCGCGGTCCAAGGTCACCGACATACCACCCTGAATCAAACGGTTCTCCGACGGATCATATGTAAACCGCGGCGTAGAAGGCGGAATAGGTGGGGGCATCGGACGAGGAACCGGAGGAGGAGCAACGGGAATAGGCTGACGGCCCGCGGTCGAAGGAGGACGGACGCCGCCCTCTCCACCGCCACCACCTAAAGTCGTAATACCACCCGAAGGCTTACCACCCGTCAAAACAGGAACATCAGGACCGGGACGATACGAACCATCGCCCATGGGAATCTGAGTACCGCCCGGCGTACCGCCGCCCGTAGAAGGCGGAGGCGGAGGCGGGGGTGGGGGCCTACGATCAACAGGCGGAGGAGGCGGGGGTGGAGGAGGCGTAGGCGCCGGCTGCTGCTCCAAAGGAGGCGTAGGACGAGGAGACTTGTTGTGCGACAAAACACCCTCAGTCAAATACGTGTGAGCATCACTCACCGTAATCAACACAACATCCCCAGAAGGATAAGGCTCTAACGCCAAAACCTTCTGACCAGAAAATACCATGCCCGGCTCTACATCCTGAGCCTCAACCCACTCACCATTACAATAAAACTTGTGCGTCAACGAACACACAATCTCCGAATCATCAAACCGAACCAAACAACGGTCAGAATCAGAAACAATCTCTACATGCTCAACAGGATACGAACCCCACCCCATCGTCTCCTCATGCTGAGTCCATACCTCCATACCAACAATTAAATTGCCAGCCTCAATGTCCGTGCCGTCAGATAAACGGACCGCGGTCCACGGGGCGGGGCACGTGGTTACACGAGGCTCAACCGGAACGGGTGGAAGTGAAGGTGTCGGCGTTGCAGGCGTTGCAGGCTCCTGCTCCAAAACAAGGGGTAAAACAGTGCCACCCCCATACCCCGGATCGTCCGGATGATACGGGTCTTCGCCCGGGTCAACATAGCCTCCGTCAGAAGGCGGTAAAGGTGGGGGCGTAGTTCCCCCGCCAGAAGGGGGCACCGGAGGTTGCTGACCACCAGAAAAAGGCGGAACATACGGTGCCGGCCCTAAGTTTTGAGGCGGCGTGTAATTAGCATACGGATTGAAAGCCGGAGGCAACTGACCATACGGATTGTACTGCGTGTACTGATTCGGTAACTGATCCCCAGAACGCGCTATATCATCCATCGTGTACAAAGGAGGGGCATAATAAACCGTGTTTATCTGACCACCAGACGGGTCAGGGTTCGGGTCGTTTACGTCGGGCTGACCTACCCCGGTCTGTCCGCCCGTGGTAGAACCGGGAAGCCCACCAAACAACTGCGGCCCATACTGCGCAAGAGAAATAGGCTGGCCAACAGGAATTCCGTACTGCTCCAGTAATTCCTCCAATACCTGAGAAGAAACCGAACCATAAAACCCGCCCCGACGGTTCTCCGGTGGAATTAAAACACCGTTAACGGGCGTGTAGCCCGCTTGCAACAATGTTAGATACAGCTCGGTTGGAGCCCCAAAACTGGTTAAATCAATGTTAAAATTAGACATAGTGACTACCCGTAATACACCAGTGAACCCATTGTAAGGGGCTCCTCATCCACATCGTCAGAAGGTAACTCCACAAAATTACCCTGACGATAACGCATTAACGCTTGAGTCGTACTGTCCACTAAGTCGTCATATTCCCCATTCGGGAATGCAGCACACTCTTCTATCAGCTCTTCCGCCCACGGCTCATCAGGTGCCCAAACCATACCACTCTCAAATAACGGCGAAACGCTGTGTACCCTAGACAATTTATCATTACCACGGCTAGGCGTAAAGTTTACCACAGGTATCCCCATATTTCTAAGCTCATGTGTCAACGGCATACCAGAAGCCTTCGCCTCAATAATAACCGTCTCAGGCTCCCAAAACTTATACATGTCATACGCTACCGCCTTCAACTCAGGAAAATCCCAACGACCCTTCCGAGAATCCAACAAAATTAAATTGGGCGGACCACCCTCGTCTGGATAAAAAACACCCCACGTCGTAATCGCACTAAAATCCGCAGTCTCACGCTTCGAAAAAGCCGTGTCATAACTCTGAATCACAAACTGCAACTGCGGAACATGCTTGCCCTCCCAAACACGCCACCACTCCCGCTTCAAAATACTGTTCTCATCACCCGTCGGATTCTGCTGGTACTGCGCATTCCACTTGCTCGCAGGAATACTCGCCTTAACAGAAATTAAATCCTCTTTAGACCAATACTCCGGCCAAACAGGATCTCCAGAAGGCAACTCCATCGGAAACTCAACAACCTCCCACTGATCCGCCAAAGGATCACGGGCCTGTGCGCGCATCAACTGACCCGTCAAATCCTTCTCCGACCAACGAGTCATTACCAAAATAATAGCCCCACCCGGCTGCAAACGCTGCCGAGGTCCACCCGTGTACCAATCATACGCCTTGTCAAAAGCCGTACTAACCATCGCATCCTGTTCTGAGTGCGGATCGTCAATAATACAGTTATGAGTTAAATATGAATCAGCTATAAATGTATTTGTCCCAGTCACATGAAAATTAACAAAGGTCCGTGGTTCGTGTTCCGTGCGCTTTAACTCGCGTACCTCCACCGGAACCCACCCGAGGTTTTCGCACGACCCGCCAAAGCATGCTGTACGCCTTGCCTGTTGAAACCACCCGTCTTTTCTGTTTCGGCCAAAGACTCGAAACGCGCTAACACATTTCCGGAAAAATCCAGTTGCTCCACCGGGCGTTGACTGTGCGACATCCGCGGAGCCTCCAAAGCTTCTTCGGGTGACATCCCCATCGACCGGATCCGATGCCGAATCTGATCCCGAGTAAGCCCCGTGCGCCGCGACCACTGAGCCAGCGAAAGTGTCTCGCCATAGGCTGTAATCCGAAACGTGTTGCGTCGATTGTTTTGTTGTCTCTCGACATCCGACCAGACGCAGTTTTCTGGAGAGTAGGGACCATCGTTGTCTAACCGATCCAAAGTATGTTTTTCCGAAGGACTTGGCCCCATGTCTTTGTAAAAATTGTTGAATTTGTTCCAACGGTCGCAAACAGTTATCCCACGCGCTCCGTAATTGTTGTAATTGGCTGCATTTGGGTTGTTGCACCGCTGACGCATCATCGCCCAAATGTTGTACTCTCGACTGTAAGACTGAGTCATAGATAATCCCCCGCTTGTTTGTATAAGAATCATCTATTTTAACACTTATTTCCTTATACACAACATCCCCAACCACTAAATCACACGCCGATTTCCAACCATTCTCTGTCAAAACAGGATGATGCTCCGACATCTGCAACTCGCTGTTCAAAGTAACCGTAGCGGTGTGCGTGCTTTGGATGACGTGTTTAACGGTATTGAACCCGCCAAGACCAAGAAGTTGATCCCCAATCTTTACGTCCAGAGCACGCTTTTCGCCTTGCGGCACGCGGACAACCGTGTCCGGATGGATACATAAGTCCGCACCGCGGCCCGCGAGATTCGAACCAACACCCACGGCATAGTACATCCCTCCACGGCTCGTGTCCCACCGACCAGAAGCCTTGGAATCCACCGCTAACTTCGCATCAGGAAAAATATCGTTGTAATCCTCACGCTCCATCAGGTTCTTAACCTTTCGACCAAAGCCCACCGCAAGCTCCGTGGTGTGCGTGGCCTGAATTATTTTCATCGCGGGCCGCTGACCGATCATCCAAGCAGGAAACAGATAACTGGCAAACTCAGACTTGGTGTGACGAGGAGGCATGTTGACTATCAGACGCTTGAGCTCGCCCCGCGCAACGCGCTCTAGCTTTTCTGCGATGATTCGATGGTGCTCGCCCGGTATAAACTCTGGCCAGACATGCTTAACAAACGATATAAAATTCTGTTGCGCAGCCTCCACACGTTCTATTTGTGCTAAACGAAGCTCTAACTTCAGAACTTTCTCCTGCATTTCGTTGTTTTCTAAGAATTCCATACGTTTCGCATACCTCAAAAAATTTTCCACAGTATATCAAAGCATAGCGGACAAGGAACCTATCGGTTTTTTTAATCGAAAAACCACTTTCGATAGGTTTTTCCATATGCAAAAAGTTTCATATGGTAGGGGTCCCAAGACACTTTTTAAAATTTTTACATGAAACGGAATGTTCCACGTGGAACACGGTAGGATTTTTACTCTGTGTTATTTGCGAATAACCTGCACTTTACACTTGCGTGGGGGGGAGATGCCGCGTCGCGCGGGCCGCGCCGGCCGGCCGGCGCCGGCTGGGCCCTTTTGCCTCGATTGCTGAGGGGCCCCACGCCCCACGGGCCGCGGGTTATCCACAGCGGGCCGCGGGCCTTATCCACATATCCACAGCGACGCGCAACGCACCACGGGCCGCGGGTTTGGGCGTGTACCTGGTACACATGCGTCGAGCCATTCTATC
>Ga0208019_1001302_pt1 | contig 13266 bp, 12 predicted proteins | sample CB_VirMetaG_5_FD_184540 | JGI IMG/M metagenome (GOLD analysis project Ga0208019, IMG submission 184540) | Freshwater to marine saline gradient viral communities from Chesapeake Bay - CB_1508_1D Viral MetaG (SPAdes) (version 4) | ecosystem: Environmental > Aquatic > Marine > Coastal | place: USA...
GTGCCAGCTACCAGGGTTAACGAACCTGTCTGGTGGTTAAACGGAAATCCAAACTGTTCCTGACCGATTTCTTCCAAAGCGATATTGACCGCATCCTTAACGGAGGCATGAAAACCAATAGCGGTTGGAAATTCGTCCGAAGTAAGCTGGACTTCATTCAACCGCTTTAGAGTATCATTAACCAGGGTCAGGAAAGTTGTTGCCATTTAAGCAGCCTTTAACCAGCGAACAGGGAAATCATCCTGCAAAGAATAGGAATGTTTATTGATATTATTCTGGATCAAACATTTAAGAAGTGTATCACCGTATAGATTAAACCTGATACCTTTTTGAGTATGTAGTATCTGGATAATCTTCATTGCTTCTTCTGCCATACCGATATATTCAGTTGTGGTATAGTAAAGATTATTAGTGATAGGACAGGATACGGTTACTTCTTTATGAGCCTCGTCGTGCTTGTTTTCTCGGTTGACTCGGTAATCATCTACGGTTTTGTTATAACCGCAGTCAAATCCGAATAGGTTTATCTTGTTATACCCGAGCCATACGGAGAGCAGGATAGCATGAACTGTGGAGTTAGATCCGGCAGACATACATTTATCAGAAGGTTGCCACGTCTTAGAAGTGACAGTATCTATCATATATGTCTTGTAGTTCTTTAGTGCGTCAAATAGACTGGGATCACACTGAGAGGAAATAATGTAGTTGGTTTTTTTGTTTAGTTGGGCTTTATTACCGGACTCTCTAGGATCAATGGATACGCTGTATCTTGGATCGCAACCGATAGAGGTTAGGTAATTAACAGTCTTAGACGCGAAGATATCGTTCTTAGAAATACGAAGGAACTTCTCAAACTGTCTAATACTTGGACCGGCAGCACAAATATTAATTTCTTCGCTACGTTTATGTGGGCTGTTCTTTAGTTTGGGAAGAGATGGTAGGTCGCGGTTCCTATTAATTTCGTAGTTAGACTTGAGAGTATCTTCCGAAACAGAACAGTGTAACTGTACCATGCAATCTCCAAGTAGTCAAGGGGAGACCCCGAAGGATCTCCCCAAGTTTGTTAGGCGAAGTCGCGGCCAACCTCAGCCGGACCAGGGATCTCGGCAAGGTCAGACATGTAAGCAACAACACGGATAACACCGTTAGCCGGTACGACAGAACCGCCGACGTTTAGCTTTACGTCAATGGTGTCAGCCGAAGCGACAATAACAGAGTTAGCGCCGAAGGGAAGCAGACCGTTTGAACCGGCAGCAGCCCAACCGACAGTGTTGAAGTCACCGCCGTCGATAAAGTCGTCACCAGCGGCAACGTCGATATCAAAAGTAGCAGCGGTCGAGGAATCAACAGTCTCGACATAAGCAACCGCACCGTGGACTAGGGTGTTAGCCGGAACTGGGATAACCTCTAGAACATCGGCGTTAGCAAGGGCAGAACCCTTAACAGCAGTTGCGTCAACCATAGAGACAGTCTTCTCTACGGTGTAAGGTACGTTAGCACCAGTACGCGACTTATGGTTGGTAGTGGAACCATTAGTTAGATCGTAAGCCATGATTCATACCTCCCTTATTCGTACACGTTATAAACGGCGCGAGTGACTGCTTCTGGACGAAGTAGCTTACGGCCATAAAGGTGCAGACCACGAACAACATCGCTAAAGCTGTCATTGTCGCGGTAGGTCTCTACCTTCTCAATCTGAGAAGCGGTAGCAACGGCTGAGTCGTGACCGGCAATGATAACACCGAAGTTAGCGGCGGAACCACCGGTAGCGACAGTACCCGGACCAGTACCAATGATCGGCAGGTTGTTTGACATGTAGATGCGGAAACCGCGAACCATGCCATCGACGATACGACCGTTACGGAGGATATCGCCTGCATCCTGGCGACCGGCAAAGTCATTGCTTAGTAGCTTTGAGTTTTCGTCGTTAAGCTGCTCGGCAAAGACTGGATCGACAACTAGCCAACGACCGTCACGATCAACGTTCTGCTGGTCTAGCTTGCGAGCCATACGGTTGATAACAGCCAGTGGTGAGATAGCACTGGTGTTCTGACCGACCGGAATGGAGTTACCAGTAGAACCACCGAAGGAACCGAGGTCGAGCTTCATGGAAGCAAGAAGGCCATCAGCATCGGCTGACACTGGATCAGTACCAGACTTGTCAGCGGCAACACGAGCGGCACTAGCATTGGCGTGTAGAGCAGCCTGCTTGTAACCGGACATGTAACCGAAGATCTCCTGGTCAAACTGGTCACGAAGGCGATAACCAGCGCGATCAGTAGCAAGAGATTCGAAGTTCACATGGGAATGTGCAGCTTCAATGTCATCGATCTTGAACGCGAAGTAGTTTGCCTGATCGATAACAAGAGTGAAATCTTCGTCGTCCAGATCCTGTGGGACAACCTGTGTACCACGGGAATAAGCCTGAACAGAGACTTCTGGCTCTTTGATAATACGAACGGAATCACCAAAGTTGGAGATCTCGCCCATGTAGTCGTTGTTAGTAATGTCCTCAACTACTGAGGTTTTCCGAAAGGCAGTTTGTACCTTCTTAGAATAGATAACTGGACTAAAGTTACCATTAGGAAGGTTACCATATCCTGCCGCACTCCTAAATGCCATGAGTTTTCTCCTTTCAAAAAGTGCGGAAAAGAGCTAACGTCGGTCATCCAAGGCTGACAAAAGATAGGGTGGGAGATTAAACCGGCCTAGTTTATCAGGTAGTTGAAAGCGAAGGTTAGCCGCTGTCGTATTGTAAGCGGTGGTCCCAACCGAGGGAGGCGCTTTGGTATTAATATGTACTATTATAGTCTAGTTCTAAAATGATGTCAAGTAAAAAATTACCTAGCACCACCAGAAATATCATACTCAAAGTTACCGGAACGAATAGCGTTCTCAATATCCTTTTCAAACTTTTCGTATTCTTGGGCTGTTAGACGCTTAACCCGAGATTCTGACCAAGTGACTTTGCCATCACTTAGGTCTTCTCGACGGTTCCGGGTCGGTACTGACCGGGCTGCGTCGGTGTCCTTAGTGCGCTTCTTACGGCCATTCTCTGATTTATACAGGTCAATAGCCTTAGAGGCACCTAAGAAATCTGTATCGTTATCATACAGTGCGCTCTGAATCCACTTAGGCTGCTGTGCAACCCACTCATGGAAACCCCTGTCCTGGCGTATTTCATCAAAGTCTGGGTGAAGTCGGGCCAGTTCTTTCTCAGCTTTCTCTCGCACAATCTTAGTCTCTAGTTCCTCGACTCGCTTTAGTCGCTGGTCTACTTCGCCACGCGCTTCCATAGCCTTTTTAGTAGCGATAGTCTCAACGATCTTAGCAACGTCTGGATACTTCTTAGCCCACGCATCAAGTTCCTCGTCAGACTTAGGAAGTTTAACTTGTTTCTTAGTAAGAGATTCAACTTGTCCTTGTAGTAGTCGTAGTTGGCGATTGTTTTCCTCCTGAGTTCGCTGCATATGGCGTCGAAGGTCTCCATAACGCTTCTTAAATGTAGCTTCTTCCGCATCAAGGTTAGCATCCTCATCTTCCTCAGCGCGTTGTTCAGGGGATTTGTTTCGTTGAGCTTCTAGCTCTGCTAGTTCTCGTTCATCCTGTTCTACCCGGTTGTTCCGGTATTTCATAGTAGTATAGTTATTTTCTTCTACTTCTGCAACCACAGACATGGTAGTCTCCATTTGGGGGCCTCTAGTAGCCTCTCACCACGAGAGGGGTATAGGGTAGCCCACAGTCTTGACCCTTATAGTTCTTTGTTAGGGTCACTCATAAGCCCTATATTCTTTAGAAAACCGGGTGTAAAAATAGATGATAAAGCTAATGAAGCCGACTCAATAGGTTTATTGGAAGTCGCCCTACGTGATGTTGGTACGTAGCCGATACCCTTAACATAGGTATAGCCTTCATAGGGATCTGTTGGTTTTTCTTCTTCGACCTCTTCTGGTTCTAAGTCTTCCACGGGTTCGCGCGAGCCACCGCCATGCCCGTCTCCTACGTCAGAGCCTCTGCCACCCATGGCCCCGCCAAATGGATCGGAGACATCGGCCTGATCTCCAATGTCGTTATTCGCTGGATCGTCGCCCCCCATGGGGTCGCTACCGCCGCCGCCCATTTCCCCGCCAACACCGTTAAATGACATTAAACCTTTTGGCCCTAAATGTTGATATTGACCCTCGGATACTTCTTGACCGTTACCCTCTGAACTAAATCCCTGTTTCGCTTGGCGTAAGGAAGCGGCTTCCTCTGGTGTAATATAAGCGAGGTAAGCAGTTTTACCTGGAGCACTAGAAAACGCAACAGGGGCAGTAATTACTTTATCGCTTTCTACCACATTTTCGGAATCAACCGATCTATTAATGTCTGCTTGGGCGTATACTCCCTCCGAGAAAATATCAGAGGTTGGTAAAACTTGACCTTCTTCAATGGAAGAATCTGAATTAATCATGCCACCCTCTGAGTAACCTCTAGCCATGATACCATTACGGGTTACGTAACCGCCTCTTTTTGCTCCTGCGGCTTCTGCTTCTGCTGCTGCGGCTTCTGCCTCTGCGGCTGCGGCTTCTGCCTCTGTGGATCCTCCGCCCACAGCCGCATCGACGTCTGCGTGCTGCGCGGCTGCCGTAGACGTGCCGGTCTGGTCACCGGGAATACCATTTCTGTCGGGGTCATTACCGACAACCTCATGGTCCTTATTCGTGCTAAAACCAAGGTCTCCCTTTGTTGAGTATCCATCTGCCGCGTTAGCCACAGATCCCGCAGGGGCATTACCGGCAGCTACGGCATCAGCGTGGGCGTCTATCTGATTTTGAGTTGCACCAAATTCGTTAGAAACAGGCCCCGACCAAGCTTCTTGTGCCGCAGCTAAGTCAGCCGGTGACATAGCATACATCTCTTTAGCTTTAGCTATATCTAGATCTACGGATTTCATAGCTTGTTGAGCCGCAGTAGGAACATCTGTAGCTAAACTATAACCCCTCTCAACACCCAAAGGGGAAGCAAGACCGAAAGTACCTCCAACTACACCTTTTGATACTGATTCTATAGCCTCACCTAACGGTCCAGATAAAGCCTCCCCAAATGCGGCTTGTTCCATAGGAGACATTTCAGACATAGATTTGCCAGTATCTGTTCCTCCCCTACCAGACGGTCCTTCTCTAGTTTCCGCCCGCGTGTCTTCATCTGTTTTTTTCTGAGATGGTCGTGCCGCAGCCTGACTTTGAGGAACAAAACCTACACCCGGTACATATACCATAGCCTCTACAGGCCCGCCCTCGGCAAACCCCATAGCCATTAGACCTTTAGGATGATGCTCGGCAACTACGATCTCGACTACACCTGCTTCTTCAGGTTCCATGTAGTCCATCTCGTCATCATCTTCTTCAACATAGCCGTTCTCGTCTACGTTTTCGATGATATCAAGATCTTCCATCTGTTGTAGTTCGGCCAGGGCGCGTTGGTGCATACCCGTGATATTCTTAAGACCGATATACCGAACTACGTTAGCCGGTAGGACATACTCACCTGTGGATAGATAAGCAGGAATATCGTCTGCTACTTCTTCTGGTGTTGCTCCGGGAGGTGGGTCAGGTACATCGTCATCATCTTCTTCTTTGATAAACTCGACTTCCTTTTCGACTGAACCACCTTCTGCTTTCTTTAATGTACCAACAAAGTCTTCCACAGCGGAAAAGGCTTCCTCTGTCTGATCAGGACGTGGCTCAGGAACCGGGGGCTCATCAACCACTACAGGGCGGCGCTCAGGGGTAGGCGGGTTATCAACCGTAGTGCTTGACTGTTGTTCTTCTTCTGAACCTAATAGTCTGCGTAGTTTATCACCTACACTTTCGGCAACTCGCTCTAGAGTATCTACAGTTTCACCTACATACTCAGAAGCGGTATCATACGCATCCCCGGCATATTCAGAAACAGTATCGTAAGCATCTCCAACATACTCACCTACTGTATCTAGGAATCCAGGTTCTTCCTCAGCCTGACCGCCAGTAACAGTGCCGGTATCAGAAGGAACGGTGTCATCTTCGGGGCGAAAGATATCGTCACCGCCACTAGGGTCTTGCATACTAGAAAGCACCGCAGAGACACGATCAGAGGTAACACCTGTACGTTGACCCTTATAAGTACCTGTCTCTGTTCCAGGTTTGGGGATACTAGCGAACTGAGAAGATAGATTTGTCTGAAATTCCTCGGGGGTAATTAGTCCTGACAAAAGTTCCTGTAGACCCTTTTCTTCCATTAACGCATCGAATAGACGATCTTGCACCTCCGGACTAAACACATCAGTATCTTTATATCCTAAACGATTTTTAAGATTTGCTAAGGTCGGTCCTATAAATTGATAACGGCCTACCGCACTTGTCCCTAGATTTGTATTGTCAAAAGTTCCCTTAGTAGCGTTGACCTGCCTTCTCTGAAAATCCTCTAGTTCTTGAAAAGTCATCTGAGAAATAGGTTTACTAGGCTGTAGATACCGACCGTAACCAAAAGGGAGATCGTAACCAGAGGCAAAGTTTTCCTGGGCAGCCCTCTCGTCGGTTGTACCCTCAGCCTCTGCAACTAAATTTCTAAGGTCAACAATATCAACCATTACTTATCCCTCTCCGCAGAACTTTGAATTTCAGCCTTCATGCTCTTAAGCCGTCTTAGGATTGACGCAGCCCCTTGTGCTCGATAGATAACGTGCATATCTACAGACTGCTCCATAATCTTATATTGTTCTGAGATCTTCTCGTCCAAATAGATACCGATAAGTTCAGCAAAGTCAGGGTTGCTTACTAAAGGCAGAACATCTCGTGCGACTTTAGGGTTCATTACTGACCACCAGCCTGTAGCAGAGCCATTAGTTCAGGCGGGATGCCTTGACCACCGCCCTGTTGTGGCTGACCTTGTTGGGGCTGAGGACCACCACCGGTTGGGAAGCCCTGCTCACCAGGAACAGGAGCTTGACCCACACCGATATTACCCCCACCTGTACCCATAGCATCCTGGCCGACAGCCGCTTCAGGTTGATCAGCTTGCATACGTTGCTGCATCTGCTTAAGTAGTTCAGCCTGACGGAAAGCCTCTTCTGGGCTGTTAGCAACCTTGTCCACGTCAAGATCCATCGTAGCAGCAATCTCGCGCATGATGTAAGGGAACTTGGCAAACGGAGCAAGCACAGGGTTACTAGAGATCTGTAAGAAGCTGATAAGACGCTGTGACCGTACCTCATTCTGCATGAACGATTCAGTACCACGAGCGCGAACCTCTAGGTCACCCTTGATCTCAGGGTCGAAGTCGAACTGCATATTAAATGCAAACATTGCCTCACCCAAAGGACGAAGCAGATAATCATCAAAGTTCTTAATAACTGTACGGATCGAACCGGATGCCGCACCCATAAGCATAGAGATACCAGCCGCTGTTCGACCTGTACCACTTACACCGGTCTGACCATATGAGAAAGATGGTAGGCCAGAAGATTCGTCAGCAAGTACACGAGCCTTATCAAAGAGCATCATGTTTTCGCTGGACACGTTAGGGAACTTAGTACCGAAGATGGCCTGACCCGGTGCGCCACCCTGACGACGGAATACCTTACCAGGATACACAGTTAGATCCTGTCCAGGTGTCAGGTTCGACTCGTCCACCTCGATAAGCAGGTTACCGGATAGTACCGCGTTATCGACTGCCAGACGCATAAACCCGTTCATAAGAGTTTGAGTGTCGTCCATGTTCTCTGCTAGACCGACACCAAAGAATGAATAAGGATTAACCTCATACGGTGTAGCAAAGTACGGGATACGCTTAGGGGTAAACGGATTGATAACTAGGCGAAGTACCTCACCGTTACATACCCAACAGTTGACCTGTACTTCGTCATCATCTGCGTACTCATCTGGTAGTTCCAGGTTATTATCTTTAGCGATCTGGGCATCTACAGTACCCCAGAACTCTAGAACTTCATACCGCTCGATGTCAGAACCAGCATAAGCAGACCCACCATCTGACCCTTGGCTATCATCAATATCGTTTTCCCACCACTCACGAACGTAGTTAGGACCATCCTTAATAGCAGCCTCGATAGCTGACTTGCGGAAGTATGGGCGGTTCTTTAGGTTACGTAGTTGAGATCTGGTTAGTCTATGGCGCTCGACCACATAGTCGCAGTCGTACATGCTGTACGCATCCGGGTCCGGGTAAAAATTCCAGATAGAGGTGTATTCAACTTGGGGGACAGTCTTGATAATAGGATTGTACGTACCATCTTCATCCCAGTTAGGATATTCTTTATCAAAAGCAAACGGACCTTTCATAATACCGGTGCCAAAGGTGACACACTCGAAACAGCTAAACCGAAGATGTCTGGTGGCAGCGGATTCCTCTAGCTGATCCTTGATCTTCTTTTCCATCTTCTTAGCAGCTACATCTGCCGGATGGAATGTAATCGATGACGGGGTGACACCTGGACCTTCCTTAAGACCTTCGATGTCCTTAAGGTCATCTCTTAAAGCCCCTAAGTTTTCTTTCAAATCAACCGAAGTAGCACCCGGCTTTAGATCCTTACCGTCACCTGGGAACCCATAACGATCTTCAAATTGCTGGACAACCTCCGCATCCTGCTTCTCTTTAGGATCGAAGTGAGCAGTATCAGCAATTCCTTCAGGTAGCGTAGTACGGTCAATACCGATGGGGAATCTATTCTGGCTGAACAGCACGTCGATAAGCTGACCATACGCGGCAAGTACCTTGGTCTTGGTTACCTTGATAAATACACGAGACTTCTCAGTTTCGGTAAACTGTACGTCAGGACCGTAGATACCTCTGTAGTTTCTGTAAGACTGTAGCCAACGAGACTCATCAAAGTAGCGAGCATCTTTAGCCCGTTCAAACCGATCCTCGACATAGCTGACCATATTGGTATATTGGCCGCGAGCTTCCTCGTCCCTATCGTCATCAAGGACGTTAATCTTGTCATTGTCGTATTCAGCCATATATACCTCTTTTAATAACCAAACCGGTTATCACTCGGTCGCCAAGTAGACTTCGGAGTATTTTCGAAAGCGGTCCGAATGTTTGTGGGTCTTGAAGAAACCATATACCTTAGAGCATCATAAGCATGGTCTTCTGCTTTAGTATCTACGTCTTCCGGGTTGTTCTTATCCAACGGTAGAGAATTTAACTGGCGTATAAGGTTAGGGCAGTTTTCAAAGATCCTTAGCCTTGGTTCCTCAGTATCCTCATCAACCATAAGCCGCTTATGAATTTCGATCTTACCACTGATACGGGAACCCGGTGAACGGTCCGATGGTCTAAACCTGCACCCTTCGGCATTTAGCATCTCAGCGATAGAAGGGCCCCGATCACCTCGTCTAGCCCAACAGCTACTATCTAGAACTGCATCGTAGATCTTGCCGTCGCCAGACTCTACTTCACGAATCATGCGACCTAACTGGTCTGCGGTTACCTTGCTGACATATAACTCACGATAGATCCAGATATTATTATCGTAGTCTACCGCACCCCATAGAATAGCCGAAGGTGAAGAAAACCCAAAGTCTGCTGCACGAATCCTAGTCCAACCATTAGGTACTTCAAACGGTTCAACAACATGGGTGGATCTATTGAACTCTGAAAAGGCTCCGTCTTCTACTACATCCCAGTCACCGTAGAGAAACTGCTTACGCTTGACTTCCGGTAGGGATGCCAGCATTGCGATATAGCTGGAATCTTGAGTGAGATAAGGGTTATCCCAGACCGAAGCAGGGATAAACTTTCTGGTGATCTCGGTAGAAAGTGTTCTACCTTCTAATTCGTATTCGACCTTTTCCGAGAACCGGGTATTTGGTTTACACGGTTCGATAAACAATTCTTTAACCCAGCGGCTACCTCTGTTGCCCGGATTTCCTGTATTTCCAGACAGATAGACAACACCTTTCTGGCGTAAGATAAAGTTTTCAGTATCTTGAACAGAGATACAATATACCTTACCTTTGTAGTCTACCTCTACAACATCGTTACGCTTGTTAGGGTTTCTATCTACTTTTGTGTGTTTCTTGTTGAATACAAAAGCGACAGTCCACGAATCACGCTGGTTTGGATCAGGGTAAACCCTCTTACGAGTATGTGTTCTAGCACCGATCTTAAAGGCAATTTCCTGTAGGTCGTCACGAAGTTGTTCGCTGGTAGTATAACACTCCACAGAATTTTCAGACTGCCAGTGACCATCACCAAGTGCATATGCCTTAAAGGCTAATTCTAGTTGTTGCTTAGTGGCTGTCTTCAAGAACTCTCTAGGAAAATGTTTTTGGTGTGCTTTGCCTAAAGGTAGGAGGTGTTCTCGTAGTGCAGTATCAGAGATTGTAAAATCCCCACAACTATAATAAACTTTTAAGCCGCTGGACCCCATAACACGACGAACAAAGTCGTGATTCTGTTCTTTACTTTGTGTAATGATAACACGATTACGTGTAGTTGTGCAACCCTCAGCAATAAATAATCCTAGAAATTCACAGTAGTCTTCTACAGAACCTTCCCAGAAATCTGGTTTAGTAAACCCTGGTGCATTGTAACCGTTACTAGCCCGAATAAGATTGATACTTTTTCCCTTGTACTCGTTCCATCGGGATATTTCAATTTTATCTTCTACGTTATGCCTTCTATATGCAATACGATGATCTTTAGTCATCGAAGCATAGAAACCTTTTTTGAAGATACGCACTAGCGGTTCGTCAATATCATATACATAACTACCTGTAACAGGTTTGGTAATTAGTTCGCCTGTCTCTAGATCCATACTATATACAGTTTCACCAAACCGTACATCCTTAATATCTTTCCAGCCGTCTACTGTAAGAACCTCACCCTCGTCTACACAAGCTCGCATATGTAACGGAATACTTGGATCAGCAGACCGGAGAGAGGATCTTAAGAAGTGCCAAACATCCGGCGAGTCATACTGAGGTAACTCGTCAACCCCGATCCATGAGTATGATTGACCCTGGTATCGTAGCACATCTTGTAGGTTTTCGCAATACCCAAATTCAATACGTGCGCCACCTGGAAAGTGCCAAGTATTCTCCTGAGTCTTGAACTTAGCACCGGGAACAGCTTTAGGGTATAACTGTTGAGTCTGGAAAATCACATCCCGTAGTTCAGGCATAGACCTACGAATCAGTAGAGCACGAGATGTTGACTTATCTACAAACCGTAAAGGAGCGATCAAAAGACTATATGTCTTACCACCACCCCTAGCACCGCCATAGAATACTTCACGCTCATTGGCAGCTAAGAAGTCAGTCTGTGGGCCGGGGTTAGGTCGGAATGCTACATCTCTTTCCAGAGGTTGACCAGCGTCAGAAAAACTTTCCGGTTCTGATCCGGTCTGAATACCTGACCCAGTCCTTGCCCGTTCTAGCCTACGCTTGGCCTGTTCAGCCTTGATACGGGTTTGCTTCTCTGTATTCTTTAGATCCTCGATCTTGCGCTGTTTAGGGGTTAGCTTCTTTCGACGATCTTTCCTACGCTCGGCTAGTTCTTCCTCGGTCCAGGCCAGTTTATGTAGACGAGTAGCAGATAGCTTACGTTTAGTCTTATCCTCTAACCATGCTGCTACTGTACGTACAGATCTACCAGACCTGATATGTTCGATAGCCTCAGCAAGAAACTCTATAGTCTCTTTGTGAGGGACAAACCAAGCCTGACCTTCTTTATCCCTATAACTATCAAAACCATAGGGGCGTTTCCCTATGGCTTTATATTTCTCAGTCTTCAGATGAGGTATCTTCGGATGAGCCATCAATATCCTCTAGTGGAGGCAAAAGAATAATCGAAGCACCGGTTGTCTTGTGTTCGATCTTCTCTGTCTTAACCAGACCGGCCCGGTCTAGGATCTCCTTAGCGGCGGCTAGACGATCCCGGTTACCGAGAGCACTAGGATCGTCTAGGATACCAGCCATAGACAGAACTGCCTTGGGGGCATTAGCAGCAAGCATATACTCGGCACGCTCGATGATCTCATTCTTCATCTGACGAATCAGACGAGCCGGGTATTCTGTAGACGCGTATCCAGCAATACTCATAGCCTCACGGAAATTACCCTGAGCCTCACCGAATAGTGCGTTTAGGAATTTCTCTTGCTGCTCAGTCATCATTAACCCTTTGAACAACCGCGTCGGGTAAATCCAGCCTTCATATTGACCTTGTTAGCTGACCCGCCCTGCTTCTTCTTGACCATACCACCGTAAGCCTTTTTGACCGGGGCTTTCTTTTTCTTAGCCATGCCACCTTTCTTACGACCCATAGTCTCGCGTTCCATTTCCTTGGTCATCTCACGATCTTTGGTGGCCTGTTCCATAGTACGATTGTCACCTAGTGCCTCCATGATACGTTTGGCAATCGGCTTCTTGGATTGAGTGTCTACAGTTGATGGTCTTTTTGCATCTGGGCCAGAACCGTATCGACGTTCCGCCGCCCGATCTGCCAGTTCCTTACTGTCACGCTGGGCGTCCATTTGCGACCGGGCGCGAGGAGGTGGCTTTACAAAGCCAGAGTCAGTTAGTGGCGGGGCACGCTTTGGGCGAGGCTCAGGCACTGGAACTGTAGAAGAACTTGTAGACTTAGATTCGGATGCTCGTACTTCTTTACTGGCGTCGGCTTTTGCTCGTTTTACGTCATTCGCGTTTAAACGGTCAACGGCCTCTTTCTGTCTTCGCGTGGGTTCTTTGCCTAGTAATGTATTAATATAGTAGTTCATAGCATCGGTATAGTCACCGAAACTATTACCTTTTCCAGAAGGTCCTGTTCTTTTACTTTGACCGCTTACCATAACTATTTCTTCCTTTTCTTTGCCTTACTGGCTTGACTATAAGCAATAGCAACTGCTTGCTTCTGAGGCTTACCCTCTTTAACAAGGGTGCTGATATTCTTTGAGATAGTCTTCTTAGACTTACCCTTCTTAAGAGGCACGATACTTCCTCACCTTTTTAGCGATCTTATCAGGTTGCTTTACGTGTTGCTTGCCTGCTTTCGTGCCAGCCCGTTTAGCTTTAGTCGTGGCAGCATATTCAGCAGGAGATAAGGCTTTAATAGCTTTCTCCGGTAGATACCGTTCTCCGGTCTTGCCAGAAGGTTTGCCAGATTTGGTACGCCATTTCTGTGCTGACCAAGCCTTAAGACTTTTCTGAGGTTTCTTTAGTGGCACTATTACCGCCCGGATTTTTCCTGCTTTAGATCGTCGATCTTAGCTTCATTAACAGCTATACG
>Ga0208019_1001304_pt1 | contig 13258 bp, 11 predicted proteins | sample CB_VirMetaG_5_FD_184540 | JGI IMG/M metagenome (GOLD analysis project Ga0208019, IMG submission 184540) | Freshwater to marine saline gradient viral communities from Chesapeake Bay - CB_1508_1D Viral MetaG (SPAdes) (version 4) | ecosystem: Environmental > Aquatic > Marine > Coastal | place: USA...
GCGATCCAAGATACAGCGTGTCTATTGATCCTAGAGAGTCCGGTAATAAAGCCCAACTAAACAAAAAAACCAACTACATTATTTCCTCTCAGTGTGACCCTAGTCTATTTGACGCGCTAAAGAATTACAAAACATATATGATAGATACTGTCACTTCCAAGACGTGGCAACCTTCTGATAAATGTATGTCTGCTGGATCTAACTCCACTGTTCATGCTATTCTTTTATCTGTATGGCTCGGATATAAGAAAATAAACCTGTTCGGATTTGACTGCGGTTATAACAAAACAGTAGATGATTACCGAGTCAACCGAGAAAACAAGCACGACGAAACCTATAAAGAAGTAACCGTATCCTGCCCTATCACTAATAATCTTTACTATACCACAACTGAATATATCGGTATGGCAGAAGAAGCAATGAAGATTATCCAGATACTACATACTCAAAAAGGTATCAGGTTTAATCTATACGGTGACACATTACTAAAGTGTTTGATTCAAAACAATATCAATAAACATTCCTATTCTTTGCAGGATGATTTCCCTGTTCGCTGGTTAAAGGCTGCTTAAATGGCGACAACTTTTCTAACCTTGGTCAATGATACACTAAAGCGGTTGAATGAAGTCCAGCTTACCTCGGACGAATTTGCAACCGCTATTGGTTTTCATGCCTCCGTTAAGGATGCGGTCAATATCGCTTTGGAAGAAATCGGTCAGGAACAGTTTGGATTTCCGTTTAACCACCAGACAGGTTCGTTAACCCTGGTAGCTGGCACGTCAACCTATGCAGCACCAAGCGATATGAAAGTGGTAGATTGGGATTCCTTTCGCATTGTCAAGGATGAAGCAGAGAATATCGGTGCGGTAAGGTTGAGACAGATTAACTACGACACTTACATTCAGCGGTTCTACATCAGAGACGGTAACGCTGGGACAGAGGATTACGATACCCCTATCTATGTTTATCGTACTCTCGGTAATGAAATTGCATTCAGCCCTATCCCAGACAAAGCCTACACTATCAACTACGATTACTACCAGTATCAGACTACATTAACCAACGCCACTGATACCATGTCTGTTCCTGACCAGTTTAAGAATGTAGTGATCGATGGCGCTATGTATCACTGCTATATGTTCCGGGATAATTCCCAACAGGCTACTATTGCCCAGCAGCGGTTTACTCGTGGTATCGAGAACATGCGGAAAATCCTAGTCAACAACTTTACCGATCTTCGTGATACCAGGGTTAATAGACTGATTAACGTACCGGCAGGCAGTAAGTAATGGCTGATAATCTCCGCGATGTAACAATCATTGCCAGGGGCGGTCTATACACTAACGAGGATGCGCTAACCCTTGCCGGTACTGAACCGGGTTCAGCAATCCGTATGACAAACTTTGAGGTTTCACAGTTTGGCGGGTATCGCAGGATTAATGGTTATGAATATTACGATGCTGATAATCCACAGGTTCCCGGCGCTGGTAAAGTCCTTGGTGTCTGGATTCACAATGACAAGGTCTATGCCGCAAGACGTAACTCAGTTGATTCTACTTCGGCAACGCTACCTGTAGGCGCTATCTCTCTTAGTTCTGGTAGTTCAATCGTAACTGTTACTTCTACTGCTCACGGTTTATCAGTAGGTGAGTGGATCACTTTTAGTAACATTGATACTGACCTTGGTGGATTAGACCTAAACAACAGCGAATTTAATGTAGCTTCTGCTGCTACTGCTGACAGTTTTACTTTTGTCGCTGACTCGGCTGCGGACAGCACAGTATCCAGTACAGCCGCTAATATCACTTACACGGTTAGCCGATATTATACTATCTATGACCATACTGACGGAGTAGGTTGGTCCGCAGTAAATAACACCTCAGATACTAATACCCGTAGTGCTGTCGGCGTAACTAAACTCAGAACTAACGAGCATAGCTTTACCGGGTCAGAAGTTGTAATTGTTGTAGACGGAGTTAACAAACCACTAAGACATAACTCAACAACCCCTATTGAACTGTATGACCGGCAAGGTTCTGGTCTAACCGAAACCGAAGATCAGTTATCTAATCCCTTCTCAATTAGTAACGGAACCAGTATCGTAACTGTAGATCATGTTGCTCACGGCATGCACGTCGGAGACACTGTCAAGTTCAGTAATGTCAATGTCAATATCGGTACGGAAGACATTAATGGTAATGATTACACTGTTGCTACTGTAATTGATGACGACTCTTATACCTTCGTTATATCAGCCACAGCGTCATCAACCCAGAACACTGTCGGAGGTACAGCGGTAAACTGGTTCTACACCCATGTAGATATCGCAAATATCGAAGGTGCTAAGTTCGTCACGGATTTCCGAAACCACCTATTCTTTGCTGGTGCCGAGGCTAACTTCAACCGGCTTACGTTCAGCAATCCCAACTCTGACCTAAGATACGATCCGGCAGGTGGTGCAGGTGAAATTAACGTAGGCTTCCCTGTTACTGGTATAGCTAAGTTTCGTGATGCTTTATATATATTTGGTGAGAGACAGATCAAACGACTACAGGGTAACAACTCGTCTGACTTTGTTCTTTCAGAAGTAACAAGTAATATCGGTTGTATCGCTTCTGATAGTATTATTGAGATCGGTGGTGATATCCTGTTCCTAGCATCAGATGGCATCCGACCTATCCAGGGTACAGCCCGTATCGGGGATATCGAACTACAGACTGTATCTAAACCAATTCAGCAAATCCTACAAGCCCTTCCTGAAAACTATAATCTGGATTTGATGAGTTCTGTAGTTATCAAGAACAAGTCTCAGTTTCGATATTTCTTCCCTAGTGAAACCGGTTCCGTGACCGACGCTTTCGGTATTATCGGTGGTCTCCGGTTTGCTAATAACAGCGTCGGATGGGAGTTCGGAGAGCTACTAGGCATTCGGTCATTCGTGGCTTACTCGGACACCATCAACAGTATTGAGACCACGCTTCATGGAGACCTAGACGGATACGTATTTAAGCAGGAGTCGGGTAACTCGTTTAACGGTGCGGATGTTATTGCTGTCTACGCTACCCCGTTCTTCTATTTTGATAGTACAGAACGACGTAAGATATTTCATAAACTTTCTATCTATACCCGACCAGAAGGCACGTCGGAGTTTAACTTAGCGGTGTATTACGATTGGGATGACCCTAACAAATATAATCCTAACTCTTACGGTCTTTCCACTCAAGGTGCAATCCTTCGTTATTTCTCTACCGGAGGAACCTATGGGTCAACCTTTACTTTTGGCGGTTCTAGTAGTCCCGTTCTAGAAAAGAATATACAAGGCTCGGGTAGATCAGTTAGCTTTGTTATCACTTCTGTAGGTCAACAAGCACCTTATAGCATTCAAGGCTGGGGCCTTACTTTCCAAGAAGCAGGATATAGATAATGGCAGGTTATACACGTCAGTCTTTGGCTCAGATTCTTAACGGTGAGATTGTATCTGCTCCACCGCTTAACGCTGAGTTTAACCAGATCCTTGCGGCGTTTAACAACTCTACAGGTCATAAGCATGACGGTACCGCTGCCGAAGGTCCGCCAATTGATCGTATCGCTGACCTGGACCAGAACAACCTTATCTTCGTAGACACCAGTGCTAACCAGATCAACTTCTATGTAGAATCCAGTGCCGCTGCGGTAGGTCAGATCAGTATCCAAGACGGGGCTATCGTACCATTCACTGACAATGACGTAGATCTAGGTTCATCATCGTTCGAGTTCAAGGATCTATATATCGACGGTACTGCTAATATTGATTCATTGGTAGCAGACACCGTTGATATTAATGCTGGTACTATTGATAACACTATCATCGGTGCTACCACCCCTGCTGCGGCTACGTTTACTAACCTCACCGTATCAACCGGTAGCACTATTAATTTCTCTGGCGCTACTGTCTCTAACGGCGGAACATTTACCACTGTTACTATCTCAGGCGGATCTATCACCGGCATCACTGATCTAGCAATTGCTGATGGCGGTACAGGTGCATCTACTGCTTCTGCCGCCCGGACTAATCTTGGTCTAGCAATCGGTACTAATGTTCAAGCCTACGATGCCGGTTTACAGTCTATCTCTGGTCTGACCACTACAGCCGACCAGATGATCTACACCACGTCATCTGATACTTATGCAACCGCTAGTCTTACCTCAGCCGGTCGGGCATTGCTAGACGATGCCGATGCTTCTGCACAACGGACTACACTTGGTCTAGGCACTCTTGCTACTCAGAATGCTAATAACGTAGCAATCACAGGCGGAACTATCTCTGGTATCACTAATCTATCTGATATCGGTAATGCACTTCCTTATACCTTTAGTACAACCACAACCGATTCTGATCCCGGTAGCGGCGTACTCAGGCTAAACAATGCCACCCAGAATACCGCTACAGAAATCTATATCGATGATGAAGAAGCTAATGCAGCCGATGTATCTGCTTTTATTCAGTTGCTATCAGGTGGTAACAATCCTTCATCTATTCTAGGTACGATTACTCTACGTAAAGAGTTTAGCCCGGAATCTTTCCTACAGTTTAAGGTTACAGGTGTAACTAACGCTGCCGGTTATACTAAACTATCTATTATTAATACATCTTCAAGCACAGCCAATCCGTTTTCTAACAGTGACAGTGTATTCCTTGATATTGGTCTAGCCGGTGATAAGGGTGATCCAGGGGATGTAACCGGTCCCGCCAGTTCAACCGATAATGCTATTGTTCGCTGGGATGGGACCGGTGGTAATCTGGTTCAGGATAGCGGTGTTGTTATTGATGATAGCGGAAGGGTGGGTATCGGGACGAGCAGTCCTGATGAAGCAGTTCATGTGGTTGGTAGCGTTCTCGCTGGGGCCGCTGATTTAGGCACCGTAACATATTCAAGCGTAGACCAATTCATTGCGATGGGGTCAGGAGTAGCGGGAATACTAATCAACAACACTTCCACCACTGGCGTTGGATACATTACATTTGGTGATGGGGCAATTGCGGGCCGAATACAATACGATCACTCTAATAACTCTATGCAATTTCTCACAAGCAATATAGAACGCCTCCGCATCGACAGCAGCGGTAATGTTGGTATCGGTACGAGCAGTCCTGGTAAAACGTTAGATGTTGATGGGCAACTACGCATTCGTAATGGCGGCACTTCTGGTTACGCCCTTCTGGAATATGGTGCTTCCCTAACGGCTACAAATAACTGGCACGTTGGGTCGGAAGGCGATGGGAGTTTCCGCTTTTACAACGGGACGTTTGGGGCGGGAACCGAACGTATGCGCATCGACAGCAGCGGTAATGTCGGTATCGGTACAACCAGTCCATCAGCCTTACTTGATGTAGATGGGACAACTCGGTTAGGTGGGGCGGTATCGGTAGAAGATAATGAAGTCACTCGGCCAAAACTAAAGGACTACTCAGAGACAACCGTAGTTGCCAACACAGGTACGACCTACACGATTGACCTAGAAAACGGCAACGTATTCAACCTGACTCTAACAGGTAACTGCACCTATACCTTTAACAACCCGCCTGCTTCTGGCAGTGCTGGGGCGTTTACGCTTATCCAAAACCAGGATGGTACAGGGTCGAGGACAGTTACATGGCCTGCTTCGGTAGAGTGGGCTGGCGGGTCTGCACCTACAATTACCTCGACACTCTCATCCACTGATGTATTCACCTTTATCACTACTGATGGCGGTACAACTTGGTACGGCTTCACAGGCGGACAGGATTTTAGCTAATGCTTGGAGCTTCTAGAGCAGCGTTGATTGGTGCTGGCGATAATCCAACTGTGTCTGTCACGATTGAATCAACTGGTGGCTCGGGTGGCGGTGGTTACGGCGCAGGCGGCAATTCTACTTCTGGAGCTGGTGGACGTTCTCTTGGCATATTTCAAATTCCATCGGGCACAAGCCTATCTTACATAATTGGTAATGGCGGTTCTATAGGACCTAATTTATCCACAGGGGGTTCTGGAGGAAGTGGATATGGAAATGGCGGTAATGGTGCTTCACAAGATTCCAACCAAACGGCAGGCGGCGGTGGAGGCTCTTCAGCGGTATATATCACTTCTAACAATACAGTTTTAGTCGTTGCCGCAGGTGGTGGTGGAGCAACCTCACACAATACCAGCAATGGATACGCAACTTCAGGTTCTGAAAATAACAATGCACCTTCTAATCAAGGAGGAAGTGGTTCACCAGATGGTAGTAATGGTATACCTCAAGATGGAGTTTTGGGTTCTGGCTCTACTGGTGGTGGCGGTGGTGGAACAAATTCCACTAGAGATGGTGGCGCACCAAGTCGAGGCGGTGAATCTTTTGTAAATACTACAGACTATTCTGGTACAGTATCTACATCTTTTACTTTATCGCCTCCTAGTGCGGTAACAGGGGGGAATAATGGCTCTGCGGGTTCTATCAAGATAACAGATGGTTCTGGAACTACTACTTATACTTCCGGTTCTGGGACTCATACAGTAACGTAGGAGGCTATTGTGATATTTTCAAATACAAAATGCTCTAAAGTCGAAGACGGTGCAGTAGTCGCGTCCGGCACTTTTGCATCCCTGATCGCCCCGGCCTCTCCTTTCAAAGAAGGATTTCCAGAGGACCGGGCCAAGACAGAGTTCGGGGTATATAAGATTCAACCTATTCCTTCTGTCACCGCAGGTCAAACTCGCGAAGTTGTTAGCCCCTACTATAGCGCAGATGACGACGCGGTATATAATGAGATTGCCAGAGACCGTACCCCGTCTGAAATTGAACAAAAGAAAGCCCAACTAAAGCAATCCGTCAACCAGGAACGGGATCGGCGCTGGCCGGGTACAGTCAATTGTGACCTAGCAGGTGATGGCAGCCGAATTATTCCAGCGGATGCTCGTAACGATACTGATCTTCGCAATATCCAGGCGGTAACTACAACTGCTCAAGTGGTTGCAGGTACACCTGATGCAGTCTTGAAGTTCCGTGATGCTAATGATGTAACTCATAACCTTTCCCCAGAAGAAGTTATCGCCCTTGGTCTGATCGTACAAGCACATGTTCAATCATTTTATGAGAAGGCTTGGGTTCTAAAAGACAGTATCGACTCTATGACTTCGGTAGAACTAGATGCGATTGATGTTAGAAATAATTCTCACTGGGGAATTACTAATGTCTCATCATCTGCGGACAGTATTTAATCGGGATAGAAAAGTAGATGGACCTTTCTCCTACAGTTATCTGGAATATAATCCTGTCTCTTATAGTGGCTCCTGCCGCTTGGGTGTTCAAGTCCTTATTCTCAGAGATTAAACGATTAGAAGCCAAACTTCAAGAGACTAGGGAAGAGTACGCCACTCGTGCAGAACTTAGAGAAGACATGAGACGGGTTATGGAAAGTCTCAACCGGCTTGAAGATAAACTTGACAAAGTATTAGAAAAGAGGTAAGATCATGCCTACAGCAGTTAACGGGCAATTGTTTTATTCACCGGCTGAAGTGCAAGCTGGTCTACCACAGTATCATGAAGCCCTTCGCCAATCAACAGGATACACCGGTCAGTTCTCAGCCGACCCTACTCAAAAGTTTCAGCAGTATATCTCTGGTGCAACCCCTGAACAACAGGCTGCGTCTAACGCTCTGTCTAACATCTATGGTTCTGGTTCCTTCGCGCTCGGACCGCGGCCGGAACCGGCTCAACAGGAACCGTATCTGCCGATTATTCGTGTTCCGAGCGGCAGCGGTCGCAATTGGGGCGCGAACCAAGACAAAAACCAGTGGATCGCGCAGCAGACTGGGTATGGCGGGGATTTCGGCGGCGGCAACTTCAGCGCCTGGGCAAGCCAGAACGGCGTCAACGTCGCCGCCCTGGAACAACAGTGGTCTCAGCAGCCGGTGGTACCAAAACCATATGAAGGTCCAGGCGGCCTAGGGACAGGTCAGCAAGGTCTTATGACTGGTATCACCGGACTAGAGACAGGTCAGCAAAATCTACAGACCGGTATCACTGGTTTAGAGACAGGTCAGCAGGGTCTTATGACCGGTCAGCAGAATATCCAGACCGGTATTACTGGCCTAGAGACAGGTCAGCAAGGTCTACAGACCGGTATTACTGGTCTAGAGACAGGTCAACAAGGTCTTATGACCGGACAAGAGAATATCCAAACTGGTATCACTGGTCTAGAAACCGGTCAGCAGGGTATCCTCGGCGGTCAACAGGCACTTGGTGCGGGTCAAGGTGCAATTCAAGGGGCAATCGGGGCTCCCGCAGAAGGTCAGCCGCAGACCTTATTCTCCGGTCAGGCTGGTCTTATGGGCGGTCAACAGGCTCTAGGTCAACAGCTAACCGGAGGTATTCAGGATATTACTGGCGCAGTCGGTGGCGTATCTCAAAACATTGATGCACTAGAGCGGGCGGCGGACCAGTATCAGAGAGAAGCCCAGCGTCAACGTGCTCAGATCCAGACTTCCGGGGTACAAGGCCGAGAGCAACTTTCTCAGCAAGTATCTGGTGTAGGCCAGCAAGTCAATACCGGCGTAGAACAGCAGCGTTCTCTTATGGGGGGTATGGCTGCTCCTGTTGCTGCTATGGGTGCTACAGCGGGTATTCAACCGGGTGGGGCTACCCAGGCCGCTACTCAATACGCCCAAACCCAAAAGTTTGCCCCACCAGCCCAAGGTCAACAAACCATTATGGGTCCGATGGGTCCGATGACAGTCGATCCACGAGACCAAGTAACTCAGCCAGTGTCTTCATCTGGCCTAATGAATTATCCTGTATAAAAGAAAAGAGTAAGGCATGGTTCAGATCGGCAACTATAATTACAGCGATTATTATAGCTCTGGTGCTTATACACCACGAGAAGGAACTTTGTCTTATGCCGAGTTCGACCCAGACGCATATCTAACAGCCCGACCCGATGTTGCTCAAAATCCTGGGTTTACAGGAAGGGGGGAGGAACCGTCTAACTCTTACTTTACGCAACAATACGGTCGTGCTCCTAGCCGTGATGAAGCACTATATGCTCATTACCAAGGTATATTCCCTGGTGACCCCCAGCAACAGTTACCAGGACAATACCAGCAACAGGGGCCTGACCCTTTCCGCAGATCAGCAGAAGATGTGGCAACGATCCAGGGGTATCAAACTACTAGAGGTACTGTAGGCCAATACGAGACAGGTATATCAGCATTCCTAGATCCCGAGACTAATCAGATCCGTCAAGACCTTTTAGGCGGTACAGGTATTCCAGAAGATCTTAATCTACAGGAAAAGATCGACGCTGCTAAGAATGCTACTGACCCTAATGATCCGGCTGTACTAGAGCTAAAGTCAATCCTCGATACTCTAGGAGAGCGCAAGACCGCTAGAGATACAGGGTATCTAGGTGTATTCGGTGAAGGCGGTTATAATACATTTAAACAAGCTGTAGGTTCTAAGCAGTCCTATGCTGATCCGTACGGTAAGACCACGCCATTAGGTAGGATGGCTGAACTGGCTGAGAATCCAGAGCTACCTCCTGGTACAGAACTATCTCTTGAACGGTATGAGGCCCAGCCTGACGAGTTCCTAGACGCGGATAAGTATAAGGCAACTCCTACTAAATATAATATCCAAGCCGCCCAGGCTCAAGTATCTCAGGCTGTAGATCCGACTAAGACCGATGCTACTTCATACGAGGCTAATCAGGTTGCTGATCGGGTTGCTAAAACTCAGATCCAGGCCGCTAAACAGCAAGGCTTGACAGATTATGTAGAACCTGCTAAAGGTGAGGTGGATGTAAAGTCTACTGTTCAGGGTCAACTTGCTCAACTTATGCAGCAGTTTGAAGGCGGTCAGATTCCTGCCTTTGCTGCCGGTGCTATTCGTACCGCTGAACAGAGACTAGCTGCCAGGGGCATGGGTGCCTCTAGTATGGCCGGTGCTGCTATTGTTCAGGCTGCTATGGAGGCTAGTACACCTATTGCCGCTGCCGATGCCGAAACATACCGGCGTATGCAGGAACTAAACCTGAACAACCGTCAGCAAGCTGAAGTTTTGAACGCTCAGATGACATTGCAGATGGATCTACAGAACCTAAGCAATGAACAGCAGGCTCGGGTAACCAACACGCAGAATCAGATCCAAAGTCTATTTAACGATCAGGCTGCGACCAACAGTGCTAGACAGTTTAATGCGACCTCTGAGCAACAGAATGATCAGTTCTTTGCGGGTCTGTTTAACCAGACTGCACAGTTTAATGCTGCTCAGAAAAATGCTATCTCACAGTTTAACGCCGGTCAGACTAATGCCGTAGCACAGTTTAACTCAGAGTTGGCAAATCAGCGAGAACAGTTCAACCTTAAGAACAGCATCGTTATCGATCAGGCTAACGCTGTATATCGCAGACAGATTAATACCGCTAATACTGCAATCGCTAATGCTGAGAATGAGTTTAATGTACGTAACCTGTTCAATATCAGTCAGAATGCTCAGGCTCAGATCTTACAGCAGCAGCGGGATGAGATTAACTTTGCTCGGGTTGCTGCTTTGAATGATCAGGAATATCGGAATAATCTGGCCTTAGCTTCTTTTGCTTATGATAAGGATCTAGATCTAGCATCTGACTTGGCTTTAGGCGGATTATTTGGTAGTATCGCTGGCGGTATTATCGGCTCTATATTTAGCCCTGACCCGAAAACAAATTAATAAAGAGGTAAATAATGATCGGAAGTATTATCGCATCGGTAGCAGGTAGTGCAGTATCATCCATTCTTGGTGGTGGCAGTAAATCTCAAACCCTACCTGCTAAATTTGATCGTCGTCCCGCCCCGTTCCGGCGCAGAGTAGAGAACGTTATGGAACCTGATACCAAAGGCATGGAAACATTACCAGAAGAATCTGCTTCGGTCGGTACACTACAGGCTCTTATCAATAAGCATGAGGCAATCATGGCTTCCTTTGATGTAGATAAGCAAGAGTAATAGGGCAAACACTTATGCAACCTAATGATCAAAGTTTTAACGGGCCTATCCCCGGTGCATCTCTAACCCATGAACTAGGGTCTCAGCCTGATGAACGTCCACCTATGTATGTTGAACCGGCAGAAGCTTATGAGTTTCTGGTTGATCGTATTTCTAATCCAGATGTATTCAAGCGTATTGCTGTAGCGGCAGAACTAGGTGTACCACTAGAACTTATGGTCAGGCCGATTGTCTTTGCCGGTTGGGCAGAGGGTTACTACACCAACGATGTTATGCACCTTATTGCTGGCCCGGTATTCGAATTGGCAGGTAAACTGCTAGAGAAGACAGGTGTTGATTATGTAGCTTTGGCTCCTCGTAAGAAAGACGAGTCATACGAGAATCTACTTGATATGCTACATAACAAACGTGAGGCATTGTCCAAAGAACTTGGTGAAGAGTCAGACGATGAACAACCTGAAATGCTCCAAAAAGAAGTCGTATCGGAGCCTACTGACTCGGTAATGGATCAGGAGCCTGTTGAAGAAGAAGAAGTATCTGCTCCTTCCAGCGGTCTAATGGGGAGGCCGGAATAATGGGTTTCTTTTCACCAGGGTTCATTATAGGTGCTGCTAGTAGCCTCACTAATCAGATTGAGGATGCTAAGGAACGTAATGCTAGAGAAATAGAGTATCGTCGTAAGCAATTCGACGTCCTTAGTAGGGAAACTCAGAAAGAATTAAGAAAGAAAAAGCAGAGCCAAGAAGAACAGGCTGCCGCACTGGAAACTTTGATTGGTCAATATCCAGAAGGCCGTGCTATCTTAGACGCTATCGGGGAGGATACAGCGGCTAGAGCCGGTCTATACAAAGACTTTTCTCTACGTAGTCAAGTAGACCGTAGCTTCACACCTAAAAACTTTACTAAGTCAGTATATCAAAACGGTATGACAGAAGACGGTAGGTTCGATCCTACTAAAGTTGTTACGGTATCTCAGCCTGCCCCTGTGGATGATCTGGAAGCAACTGAGGAAGGGTTTGGTCAAAAGATATTCCGAGGTATTACCGGTGCGCCGTCTCCGCGGGAACTTGCAGAGACAGATGTATCTCGTCTATCCTCAGATATTCCTCAGGCTACCGTGAAGTTAGAAAAAGTCTACAATCCTTTAGACTTTGATGATTCTGCGTGGAACAAGGCGTATAAATCATTTGCGGATGCGGAACGTATCGAACTCAGTATGACTCCTACAGGTCAATATAGTCTAGAGAATCTTCTAAAAGCCACAGGAGATACTGCGAATAAACTGAGGATCATTAATACTCTTCGTCAGTATCAGGCTTATACTGAAGATGATATTGGCGGGATTACCGGTCATGTCAAGGATATCTATGAGACGGTTAAGAACTTAGATGATAAGTTTGATACAGTCGTAACTCAGATTGCTAAAGATATGAATGAGACCAGTGTATCCGACGTTATGAGTAGGCTGGATGAATATGTTCCCACAGCAGACGGTGGCAAGACATCTGCTACATCTGCACAGCAACAGGGTGCTACTGAGGGTGGGAATGCCCCGCCTTCTACTCCTGGCCGTGGCGGTGTAGGTAGGGATACGGGAACTCAGGATAAAGATCTAGAGTCTAATGTTCGTGATGCTCTAAGCACTCTTATTGAGTCTAACCGTGCGGTAAACCTAGAACCTGACCCTAACAAACCACCTGTTTACGAGGTTGAAGTAGGTGGTGTAAAATACCGAGTACAAAACGACGCAGGAAAACTTACTATTTTAAGGTAAGAGTATCTCATGGCAGAAGAAAAGAACCCTCTTACTTTAGAGGATATAAAACAAAACCAAAATCTTATGCGTACTATCACTCGGTATTCGAGAGATCGGTATGGTAAAGATTATGTTGATCCCGATAAGGCCGTAGAAGACTTCCTGTCAGAGTATCGCGGTATTCAGAATAATACCATGAATGCTGTGACCTTTGCTAACTATGCGTCTGAGATTAAGGATGAAAACTATAAAGCACAACTAGGTCAACTATACAAAACGTTTGATGATGAACTGGAAAACTTTGCCGATGTTGAAGGGGTTGGGTCTGGCCTGATGGCCGCTGGTGAAATCCTGGCCTATAACATTGCTGACCCTATCAACCTGCTAGGCTTTGGTGCGGGTAAAATTGTCGCCAGTACAGCCGGTCGTGTTGCTCTTAAAGGTGTAATTAATAAAGCACTTAGTACCGCAGCTAAACGCCCTGTCCTAGCCGGGGCTTTAACCGGTGCAGCCGTAGAAGGCC
>Ga0208019_1001306_pt1 | contig 13253 bp, 20 predicted proteins | sample CB_VirMetaG_5_FD_184540 | JGI IMG/M metagenome (GOLD analysis project Ga0208019, IMG submission 184540) | Freshwater to marine saline gradient viral communities from Chesapeake Bay - CB_1508_1D Viral MetaG (SPAdes) (version 4) | ecosystem: Environmental > Aquatic > Marine > Coastal | place: USA...
AAAGTCTGCATCTTTGATTGCTTCACATTCTTTTAATGTCTTCTTTGTATCACCCTTGTGTAATTCAAAAGTAAATACTTTATTTGTTTTAAGCATTACAGCAGCAAAACTATCAAGCCTATTATGTACAGCTTCCACCATGTTGTGTGCCTTGGTATTCATTTCATACTTATCAGATTCTTCTGTTGCTTCTTGAAACAAATCAAAGCCAATGTAGTGTACATTATTAGTGTGTTCAAATGCAGCCAGAGCCATTTCAATTGCACGTCCACCATTCCATGTACCAGTTTCAACAATAGTTTTAGGTTTATAAAAACGAACCATATCTGCCAGTTGTTTATATCGTTTAGGACCTTTAACATCTGGTGCTACTTCCATACTATTTGCTTTCTTTTTTAGATTACCTTTATAATGTGTAAAGTATTCTGCTAGAAGGGACTGTTCAAATGCATTCAATCCTTTTGCATGTTCAGAAAGATTATGAACAAGCATACCATGTGCTTTGTAAATATTTAATAGACGTTCAAATATAAAACCATCATGCCATTCACGATATGCTACAGTTTCACCAATGGTATATGCACCACGAAGATCAGCCAGAATACTACAAGAATTATGATGTGCAAGATTGAATCCCATAAAACTGGTTTCACTGTAGTCAACATCCTTACGTCCAAGATGTACAAGATCTACTTTATCAGGCAACCAACGATTAACACTTTCTTTCTTTAGTAGTTTATGTGTTACAGTATCTGCATCAATCCAGATAAGCCAATTGCTTTCATCTAGTGGATCTTCTTCCATCATTTCAAATGCAAGTTCAGTTAGTGCATATACTTTATGACACCATTTAATAGCATCTAGTCGCCAATTGTATTGCATCTGACCACCTTCAGTACCATCATGCTTCTTCATACGTTCACGATACTGAAGCATTTCTGTAACATCATTCAGGTTTCTATATTCAATAGCTTCACTCTGCGGTGGATCAAGACTATCAATATCAAAGTCATGATAGTATGCTACAAGTTTGAAATCTTTAGGATTCCATTTATCAACAACACTTTGAAGCATTGTTTTAGCATACTCATGGTATCCACTTTCGCTAAATGATGTTACAAATATATACATTAAAATATATCTCCCATTACTTTATCCATAAAAACTTTTGAATGCATAGTCTGCCACTCACCTGCATAATCTGCATCTGATTGTCGTTTAGGCTGCCAATCAGTAAACCAAGGACCACCTGTTGTAAAGTGTACATTCTTAGGGTTTACATGTTCAGGTGACCAACCATCTAACCAGTTCCATTCTTCTTTTATACCGCCTATTTCTTCATCCTCTAACCAACTAAAACCATGCAACCAAGATCCTGCTTTTGTGTTTACATCATCTACAGTTAGATTAAGATTAGAAGGATGTGAACAATTCCATAAAACAAAACTTGACCAATTCTTTCTGTTATATTTTTGTTGGATCTGTCCATCCATCTTTAATCCTGAAGCAGGGTTGTAATCATGTTTTACACACTGTACTGCATACTGTTTATTGCGTCCATACTCTTCAAAGATTTCTCCAATATCAGATCTAACAAACATATCACTGTCCATAAACAATGCAAGCCCATCATACTGATTGAGAGCAGGAATAAGAAAACGTGTGAAGGTAAACTCTGTGCTGAATGGTCTACCATCAAACACATCAACCATCACACGGTTGCCATCAATGCTGTCAAGCCTAGCAGACCGCCTATACAAACCTGCTCTACGTAATGCAGATTGCATGATAGGTACAATGTCATACGTTTTATTGTACTGCATAATTGAATGGCGTAAGATCTCATAAGCATTCTCCTCTTTAGGATCAAACCCAATATAAATTACTGGTCTTTTTTTACTAAACATAATTACATTTTACTCCTTTTTATCCTGCATGTCAAGCAAAAGTTTTTCAATAGGTATAAGTTCACTCTGCTGTGCGACATAAGATTTCTTTTTAAAGTTAGGTGGAAGAATATATCTTTCAGGTACAATTAAATCTTTAGCATACATACCGCCTATAATATTGTAACTTCCTTTTTCACCAATGGTTAAAATATAAACATCTATGTTATCGTTTTTATATGGTACAACCATCCTTCCATTTTTATGTCTTGTACTTTTAATATCTATTGTTTTACCACAATATTTTATATCACCTAAATCTGTACCATCATCCAGAGATACCTTATCAAAAACAAAAGTACTGAAAGGATATAAATTTAAATACTTAGATACACACATTTCAGAATATACCATTTCATTTGTTCTATATTCCTGAGTTAGGCTTGTGTCTATGGCTCTTTTGTTTTTAGAGTTTCCATAAAAATCTTGTATGCCTTTAGATATAGCATTAGCTATGTGCATTTCAGTTGGTGATAATTCTACATGAACCATTACTTTGAAACTTTCTTTAAATTGTTTCTATCTTTCTGGACTTTGGTATAAGCAAGTCTATAAATATCGTGTCTACTGACACCAATATCTTTTAGTATTTTATCATCTAACGATTGTAACTGTCTAATAATTTCACGTGTTTTACGCCAGTCTATTACATATCTAATAAATCTAGTTAGATAATTTTCCATAATTATCTTTCTCATTTTGTATTTATCCTTTCATAAAATCAAACTCTAACTGATTAGGATCTGATAATCCATATCCATCTTCTTCATTTATTGTTTTCTCAAGAAGAGAGACAAGACCAAGACTAACAAGTAGTTCTCTTGTTTTGACATCACAATCAAACGTGATAGTAGCACCGCCATCCTCATGTTCAATGTAATCTTGTATAATAATCATGCCGCTGTCAAGTCAACTACTTCACAGACACCTGCTGTACAAGCCAACTCCCTACCACCTGATGTTGTATCTTCCTTTTCAAACTCAGGTAACTTACTCCAGTCTACACTATCTGGCATCTTTGTTAAGAATTCTTTGTATTGTTCTTCATTGATATCCTGATATGGTGCTTGTTGATATGTGTGTTCACTGAATGGTAAGAAACTAATACCACTAACTTCATCGAAATGTTTATATACCCATGCTCCTACTTCCATCCACTCATGTTCTTTTACAGAGATAGTAACAGAAGGTTTATGCTCACACCAATGACGTTGATACATAAGCCATAACTCAAGTTGTTCAATGGCTGTCATACCAGTACGTGTGATTGCGCTTTTAGGTGACTGCATAGGAAAGCTAAACACTGTTGTGCTGTCAGGCTTCATAACATCAGGCTCATTTGGAATACCCTGTGCAATCATAAACTGTGTCAATGGATCTTTGTTATCACCACGAACAGTACGAATGTAATAAGGGTTGTGACGAGCATGGATACCTGATGCACTATCTACCAACTGCGACACAGTACCTGAAGGTTTAACACAAGTGATGGCTGTTGATTGATTGATGCCTATCTTTTTACTCAAATCTGCATTGGTCTTCACCGCTACATCACGTAATGATTCAAGTATTGATGCAATGTTTGTACCTATTTGTGGTGACTTACCTGACATAAGCATGTTGTCCATGATACCTGTTAAAGATACACCAAGCAAACGCTCTTCTTCTGTGTTATTCTTCCATATCTTACGAAGGTATTTAAAGTCCGTTAGCGTGGCTTGGAATGTTCCTAGTATGGTAGCTAGTCTAACCTTGTTAGCAAGGCTCTGATGCGTGTCTGAAGCCCTTACAACCACTTCTGATAGGTTACAGAACTGGTATGGGCGAAGAATAATTTCACTACAAGGATTACAACCAAAGTCGTGTTCAGTATCACGCCTACCATTCTTTGCTGCTTGCTTCTTTGCTGACTGACGATTAAAGATACCACGCTCACCTGACTTACTATCATATAGTGACATCCATTCACGCATAAATGTACCCATTTGTGGCTTTTCTTTGTATGCGACACTGTTGTTAGCCAAGGCACGTTGTCCTTCATTCTCCCACCATTGACCTGCTTTAGCATGTGCCATTTGGTCATCGTTAAGATTAGAAAGACTGATCAAAGCAGAACGGCGAACACCACCAACAACTACGACTTCACCAATCTTACACATGATGTCGTGACATTCAATAGGATATAGTCTGCGTCCTGCTGCACCCTTAAACTTTTCAATACAGAACTGAAACAATTCGACAAGCGGCTGTGGTCCTGATGCTCTTCCACCAAATGTCTTTAGCCTTGCACCTGCAGGTCGTACTTCACTGACATCCCATTTAGGGATCTGTCCTGTGTACAACATAGCAATCAATTCCTTTAAAGACTTTGCCCATCCCGGACGGCTATCACCAACCTTGATTACTGTATCTGTGTTATGAAACTCTTCATTAACTATAGGAAGTTTGTCAACATGGTGACGCTCAACACTAAAACCTACACCTGTGCCACACATCAGAATGTACATAGTTTCGTCAAAGGCACGAGGACTGTCAACAGGAAGATAAGAACAGTTGTATCCACCTACATGACAACGATCAAGAGCAGGTCCTGAAGTCATAAGAGATCTCATGCTTGGCATGATGTCCTGATTCAGTACTGCTTCTTCTAATTCTTTTCTTAGTTTAGGTTCTACTTTATAATCATGTGTATCTTTTAAATGGTTTTCCATATAATTAAAGTAACGAGAGACTGTTTCTTCCCAAGTCTCACGGCGTTGCTCATCTTCTTTCCAACGTGCATAGCGTGAGAGAGCAATAAAATTCTGGTAATCTGTTGGTAAATAATTGTTCATTCTTCTGCTTCCTTTCTTTTAGAAAAAACGAATCTCCATTCTATCACGATTGAATTAAGATTACAATAATTAATGACCAAGAACTGCATTAATTCTTTTGCGTACATATTCTACTTCACCTGACTTCAAAACTTTAAATGCAAACTCTCTCATATAGGAAGGATCTATACCTGCTAAGTCACATACTTCTGTGAAATCTTCTGCTGTTACACCAACAGATGCAAAGAACCAAGCGACAGCACGATCACGTTCTATCACTGATGTGCTTGGTTCTCCATCATAAGTTGGTTTGGTTGCATCAAGTAAGGCTTGAAGAAGAACACAAAGAAAGAGAGTTCTTTCTGGTGATCTAGATTCTATAAGTTCACTTTCGATTGTTATTATATCTTTTTCTAGCACTGAACCATTCTTTCGGTATTCCTTCTCCAGTTTTACAGTAAAGAAACCCATGCTTGTCACACCAATCACCATAGGTCATCTTGCCACCCTTGTATAGTTTTCTATTTGGATTATCAAATACAAATCTAATATCGTATTTATTGCCGTGTTGATCTCTAATAAATAGATGTTTCTTTCTATCTTCTAACATAAATCTACCTTTTACTTCTAGGATCACACCATTAGGAAGAATAAAATCAGGTATATAATTTTTATCTTCTATCCATGTAAATGGTATCTTTTCCTTTTCATAAATAAAATCTATGTTATTTTTTATTAGAACTTGTGCAGTGTTAAATTCTGAATTAGATCTGTACTCATGATCTTTTGGCTTCTTATGTCTTCTAGCCAAGATTAATCTCCTGTACATCTGGCACTTTACCTACTTGAGTAAGGTAACGAACACCATTAGAATACTGGAATGCTCTTAGTCCTTGACCACCATTAGCATCTGACCAACATCTTTCTTTATGTGGACAGAATACACAACCAATAGCAAGTTTTCTATTACCAGACTTTCCATCTTCTTCATCTGAATAACAACGGTCAGGTGGTGATGGCTGTGTTATCATGCTCTTTACTTTTTGAATGCGTTCAGATGCATTGATCATGTGAACATCTTCAATCTTTAACAAAGCAAGATCAGCATTTGATTTATCTATTGCAAGAAATGCTGCTTCATTATCTTTACCTGCTTCGGCATAACTACTAATCTGTGCAATATAACCAAAGGGATCACTGGAACTGAGAGTACCTTCCTTAAATTTCTTGAAAGAATATGGTGACGCTGATTTAATATCAACCAGAAGACCATCAATCCTGCAGTCCTTGTGTCCTTTAATGCCTTCTATTTCTACTTCCTTTTGTTCTTCTGACACTTCATGTTCAGCAACTTCAGTTAAAAGAATAACTAATGCTTCGAGGATTTCTCCATATAAGAACTTTAATTTAGTTTGTCCACTGATTGGTTCAGGTTCAATTCCTTCTTGCATATCATACCAGAGTTGTCTGTCTGGCTTTCCAATCTGAGACATGCGTAGATTTTTCTTTGATCTTTCTTTATTATCTTCTTCACTCAAAGCCCTTCTTGCAGATCCATAAATAGTCCTTGCAAACTTTTCCAGTGAGGCACGGTTCTGAACACTGTTCATATTCTTACCTGTTTCCAAGGCATGATATATGTCTGGTATCAGGTTATTAATATCTGGCATTATTTTTTCTCCTTTATATTAATTAGTTTTGTTAGATACCACTGTGCTTTCTTTAAATCTTCCACACCATTTTTGTAGCGATAACGCCAAAGGTATTTAATAATATTACCCTGAAGATAGTATTCAAATCCTTCTTCTGTTACTGCTTGAATTGCATCTATACATTCAATACCAGACTGATTGTAGTGTGGTGGATGATCAACCATTTTGGTTTTACGTTCTTCTTCTTCATACTCTCTTATGATTTTTCCATAATCAGTCATAATATCTCCTTTCTAAAAGTTCTGGCGTACCCACCCTAACACAAGCCAGACCACAACCATTCACTCGAAGTGTTGCTCCCATTTTGATGTTGTTTTTACGATGCTACTGACACAGTTCCAAATGGAATGTCGTCATCTAAGGAAGCAAACGCATCGTCACCATCTTCTGACACGAAGCCATCTGGTACAACATCAAATGCATCATCCTCGCTTACACCATAGGGAACAAGGTTAATAACCTGTACTGCCATAAGGTCAGTACCTACACCTTTGTTACCTGCATATTCCCAATTGTAGGTTTTGAATGCAACATTAACATCTGAACCATTACCAACTTGAGTGCCAAGCATGTCACGCTTCTGCGCATCTTTCAATGCAGGTTGTTTATTCTCTGCTCCGTTATTTCGTTTCACATTACGTTTGATCTTAACGAAGTCACCACGATCATCGCCCTTGTTCTTAATTGGAAGACCCATCGCTTTTGCTTTAGATAATTGATCTCCAGTAAGGGACAAGTCTACACACCATACTGGCTCAAATGTTGTGTTAGGTGAAGAGATTGATGTCCAATAAGCCTTACCACTAAGTACGTTCATATTATTACTCCTTTGTCTGTGCGAACCTTGTCGCTGTTGTAAATGTCCTACTATTATATATGACACAGAATACTATGTCAATAACTATTTAATGAGTTTCAGCCCAATTGTTTCCAATTTTATATTCACTATCCAATGGACAGTTAACACTCAGTTCTTTTTCAACACGCTTCATTGCTGTCATTGTAAGGAAACCAAATCGTTCAACTTGATCTTCTTGAACTTCAAACTGATACTCATCGTGTATTGACGCAACAAGATTATAATTAAAATCTCGTTGCGCCATTAGTGTTATTTGCCGTAACCATTCTTTACAGATGATAGCACCTGCTCCCTGAAGCAAAAGATTAACGGCGGCATGTTGCTGTCTTACTTTTAACAACCTGCCATCAAGACCACGGATGTATCCACTACCTGCTGCACGATCAACCCTATCACGCAAGAGTTGTAACGCTGGCATATTCTTCATGAACCTATCCATGATTATCTTACCTTCCTTTGCACCGCCACCTACGATAGAACCAATCTTAGCAGGTCCTGCACCATAGATAAGTGCATAGATAAAGGTCTTGGCTTGGTCACGAGTGTGTAACCCTGCCATTCTTTGGTTGGCAGTATGAATGTCACCACCTACCACTTCTTCTGTGAATGTAGCATCGCCCATGTAATGCGCCAGACACCGAAGTTCCAGAGAAGATGCATCACACCCTAACAATTTGTATTTAGGGCTTGTCGTAGTCCATACTGAACGACATTCCTTACCATAAGGGGAATATACGGCAGGAATCTGTGCCATGTTTGGACTGTGGTGTGCCATCCTTCCAGTGATAGCCTTGAGAGTAATGACCCTACCATGTACTTTACCATCGTCTTGTACGACATCAAGCCATGACTGGATCTGTGATACTCTCTTTTGTAATAGAAGATATTGTGCAATCTTTTGTGCCTCTGGAATGTCCACATTCTTTAGTGTGCCTTCATCCACAATTGGATGTCCAGTAGGTGTAAAGTTGTTAGGCTTCCATCCCTTCTCTATCAAACGATTAGCAATCTGCTGTCTAGATCCGGGATTGAATACTGTAACTTTATCTTTCAATCTATTGCCTGTTTTCTCTGAGTATCGTTCTTCAACAATAGGTGGAAAGATCTGTTGCATTTCTTCTTCTATCTCTGCGGCTTCTTGTGAAAGTCTTGCCACAAGACAAGACGCTTCACGAACATTCAGTGTAAAACCATTTCGTTCTTGTTGATCTACAATGGCACGAATGGAATGCTCAAGTTGTATGCTCTTTGCTGAAAACTTCTTCAGCATAGGAAGCATATGTGTGTACAACTTCACCGTCAGTTTTACATCGTTCACACAGTACTTCAGCATTTCTTCACTGAACTCAGAGAAATTTGAAAACTCTGTCTTAGGAAAACCTAAACGATTTCCCCAAGCATCTAATGAATGTCCACCATCTATGGATGGATCAATAAGTTGTGACAGTATTAGTGTGTCACGAACTTGTTTTACTTTTATGTTGCTACCTGTCAGCCGATTCAGAACAGGTGCATCAAAAGACACACCATTATGCATAATGAATATGTCATATTGACTGGCTAGTGTGGGAAAGGAAGACACATTATCGCCATGAAATGTAAATACCTGTCCCGAATCGACATCTTGTGCGGCGATACAGTGAATGACAGTAGCATTCAAGTCATCTGTTTCAATATCTACCGCTAACTTTTTCATAACTTTATCAACTCCGCTTTGTCATAGGGTATGTGAAAGAAATGTTCACCCTTTTGAATGTATCTTCCTTTTGCTTCTTTTACTTCTGCTTGTTCAACTACATAGTCTTTAATACGCCATGCATAATCTAAATCACTACGAAGTATATAGAAGTTAAAGAAAGGACGACTATCTAAACTGTGTATTTTATTTATCAGTTTGTGTTTCCTATATGGAATCCTTATCTCTGTCCAGTTGGGATTCCAATCACCCTTCCAAGAGAACTTAATCTCAACTTCACTGAAGTAAATATTATCCGCTTTTTTACTCTTAATGTCAACAGAAAAATCTTCCTTTGCATGAAGAATTTCATGACCATTAGACACAAGGTATTCAATGATCTTCTTTTTAGCAGGGCTGTCTGCGGCATCATATCTCTGTCTAGAGAATGGGATGTTGACAGCACCTGCAATAGGTTCTAATCTCATAAGTAATCTCCTATGTCTGTTGTGTCCTCATCTACTTCAAAAGGGTTCTCAATCTCTTGCATACGTCCACTGTTCTTATCATATAGAAGATAAGTAGCAACACCTGTTTCACCTGCGTATCTATTCTTCAGAACACGAACAGTGGTTGTGTTAGCCTTGACTGGATCAGTAGCCTGTTGATCACGCTCTAAGGCGATTACAGCGTCACTAATCTGGGCAATGCTATGTGACCCACGAAGCATGGACAGACTGATCTCCTTGCCCTGCTCCTGCCCTTTATCGCCTGATGCACGGCGTAGGTGTGATACAAGCAGCATAGCACAACGTGTTTCTTCAACAAGTGACCTTAGTTTAGTCATCAACTGGTCAATGTTCCTACGCTCGTCTTCACCCTCAAGACCTGACACAAGAATGGAAAGGTGATCAAGGATAATAAACTTACAGTCCAAAGCCTTTACCATGTATCGTACACGATTTAGGATCTCATCTGTTGTGATTGATCCAAAGTGATCAAAGGCAAAGTATCTACCAGTACGAATGGTTGGGTCTTCAAACTTACGCAGTTGTTCCCTTGTGTATTTATCACGGATCTCTTTAATGTAGATACGATCACTAGCAGCAACTGACATCAAGTGAAACGCAGTCTGCCTTTTATTTTCTTCAAGACTGAAGATACCAATGTTGTGTTCTGAATTGATAAGCAAGTGATACATCAGTTCACGCATCATGCTTGACTTACCTGCACCTGTACCTGCAGTAAATGTTACAAGTTCACCTGTACGAATACCAAATAGTTTATCATTCAGTCCATCATATGGATAGAGTACAGTCTCTACATCTTCTTCTTCATACAAACTATCAGCAATGTCAGCAAGGTTCACAATACCTGCAGGTGTGTATGGCTTTGCATCCCACCATGCTCTTGTGAATTCTTCACGCTTGTTTTCTTTTAGGTATTCGTTGGCATCTTTCTTTGCCATGTTCATGATCAGACATTTGTTTGGTTCAAAGATCTGGGCAACCTGATTAGCCGCTTTGCGTCCATGCTCATCGTTGTCAAAGCATAACACTACCTTATCGAAACCATTTAGGTATTCATAGTTAGCCTTCACATCTTTTACTGCAGATTGAGCACCATTCTTAATTGATGTAACCGCCCACTTAGAACCAAGCATTTCATATGCAGACATAGCATCAATCTCACCTTCACACACAGTGATGTACTTGCCACGGCTTGCAAACTTATTCTGACCAAACAGAACAGCATTAGGAAGATTACCTTCAACAAAGAAAGACTTTGTTTTTACTGTTCGTATCTTATTTGCCACAAGCGAACCAGTCTGATCATAGTAAGGATATATGTGTCTGAGTTCAGACGTACAGTCTTTTCCACCACCACGATTTATGATTTGATCCTTGACAGTAACACCATAAAACTTACAGGTATTCTCAGAAATCTTTCTATCGGTCAATGGCTGATAGTCGCCCTGACTGAAGTGGTTCTGATGAACACCACGGATAGGTCTTTCATATGTTGGTTGTTGTTGTTGCATACCATCTCCTTTAGTATAAGTTTCACAAGAGAAACAATACTTACTATTGTCCTCATACAATACATTAGCGTCAGATGATCCACAGATTGTACATTCACCACGACTAATAATTTTAGATTTCTGATCTGACATCATAATCAAACTCCTTGTAATCTTCTGTGAAGTATATCCGATTTAACATATCGTTGTCAACAACAAACAAAGTATCGTCATCAATATATGTATGATAACCAAGAACATGAGCAAGTCTTGCTCTGTCTTCCATCCATTCTTTTGTGTCATGTGTATAATCAAACAACCATGGGTCTTCGCTCACATTCTTAGTATAAATTTTAGTCATCTATTATCTCCTGATCCTTGTAGTGTACCCTTACGCTGACGCTCTGCCAGTTTGTAAAGGTTTGATTTTGCTATGCTTTCTAGACTTGTGTCACAAGCATCTGCCATTGCTGCAACATACCACAACACATCACCAAGTTCACTTGCTATATCATTTAGTTTAACAATGAGTTCTTCCTCTGTTGCACCATCACGAATTAGTTTCTTTGCTTTGTTGGCTACTTCACCTGCTTCACCTGCCAACCCAAGGGCAGGGTAAGTGTACTTGTGTTCTTGCGGAAATATTGCAGTCTTCATTGCTAGTTTCTGATATTCATTCATGTCCATGTTAGTTATCTCCTCTATCTGTAACACCTAGTACCCAATCTTCTGCAATCTTTTCTGCAGTATCTTCACTTCCCATGACTTCCATTGATCCAATGACCTTGCCCTTATCAGCAAACAATACTTCATATGTGTAATCGTCAATCAAAGACACAGAAGATTGTCTTGAGGCATACCTATCATCTGTTCCAAAGTATTCATGTAATAGTTTAGTAGTCATCTCGTTCATCCTTCATTGCTACATCCATTGCAAACTCTGCGCTGTCAGACATAATTTCGTCTGCTTCCTGCCTTGCTAATTTCTTTGCTTCCTTCTGATCATATCCCTCGTCAAGATACTGGTGATATAACTCACGAAATAAACGCTTACGATCTTTTTCCCATAGGTTCTGCATAATAAATTCTCCTTTCTATTCTTGCAGTGTGACACCAATGACTACTACTGTTTCGTCAATAGGATTTTCATTTTTAGAAACTTGTTTTCTAGATGTGGCAAACTGTTTGATGGCATGATCTTCTGCCGATTCGTCACTGCTTGCCAAGACGGTTTCATAGACACGAAACACCTGCCTATACTCAACCAATACTTTATACTTACTCAATGCCAATGCTCACATCCTCTTGAAAATGATACTGTGCTAAACCTTCAATGAAGTCATTGATTTCTTCCAATGATAATTCTTCTATTGGTTTGTCAGCAACTGTTTCAATGTAAGACCTATCAATATCATGTATATCTTCATGACTAGTGTATGGATCTGTCAATGGTGTTGCTGTTACTGTACTAAACATCTTCATCTTCATTTTTCCTTTCCTGATTATCATCTACAATCTTTGCTTCGCCATATAAGATACATTCTGGACAGGCTGTTTCAAAAAATTCACATTCTTCACAGCCTTCCACAGGCAAATACTTAGGCATCTTCGATCTCCTTCTCTCCTGCCAACACCCAATCTGAATAATGCATTGATCTACCATCGTCATCAGTTTGTGGTACAAACTTTAATATTCTATGCATTGTAGATTGTAAGTCTTCTAACTTACGCAGATCAGACATCCATAGATCTTGACATTCCCACAGTGTCTGAAGAATATTACGCAAGTCATTATAAGATTTTAGAAATTCTAGTCTTTGCTCATGTGTTAGTTCCATTTTTCATCTCCTTTTTCCTTACTTCTGGGTTAAAAAATTCTCTATATTCCATTCTTGTCATGTCTTGTTTGCCGCAGGGCTTACCAAATAGTGATTCATATTCTTCTTCAAGTCTACGATCAGTCACCCTGAAGGTATGTCCTATATTGGTATCTCTTTGTTTAGCATATAAGTCACGCTTTGTCCACCATGTTTTGAAGCCTGATGCATCACCATTCCAGTCATGCTCCTGTGCTATCTGTTCACACATCTCAACACACTGTGCATAGGATCTTGAATTCTTCTCACTTGGTTTCATCTTCTGTATTCTCCTCTACATCTAGAACAAAACATACCTTTACAATACCTTCGTCCTCATCAGCAATAAACCAATCCTCACGACTAGGATAT
>Ga0208019_1001308_pt1 | contig 13236 bp, 16 predicted proteins | sample CB_VirMetaG_5_FD_184540 | JGI IMG/M metagenome (GOLD analysis project Ga0208019, IMG submission 184540) | Freshwater to marine saline gradient viral communities from Chesapeake Bay - CB_1508_1D Viral MetaG (SPAdes) (version 4) | ecosystem: Environmental > Aquatic > Marine > Coastal | place: USA...
ATATGTATTCTCTTCAGATAGAAGAACTTTACAGGTAGAACAGTTAGCCATACATCATAAAGAAAGATTGGTTAGAGTTATTTATTCTAACCAACAGGCACAGAGGGACTCGAACCCCCAATCGACTCTTTAGAAGAGAGTTGCATTATCCATTATGCTATGTGCCCTTGCGGTTTCCTTATTATAGAGGGGAAACCTACCTCTGTCAATCTCTAAACTGATTCATCCCAGTTCCAGAGTTCCAACCCTCTTGGAAGTTTTCAGAACCACCTTGAGGAAGTGGGTCAAGAGTAAGTGTAGTGTTAATACCCTTGGTTGCCTTTTCATACATTACTTGATGAATGTTTTGTGGCTCCTTACTGGTGTTGTTCTCCCTCTCGACCCTTTCATTATGATAAATCTCTGCTTGTTTGTCAAGGGCTTTTTGGGAAAGGACTGGTTTATCAAACCATGCATCAGTGGGAATAATGACTGGTGCAGGAATGGTCTTATGTGTTTTGTTGAGTTTTTCGGTAACCTTTTGAATAATCTTTTCACTCTTAGGTATAAAAAACTTATATGTCCTTTTTAATGCAGTTTTAATTTTTTTAATCATTCAAAAACCATCCTTTTAGTATAATCATAAGCATATTGTTCGCGGTATCCTTTGATACCCCAACCCAACCAATAATAAGCACCTACCATGTATTGATGAACAGTCTGACCTCTTCCTTCAAACTCAGGGAGAATTTTCTGAAACTGATTCTCGTTTATCATATAACGAACCTGACAATCCAGTGAACTTGGATCACATTTATATTTAGCAGCGAAGGTACCAAGACCTTTGTATCTTGCAGTTGTAGTCCACTGAATCAAACCATAACCACCACTTAGACATTGGTGATAAGGAACAATTGCACCACCTTCACAAACATTAGGACGGAATCCAGATTCAGATTTGATGTTACCCATGATTGTAGCAAGGGCATTACGATCAGAGATATTGGTTCTTTCTTGTAACTGTTGAAGAACATACTGTTCATTCTTGTTACAACCAGGACACTTCCATTCCTTTTCTACTACCTCAATTGGAATTGCTTTCTCTACATTGACTGTTACATCAACCTCGGGAGGATTATCAATTTCATTGATACTTGGATAAGCACAAGCAGCTGGGACAGAAGTTGCCAATAAAGCAATAAACAGTTTTTTTAACATCAATTCAGTTTAATTCTACATCCACCTCACAGTTTTCTGTGGGTGACTCAAAATAGTCTTTTCGGTAATAACGTCCCAGAATGTTGCTATTGTAGTAGGCAGGGATACCTTCTGTCAAACTTTCTGTTAGGACGTTATTTAAGAAGAGTTGACGAGTCTCCTCAAAATTAACCTTTCCCTTAGTACTATGTAGGGACAATATCTCTCGTGAGAATTTTTGTTTACCAAAATGGTTCACATCCTCTTTAAGTTCAGGACATGAACCATAGTATTTTTTCCAGTCAGATTCTGACTTTACTTTTCTACTTTTTCCTTTTGGTTTTCTAAACGACCAAAAATACTTTCTACCAAGGTATTTTCGTTTGTTGACGAGATTGGTAATACAGTAAACAAAGCCAAAGTTGTCACCAATAAGATCAGAGGTAAAGGATTTACCTTCAAAGATCCAAGGGTTTTCGTAGTCAGACACTCACTCTTTTTCATACTACTCTTGTATGTAGTTGTCTTTTTTCTTTTGCCTCTTTGATTGTTGAATCTGTATTCCTATAACATGGTCATTCCAATCACCTTGACCATTCCAACTCTCATCATAGGGAATAGGTTCAGTACCATATTCCCATGTATCGTAGTCTTCCTCGTTTCTAGGATCAGAGTTTGAATCCTGTGAATGAGTCTTTTGTGACATCTTGCTTAATTCCACCAACGACGTAAGATTCGACCTCAGTCTCCTGTGGAGCAACCTGAAGACCCTTGGAAGAGATCCAGTGTTGTGTCCATGGGAGAGGATTATTCTTTGCTGCAATATCGTAAACGGGTTTCATACCGATGGCTTTGAGTCTACGGTTCGCGACCCACTCAACATATTGTTTGAGAAGTGTGTCATTCAGACCGATCATACTTCCATCTTTGAACAGATAATCAGCCCATTTCTTTTCTTCGTTGACAGCCTTGTCGAACATGGCATACAACCACTCCTCTTCCTCTTTAGCAATCTGTGTCATCTCAGGATCATCTCCTGATCTCCACTTATTCAGAATGTTCTGAGTGATTGCTAAGTGTTGATTCTCGTCTCTTGCAATCAGGGAGATGATCTTTGCTGATCCCTCCATGAGTTTGAGTTCACCAAAGGCGAAACTACAAGCAAAACTAACGTAGAACCTAATACCCTCAAGAATGTTAACGTTGGCAACTGCTCTGTACAGTTTGCGTTTGACATCTTTGATCTCCCAGGCTGCTGTTGGTGACTGACGGAAATCACTTTGCCACATATTTCCAGTGCCCCAAAGTTGGGCACTATTGATGAAATCATCATATGACTCTGTAACACTCTTGGCTCGTTCAAGAATTCTCTCATCAGTAATGATAGTATCGAATACTTCAGATGGATCTGAGTAGATATTCTTGATGATGTATGTGTATGAACGACTATGGATCATCTCCATAAATCCCCATACTTCCATACATGCTTCGAGTTCAGGGAGAGAACAATAGGGAATAAATGCCATCCCTGGTCCTCTTCCCTGAATTGAATCTAACATGATCTGATACTTCAGGTTAGAAGTATAGATGTGTTTTTGTTCTGGACGTAGTGAATGATAATCACCACGATCTTTTTGTAAGGAAACCTCTTCTGGTCTCCAAAAATATCCTAATTGTTGAGTCGTGAGTTTCTCAAAGACTGGATACTTGTATGAATCATACCTTTGAATTCCGAGTGGTTTACCAAAGAACATTGGTTGTTTCTTTGTATTATGAACCTCGGAATTAAATACAGTCATTCCTTTCACTTCACTCATGATGTGACGATCATCTACCGATGATACCTTAAACTGCGCAAGACTCACACTCTCCCTCCTCGGCTTGGGTTAATTCTTCTAATAGATTGTTCAAATCAGACTTCTCTTCAACTACTTCATCAGTTTTGATGTCATAGGTGTTTTGATAATAAGAAGTCTTCCAACCATACTTATATGTAGTCAAGAGGTCATTTGCCATTTGAGAAACAGGGACCTCATTATCAGGATAATTCTCTGGATTGTAACTCCAGTTACCAGAAATTGCTTGATCAAAGAACTTCTGCATAACTGCAACCACGTTGATATAACCAGTATTACTCTTCATTTCCCAGAGTAACGTGTAATTATTTTTAAGTGTTTGATAAGACGGTACAATCTGCTTAAGGGGTCCTTTCTTACTCTTCTTAATGGACAGATAGTCTCTAGGTGGTTCAATTCCATTTGTTGCGTTTGACACAACGGAACTGCTCTCCGATGGCATCTGAGCAGACAGTGTTGAGTGTCGTAGTCCTGTAGCCAGAATTGACTTTCTAAGACCTTCCCAATCATGTGCGAGCTCCTGTGAACTAATCTCATCAACATCCTTTTTGTACGTGTCGATAGGAAGAATCCCATCAGCGTACTTAGTTCTTCCAAAGTACTCGCAGTGTCCCTTCTCTTTGGCAATTTCATTGGATGACTTGAGGAGGTAATACTGGAAAGATTCGGAGAGACCATGGACTGCATCCCATGCCTCTTGAGAATCATAATGGTATCCCAATTTAGCCAAATAGTGTGCGAGTCCGATAAACCCAATACCAAGGGATCTACGACCCTTTGTGGCGATCTCAGCGACACGTACAGGATACTGTTGATAGTCAATCAGTTCCTCAAGACCACGAACCGAAAGATCACATAGATCTTCCAATTCTTCATCAGACTTGATTTTACCTACGTTAATAGCAGACAGAATACACAGAGCAATCTCACCAGGCATCTCCTCATCAATATGGTTGAGTGGTTCAGTGGGGAGAGTGATCTCCTGACACAGATTACTCATTGTCACACGATCTTTAAAAGAAGAGTGAGAATTACAATGGTCAATGTTCATGATGTAAACACGACCAGTCTCTGCTCTCTCCTTCAGGAGATTGAGAATGAGTTCTTGAGCTCCGATAGTTTTTCTTGGGACAGACTGATCTTGTTCATAACCCACATACAACTCATCAAATCTATCAGTGCCAAAAGCATCATAAAGACCTGGCGTGTCATGCGGTGAGAAGAGGCTAATCTCTCCATTCTGAATGAAACGTTCATAGAAAATCTTTGAAAGTTGGATGGAGTAATCAAGTTTCCTCACGCGATTGTCTTCGGTGCCCTTGTTGTTTTTCAGAACAAGGATGTCTTCTATCTCTTGGTGCCAGATAGGAAAATGAACTGTAGCAGAGCCACCTCGGATACCGTTTTGTGTGCAGCATCGGACAGTTGCTTCAAACTTTTTAAGGAAGGGGACAACACCTGTGTGTTGTACCTCTCCACCTCGGATCTTACTGTTGATCCCACGGACTCTACCCGCATTGATACCGATTCCAGCCCTCTGTGCGACATAACGACCAATGGCCATGTCACTAGTAAAAATACTATCCAGGGTGTCATCAACATCAACGAGAACACAAGATGCGAACTGACGTAGGGGTGTCCTGACCCCCGCCATGATTGGTGTTGGGATGTTGACTTTGTGTCGTGAAATTGCGTCGTAGTATCGCTTAACATATGAGAGACGTGTCTCCTTAGGATACTCTTGGAAGATTGTCAATGCAATCATAATGTACATATACTGGGGAGTCTCATAGACCTTCCCAGAACTTCTATCCTGTACTAGGTATTTATCCACAACCTGTCTCAATCCAGCATACGTGAATAGAAAATCACGATCGTGATCAATGAAAGTTTCCGCCTTGTTGATTTCCTCTAAAGAATACTTTGAGAAAATCTCCTTATCATAGAGATTATCATAACCAAGTTTCTGAATATGATCTATGAGACTTGGCATCTCATGCATACGACCAAACAATTGTTTCCTAATCGAGAAGAGAAGGAGACGAGCAGCAACATATTGATAATTAGGGTGGTCTAGGTCAATCAGGTCACTGGCACTCTTAATGAGGATCTCCTGGATCTCCTGGGTGGTAATCCCGTCATAAAATTGAATACCTGAAGTCATCTCTACTTGACTTGCAGACACACCAGCCAGACCCTTAGTTGCCTCCTCAACCATCTTATGCATCTTATCGAGATCGAGTTTCTCAACAGATCCATTTCTCTTAGTAACTTTCAAACCGTTGCTCATATCTTTTTCCAGGTTGTAAATTTAAGTTTTGCTTGTAAACCTTGATATACATTTGATTCTACTACTTCTTGGACTTTATGTCCAGATAGAACCATATCATTTATGTCTTTATCAATGATGTTGGATGGCCAGATGACGACTCGTTCTCCCCGTTCAATACATCGTTCAATTCGATTAACAATTTCTTTATTACGGGGTTCATTATCGTATACAAAAACTTTGTCGCTTCCCTCAAGATCACTAATTTCACCATCACTGCCACACAAAGCCACACTATTGTTGATGAAAGTGCTGTCGAAGGGTCCTTCAACCACAAAGACTGGTAGATCTTTATTGACTGTGTCAAGTCCGAAAACTTTGGGAGCATTTTCGTCCAACATGATGGTTAAGTATTTAATAGGATTGGAAGATAGTGCTCTTCCCTGAATACCTATAAGTTTGTTATCCCTGACAAGAGGAATTACGATTCTTTCTTCACCATACTTTGTATTTGGAAAAGTGTCTGGTTTGATACTATTCACAAATACCTGGAAGTTTTCTGCATAATAATAATGTCCATCAAAAATAGCTCTATCATGAAGATACCTTCTAGATATCTGTACTGAAAAAGCATCTGGTAGATCAATAACTACCTTCTTTTTAAAGGACGGTTTTGATGAATCGAGTTTCTTAAAAATATCCTCTGGAGTCTCAACAGGATAGTTCTTTCCTGTGTGTCCTTCCTTAAACTTTTCAAACACATATTGTTTGTGAGTCTCGGGATCTAAGTCCTTAAGAAAACTATTGAAAGATATACTAATACCACAGTTATGACACTTGTAGTTGGTATTGTTTTTTACCTGATACAGATACCCTCTTGCTTTATTCTTTTGTTTCTGACTATCACCGCAAATCGGACAACGGAAGTTGTAAAGATGTGGTTTTACCTTTTTGAACTTTGGTAGTCGAGAGGAAATCAGATTGATGTACTTAACATCAATATAATCCATATCATCCAGTATAACTCCTCTCTATTGTAGAGACTTCAGTAGGAACTGTCAAGAATTGTGGGAGCGCCGTCACAATTCTTGTAGCTACAGTCAAGACAGTGATACCACCCACCGCCATCCAAACTCTTCTTTCTAATTGACGTATTCTTTGCAATACGATGTCATGATCCCCGTCCATTTTATCACGGAGTTTGTCAATTTTAGCAAAGAGTATTGTGTCGATTTCTTCTTGTTTTGATATTCTTTCTTCATGAACTGCAAGCATTCTACTTACAGTAGTATTTACTTCAGATAATTTTTCTATGGCTACGTCAATCTTGAGGATGATTGGTTTAAGATCCTCAATCTTTTGTTCAAGTACTGCTATCCTAACTTGATCTTCCATTTTGTGGTTTAAAGTAAGGATTGAAATTTAAAGCCTTTTTCTTTTCTCTTCTGTCCTTTCTTTTCTGCTGTCTATCCATCAAATCTTTGATAGCCTTTTTGACATACTTGTTTCTACCATCCAACCTCAAAGTGGAGTCGTAACCAGCAGTAGGACCAGCAGCATTGGAGGAACCACCAAATCCACCACTTCGCCCAGGAGGATTTGCCACCATGCCTTCCTCATTGACACTAAACTCATTATACATTGCTGAACGAAAAGCATCGATTACTCTATCAATTTTGTCTTTATCCATTAGAAATCCCGTTGAGAGCATCTAAACATTTTTGATCTAACTCTATATCATGAATATATGTTCTTGGATAGTCGGGCAACTTATCCAAGAACACAACAAATGTTTTTATAGCAGACCATAAGTTTTTATCAATCTTATAGAACAACATTGGGGTAGTTGCATCACCAAAGATGTTATAAAGTATAATAAAGTGATTCACAAGAAGGTGTACCTTTAAATCACCAGTTGTCTTATATTTTTTCAGGAGTCTTTTGATATATCTGAAACGACTCAGATCTTTATCAAAATCCTCCCGAGTAACTGCCTGAGGATTTTCATAATTTTTAATTGCGAAGATAAGGAAGTTCTCCTCATTCAATTCATTAAACAACATTTATCATTCAGCAGTTGGGTAAGCGATACTTCCAGTTGTGATACCAGACATTGCTACCAGAGTTTCTGTCTTAACTCTCAAAGTACCATCATCTTGACGGTATGTAGTAACACCGACCCAACCCTCATGAGTTAAGGAGTATTCAGTGTTGGAGGTAATACCTTCACCTTGAGTATTAACACCATAAACAAATGAGTCGTCAGTGCCATATGAAGCTTCACTATACTTCGAATCAAGAATGGATGACTTAGGAAGTTGAGATACCGTGAAGTCAACACCCGAAATGGCTGCACCACTCAGACCCATGGTTGAACCAATGGTCAGTGACTCAGAGCTTGCAATACTTACGATTACAGCATCACCAAAGTATGTGTTTCCACTTCCTCTAGTACCAAAACGGATTACATCACCCTCTGCACAACCACCATCAATACCGAATGAGGTACCAGTGCCTGTTACGACTCCAGTGGAATAGTTAAGGGAAACTGTACCTGCAGATCCCACATTGTCGTTGTTTCCCCAAAGTGCCATGTCTTTGCCCTTAGTAAAGTTACTTTCTTTCAAATATTTATAAAAAAACGGGAGACTAGGTCTCCCGAATGATTACTCTTCTCGGTTTCTAATAGCCTTTGAAACTACCTCAAGAAGTTGATCGTCCATGTCAGTCTTAGTCAACTTAACCGCCTTAGCCAAAATAGCAAGACAGATCTCAACCATTTTTTCACCGAGTTCTTCATTCTCTGGAATTCTTTCGACTGCATCTTTAATAATCTTAGACGCTAATGGAAGTAAAAACGATAGCATGGTAAGTACCTAATACTATCTTATATATGAATCAATCTCTAGAAGAATAGTATTTGTCTCTAGATTGAGTTTCTTTCTTCTCTTTAGATGTCAGACCATACTTAGCGGCTCTTGATGCTTGTTGACCACGGCGACGATTTTCTGCTTGAGCCTCAGTTTCTTTTTGACCAGGAACCTTCTTTGGTTGACGTGATCCTGGATTTTCCTGACGGAACTTTTTAATAATACCAAATGCTGTTTTCCTTTTCTCAAGACCAGCAACCTTTTTACCCATTGCTTCTTTTTCAGGATCTCTCTCCTCCTTTGCCATCTTGGTTGCGGTGGCATACATCACAGACTTATAATCATCACCATAACGTGATTTGAAATCCTTAGCAGATTTCTTCATACCCTTCACATACTTTTCCCTATCTTTCTCCTCTTCTTTACTCAGAGATCTTTCATCTAGTTCGACAAATTCTTCCTCTGAAAGTTCTACAACTTCAAGAATTATACCACCTATCTTGTCAAACTCCTCCTGTTGAACAGGATTGATCTTAACTTTATTATTTACTTCCTTGTCTTCGATTCTTCTCGCAGACTTAGTTTGTGTCTTAGGTTTAGAGGAAGAAATATCAACAACCTCTCTGAGATCATCTCTCCAGTTTGAATGTAATTGTTTTTTCATTGAACTGTCAGATACTCTTTTTCCTGTAGTTATTTAGAAATTCTCTGAAATTTGATTTAGGACCTTTATATGGTTTACCACCTGGTTGGAGATTAGTCTTATCTCCTTTCTCAAAACCTGGTGTAATAGCTACTGCATTCTTGAAATAACCAGTAGTACCATCAAGTGTGTTTGGTTTTCTCCTGGTTCTCATTCTCCTGTCCATCTTCACCTCAGTGTATTCACGGAGATCACGGATCCAAGACTTAAACATAATATCTTCTTCTGTCACACAGATTAAGTAGTTAGTTCCTCTACGGACAATCTTACCAACCAGACCTGTGTTGAGGTTCTCCACCATCTGATTGATCTTAAAGATCTTTCCAGTGACATAATTCTCACGTAGATTTTTCCAGTCAAATTTTGGTGCAATTTCCCAAAGACTCCAAGACTCAGTTGCTACCTGCATACCCTTACGAACAGTGTTCATAATGGTTTTTACAGTTTTGTCGTCGATATTATCAGGAATACCAGATCGGAATGTCTCAAAATCATTCTCTGCTGCGGCCTTTCTCAACTTAGATGCAGACATTCCTTCTACACCTTCTGCATCATCCTCTCTCTGACCTGCTGATATTGTCTCAATCTCTTCAAAGTCGTAAAGTTCACCATTATATTTTTGTGCGAGGTTGTCAAATTCACCAACTCTATCAGATCCTACAACAATCTTGACGTTTGAATATCCTTCCTCATCAGCAATTTTCAATGCATCAAAAATGGTTTTAACACTATCATCATTAATGATACTACCCTCATGATCAGGGAACATCTTCTTCATTAGTTCAGACTTTTGACCTGGATCAAGTGGATTTTTCTTGGGATCATATGATCTTGAAGGATAGATTCTTAAGTCACCATCACCTGCAACTTGTTTCGACGCATCGAGAAGTTTCTTATGTCCAATAGTTGGGGGATTAAATCTTCCAAATACAAGTGTTAAAGTTTGACCAGTTTTATCACTTTCTTTTGTTCCATTTCCTTCCTCTTCACCACCTAATCTTTTACCACCTTCAACTTCAGGTTGAGATACTCTCTTCTGTGGTTCTTGTTCAGGAGTTTTATATTGTGCTGCCTTACCTGTTTCCCGTTTCTGTGCACCACCACCTTTATTGGTGAAAACTAATTCACCACCTTCAGTTCTTGCTACAATATTTCCAGCCTTATCTACCCAGTTACCCTGACCATCACCAGTCAGTCCAAGTTGCTTCGCACGTGTAGAAGCCTTGGTCTGTCTTGCCTCGCTAAAGAAATTTAGGAAACTCTTCATTACATTCAAAATCCTATATTGTATTTATTAAGACAGTGGATCTCTTAGTGCTCTCTTAAGGGATTCCATGACATCTCTACCCTTCCTAACTTCTTTATTCTCTTTCACTTTATCCTTTATAAAAGAAAACAACATGTCCTCATCCATTTCAAAATTCTCAACATACTGAAGGATTTCATCGTATGCCATTCCAATATCATCAGCATCTATCATTAATCTCTGATAAATGTCTTGTAAAATCTGTTCTAAGTTATCTATGTCAATCATGATGCAAGACCTCTATCGATGTTCTCTAACGCATTTATCAATGGTTCAATCTTTTTTCTCTTGGTTTTAGTGAGTGAGTCTGGATTCATAATCTCATTTTCACTAAAACCAGTGGTGTTTACGTAACTAGAAATCATTTTATCCTTGAGAGATTGAATTAGTTCTTTCGACTTGGGTGTTAGTGGAACTTTTTGGAACGCAGGAGAAAATGCATCTTTTCCACCCGACACTGAAGCAGTGTCTAGTGATAGTAAATTCATAATACCATTGGATGTGTCATTGTCAATATTATTCTTATCAGAATAAGTCAGTCGAGTATCATATTGTCTCCCCTTCTTAAGAGGAGAATCTCCTTCACCAGTAAGGAAATTGATCTGATCTACTACATCAGTAAGATAATTTTCATAAGCTTGTGGATCTTCAGGATTATCAATATAATTATTTCTTGAGACCTTCAGCTTTTGATGTTGTTCATTGGTCTTTTGAATAGCAATTACCTTATCCTCAGGACTTAAAGAATTATCAGAAACAATCGAATTTTGCATGTTAAGGATAGCACCAGATGTAGGAGAAGTTCCTCCTCTACCCTTTTCAAGTTGACCATCTTTATTGATTACAAACCTCGCACCTGTATCGTAATTATTAAAAAGATTTCTTCCCATGTACTCATTCATCTTTGCCTTATCAACACCAAGATTCTCACTCATTATATCAAACAATCCATTAATTTGATCCGAGTTCATGTCCTTAACTTGAGTATCAGAAGGAAGATTGTTTTTCTCCATAAAACCATTTACTTCATTGGTATAGTTTGACCAATTTTCGGGAGTAATTTTTAACCCAGCAGAGGACTGTTTACCAAGTTTACTTTCAAGACCAGAGTTTACATTGTTCAAAATATCTTTACTTGTAAGAGAAGACACAGCTGTACCCATCACTGGTGCTAGTTCTGAATTAAAAGATGATGATCTATATCCTCTTTCAAATCTTTGTCTTACCACTGGACTACTTAAATCAGAATCAACACTATCCCTCTTTCTCTTTGCTTGTTCAAGGAATTTATCAAAAGATAAGTCTGCTCTTGGTTCATTCACTCTCCGCAAAAGCATTCCAAAGTTATCAATATGATCACTTCCACCAGCTTTAAGAGGTGTAATGTGTTCGACTTGGAATTCTCCTGGTGATCTTCTCTGACCACTCAATGCATATGCATCTCTACCATCCTGCATTGCCCACATATGAAGTGCTGCAGATCCCCTGATTGGATTTGCAGTTTTACCTTGTTGGTTTTTCTCAGTAGGATTGTAAAATGTTTTAGGAGATCCACTCTTTGAAAGGAAATCTCTGGATGGAGTTGGTAGAATACTGAAAACTGCGTCAGTAACCACAGGATCAAGACCTGAAAAAGGTGATTGATTTTCAGAAGAAAGATTGAATGCCTTAGTTTGAACACCAGAGGGGTCAAGTTCGTTCAAGTCATTCCTTTCGGCAATATGTTTTGATTCGTAGTATCCAAGATTACTACCTACCAATTCGTGACTTTCACCTCTCTTCCAGTTACCATCTTCACCAATGAACGAACTAATTTCTTCATATGCCTTAGCAAAAGATTTGACTTGATCTTCATCATTAACGTCAATACCAGCATCTAAAAGTAACTGACTAACACTTACATCTGTACCCTTTTTAAGGTTTATTGTTCTCAGATAATCACCACTATTGATGGCATCCATCATCTCATTAACTTTACTTCTGTCATTTGCTTTGGCAACTGACTTACTTAGAGTATTCAACCCATCTCTATATTCAGAATCTTTTGAGTAATGACTTAAGAAGTCCTGTTGTGCTTTACGACCAGCATCAAATCTCACATCATCTACACCAGTGTTAGAAATATCACTCACTCTTTTTATAGATTCTTCAGTCGATATGTCAACATCACCTCTTCTCTCAGAACCATCAAGGTTTCTACCAGTTTCTTCTACAGCTTGATTAAGTGATTTAAATTCATCTGGTTCTTTAACTCTTCCTTCTGGAGTCCCCATCTCCCTCTCAAGTTCAGCCTGAGCAGCAACTTCTTGTTCAGCCTCTGCAGCTGCCAGAGCATCCATCTCACTATTGTATTGATCAATCTGTTGTTGTGATTGTTGAGCAATTTGCCTCTTTCTGGTAGGAGATTGTACATTGCCCCTACCGCGAGACATCATTTTAGCAACGGTTTTCACATCTCCACTCGCCAAAGCAGTTTCATCAGGTCCACCTGGAACAACTCTACCACTTTGATCAGCAACTGAAGTTGTATCTTGTGACAGTTCTTTATCTGGTTTAGGTGCTTCCTTTCTGAAATCAGATAAAGTTTTTGGTTGTTGTGGTTGTTGATCTTGTTTGGGCTGTTCTGGTTGTGTAAGTTGTACTAACTTAGTCTGACCTTGACCTAGTTTCTCACTCTTATGCGTTATTTGTCCAGTTTTAGGATCTTTCCATCTACCATATCCCGCATACTCTAGACCCAGCTCACGAGCATCATCAGCCGCACTCTCCTTAATAAGGGTGTCAGCTTTCTTTAGGTATTTAAAAACATCTTGCATTAATCAAAATCAACGACCCATTTGTGTTGCATACCACTTCTCAAAGTCCTCTCTACGCTTATCACCTCTTGGTGGCATAGGAGTTCTTTCTCCACGAACAGGAGCAGACTTTTTCGCTTGCTCTCTTTCATACTTCTCAGGGTTGTTACGAGCTTCTTGTGCTTCATCAACAAACTCTTCTTTCCAAGCATTTGGTTTTTCTCTGGTTGGTGTTAATCCTGCTCTTCTTGCTGCTTTGTT
>Ga0208019_1001310_pt1 | contig 13231 bp, 13 predicted proteins | sample CB_VirMetaG_5_FD_184540 | JGI IMG/M metagenome (GOLD analysis project Ga0208019, IMG submission 184540) | Freshwater to marine saline gradient viral communities from Chesapeake Bay - CB_1508_1D Viral MetaG (SPAdes) (version 4) | ecosystem: Environmental > Aquatic > Marine > Coastal | place: USA...
AGAAAAAGGCTGCAAACCGATACGAAACTTTGAAGAATGAAGGTCGGATTCGTCAAGAGATTGAAGTGTGGACTGGTGACAAAGAACTTGACATAATCAGGTAAATGTAATATAAATACTCTATTCATATGGAGATTTAGATGGCGGATAAAACAGCACTTGCAGAATCATCTCAAGCTTTGTTTTGCTCAATTGCAGATAATTTAGGTTCTACGGACAATAAAACTTTAGATTTGAAAACATTTCCAACATATATTGATTTTAAAAGAAAAAATGAGAAATTAGTAGAAGAATCTTTTAAAAGAATTGATACTCCAGGAGTTTCTTTACAAGATATGGAAACTTTTTTGATTAATAACGAAGGTTGGTACAAATCTTCTGTTTTGATTGCTAAAAAATTAATTGAAGATATTTTGACCATTGATCCAAATTTTAAAATTAAGATGAGGGGCTATCAAAATCTTTACTATTTTAGAGGTGATGCAGCGATTATGGGAAATATTCAAAAATTATTTTCCATAGCCAATAAAGCACCAATTACTAAAAAGAAACAAGCTTCTTTCGGAAACATTAATAAATGGAGTCCAGCAGACATTTATTTGGCGAGTAAAGTTGCATATGACGCCATTGAAAAAGATTTAAAAAACGCTAAGCCTGGTTCATATAATTTTACACATTTAAATGCTCTAACCGCAAATCTAATTGATAGTGGTGATTTATTGCCTTTATCATTAAAGAAAACTACATCAACAGTAAAATTAGTTAAAGTTAATTTTAGTAGACAAGAAGAATTGAAATATCTGAGTAAAATATCATTTGATTCTTTATCTGATTGGAAACCTTATGTACCAGTTCCATATCCTAAAAAAGGTGAAACTAGAGATATTAGAATATTCGTAAATAATAAAGATGAAATAAAACTTAGACACGATCCATCAGCAAAAAGATTTGTTATAGAATTTATCAGTAAAGGTGCAGAAGCTCGTGGTGGTTCGATTGGTTCGATGAAAATTTTCTGTGAACTTTTAGGATTTGTTGATAAACCAACAGCAACAAAATTACTTAAAGCCTATGAAGATGGTGAAAAAAAATATTATCAAGAAATGGAATCAATAGAAAAATTAAAGAAGTCGATGGATTCAAAAAGGTTTGATCACACTAGAGGTGAAATTAGTGCGGTCAACATTATCAACAAAGTCATGCCCATTATAAAGGTATGGTTTTCTAGAAAAGATGAAAAGTCCATGAATGAAATTAATGATTTTATTAGAATCATGTTTGAATATGTCACATCGAGAACAGAAAACTCTGGAAGGTTTGTAATCGCAAAATGAATTTTACGGAATTTATAACAGAGGCTAAAGAAGGCAAGAACCTTCACCTTGAACATCTAGAAGATAATGTTCTCAATCGTGGTGTTACAGGTGCCAGAGAAGCCATTGCGTTTCTTCAAGCACTCAGAGACATGCTTGCAGGTCGTTCACAATCAAAGATCAATGTGACAACGAAATGGGATGGTGCACCGGCAGTATTCGCAGGTATCAATCCAGAAAATGGTAAGTTTTTTGTTGGCACGAAAGGTGTATTTGCAAAGAACGCAAAACTCAATTACACAAACGATGACATTGATAGAAATCATCCGAACCCAGGCCTCAATGAGAAACTAAAAATTGCATTGGCATTTCTATCTAAACTTGGCATCAAAGGCGTTCTTCAAGGTGATATGATGTTCACCAAGAGTGATCTAAAGAAAGAAACAATTGATGGTGAACGATACATCACATTTCAACCAAACACCATTGTCTATGCGGTACCTGTAGGTACACCTCTTGCACAATCAATTCAAGCCGCACATGTGGGTATTGTCTTTCATACATCCTACTCTGGTCGTAAACTTGAAGACATGCGTGCCTCTTTCAACATCGACATTGGCCACCTGTCACGAACAAAAGATGTTTGGTATCGTGACGCTTCATTTGTTGATGCTTCTGGTACTGCATCGTTTACAGAAAAAGAAACAAGAGAGATCACAAGTATTCTCTCAACTGCCGGTCGTGTCTTTCAATCAATTAGTTCTCTCACACTCAATAAAATTGCAGTATCAAGTGTGTTTGCAGAACAAATCAAAACATTCAATAATACCAAAGTTCGTGCAGGTGAAAAGATTACAAACACAACAGCACATGTCAATGAACTAATTCGTTACATCGAAGACAAGATGAATAAGAATGTTCTTGCTGCAAAACAAGACCAGACAAAACAAAAACGATTGAAAGAAAAAAATGAAGTGATGCGTTTCTATCGTACCAATGCAATTCAACTCAAGAATATTTTTGATCTAATGAATCTGATTGTTGATGCAAAACTTATGGTCGTGAAGAAACTACAAGATATGAAACAGATAACAGGCACATTCTTGAAAACAGATGACGGATTCAAAGTTACAAATCCAGAAGGTTTCGTAGCGGTTGATCGTCTTTCTGGTGGTGCCTTGAAACTCATAGATAGATTAGAGTTTTCACAAGCAAATTTCAATGCTGCAAAAAATTGGGACAAATAAATGGCATACGATATCAATAAAATTATAGCCGAATATGGAGACGATGACTATGGGTTTTCTGCTGTTGATGAGGCAGAGTATCAAGCCGTCATTGCAGAGAAAGATGAAACTGTCGAAGAGTACAAGGCACGACTAGAACAAGTAGAAAAGATCATTATGCCTTTTCTTACGAATCTCTACAAGACAAGATCACAACCATACATTCATTGGCCAAATCGTGGACCAATTTTAGAATCACAAATGCAAAAGATTCTTACACTTACGAGGGGATAATGTTATCTTTTCAAGAATTTTCTGAAGCTGCCTATGTTGGTAATGTAGGTTTTCAAGAACTGGTAAAGTTTCATTCAAAGGCTACACCTGCACAAAAGAAACAGTTACAATCACACATTCAAAATAAGAAACACAAAGAGTTTCGTGATCTTATCCATAGTGTAACTGGTGTGCAACTACATAAAAGTGTGAATGAAAAACAAGAGTTTGTTTCTAAAGCAGGCGCAGGTGAATGGGGTAGACCAGAACTTGTTGCCAAATATACGAGAGAAACACCTGGCCAAAATTTGAAGAAATTCAAAGACTATATAAAATAAAGAACTGGAGTTTGTTATGAAAGATTTGATTATCGGTTGTAGTACCAACTACGATTGGTCTAAACTAAAGTATTGGATCAATTCCATCAATCAATCAGGATTTGAAGGTGATAAGGTCCTGATTCTCATGAACTGCGATAAAGAAACGGTATTGAAAGTTATTGAAGCCGATTTCAAAATTATTGCTTTCAAACAGGATGAGAATGACAATTTGGTCTATTCTTCAAACATGCCTGTTCATACTGAGAGATTCATTCATATCTACGATTACATTTGTAAAACTGGTCCATATCGTTTTGTCATCACGACCGATGTGAAAGATGTGGTGTTTCAAAAAAATCCTGTAGAGTATCTTGAAAAACATTGTGATCTAAACAATTTGATTTTTTCTTCAGAGAGCATACAGTATAAAAATGAACCGTGGGGTGATGAAAATCTACTGCAAACTTATGGTCAATATGTTTATGATATCTTCAAAGAAAATGAAATCTTCAATGTAGGTGTTCTTGCTGGCCAAGGTGATGCCATGAGAGACTTGGCTATCAATATTTTTACGAGTTGTACGAATCGGCCAATACCTATTTGTGATCAATCGACATTCAATTTTATGATATCACAACACCCTTACATTGATACAAGCAAATATACAAGATCAGAAGATGGTTGGGCATGTCAATTAGGCACAACAGCAGACCCATCGAAAGTTGAACAGTTTAGACCACATCTACTTGAAGCACTACCAACACTCAAAGATGGCCAAATTACAACATCAACGGGTATACCTTACCATATTGTACATCAGTATGACCGAGTACCAGAGTGGAGAAAAATCATTGAAGAAAGGTTTGGCGATTGAAGATAGCTCTTTGTTTCTCAGGTCAACCTAGAAGTTTTGAAAAAGGTTTTGAATACTATCAAAGAAATCTGTTTGATCATTATGATGTAGATGTGTTCATTCATACTTGGAAGTGTGCAGAGGCCAATGATCTTGTTGATGTGTATAAACCAACTGCAATCATGGCTGATGAACCACTCAAACAGAATTTTGATGAAATGTACTCAAACACACCAAACATGGAAAGACACCCACCACGATTTACTGTGGCCATGTTTTACTCAATGTATCAATCGTGTGTATTGAAAACACAACATGAGATGAATCATAAGTTTTCGTATGATTGGGTCATCAAGTCAAGAACTGATTATGCATTGAATGTGAAAATACCATTTGAAGACCTTGATCCAACAAAACTTTACATGCCAAACTGTCGCATGGTACCTGAGAAAGATTTTGGTAATGATCAGTTTGCATTTGGTAATTCAAACACAATGAACAAACGCATGTCAATCTATTTGAACATGAATCATTTCTATGATCAAGGTGTACAGATGATTGGTGAAGACATGATGCGATCTCAACTACATGAACACAATCTACATGGCGACAACCTTGTTTATGTGAATATGAACAATCCTTTTCCACCTGGCGAATACAATGGTACATGGCACTCGCTACTTCGTAATGATACGGCAGAATGGAAGAAAAGGTAATACGACAACTCAAAGGACATTCTGGTAGTCAAATCTTTCTCATGCAAAATGAAGGCGGTTTATTTGTAAGAAAGATTGGTAATGTTGAAAGAAACTTTGAGCGTCTTTCAAATCTTTACTCAGACTTTTATTCGGTACCAGTTATCTATCAAAAGTACGATGAGATTTTAGACATGGAGTATATTCATGGTCTTGATATGAAATCCTACTTACTTTCACACGATCTCAATTATCTGGCAAAGTTTATTGTTGATTCTCTCAACAGATTTGCCAAGAATGCTGTTGTAAAAGATTACACAGATGTGTATAATAAGAAGTTGGAATGGCTTCACAAAGAACCAGAGATACCATTTACTAAAGATGAATTGATTGCAAGGTTACCTAAAAAGTTGCCTTGTTCTCAATACCACGGCGATCTGACACTTGAGAACATACTCTACTCAAACCATGAATTCTACATGATTGATGCGGTTACAATTGAGTATGATTCATATATTTTTGATATCGCAAAACTGAGGCAAGATTTAGAGTGCAAATGGTTTCTACGAGAAACAAAACTTATGCTCGACATAAAGCTAGAAAATCTGCAAGAAAAAATTCTAGAAAGATTTCCTGGTTCAGACAACGATTACCTGTTGATACTGATGTTGCTTCGTGTGTTTCTTCACACACAACCTGGTGATTTCAATAGAGAGTTTATTTTGAAAGAGATAAAAAGATTATGGAAGTAATTGTACCTGCGGCTGGTCTATCAACAAGATTTCCAAACATGCCGCCAAAGTATTTGTTGACAGATAGTAATGGTGACATGATGTTACGAAAGGCAGTTGAACCATATCTAAACAATCATGTTATCATTGGTATTCTACAAGAACATGATGAAAAATACAACGCAAAGGAAAGAATTTATGAGCAATTTTCTAAAGATTCTATTGACCTGGTGGTTCTACCACAAGTCACGACTGGGCCAGCAGCAACAATCTTTGAGATCATTGAACGCACAAAGATAGAGGGTAACTTTCTCATCAAAGATTGTGACAGTTACTTTGAACATACAATCGCCGCAGGTAATTATGTGTGTGTTTCAAAAGTAAAACAGAATGAAATACTTTATAATCTTGCAGGCAAAAGTTTTGTTCAGTCAAACGACCAAGGCATCATCACAGAAATTATAGAGAAACAGGTGATCTCTGATAAGTTTTGTGTTGGTGGTTATAAATTTGCAGATGTAAAACAGTACCTTGACGCCTATCGATCAATATCGTCAAGTGTGCAAAATGAAATCTTTGTATCACATGTCATACAATACATGCTGATGCAAGGTGAAATCTTTTTTGAAAACATTGTGTCAAATTACTCCGATGTAGGCACAATTGAAGAATGGAAAAAATACAATGAGTCTCTTACCAGATAAAAATCTATTCATTGTCACATCAGCTTTGAAACCAAATGTTGGTGTCATCAATGAAAATGACCGATTCACACAAACAATTGACACACTCAAGTCATTACGAACACATGTACCTGATGCAATTCTACTTTTCTCTGACGGATCACCAAATGAAGTCGAACAAGAAAAGTACCAAGAGATTGCAAAGTATGTCAATGGTATTATACCTTGGAACATGGATGAAGACATTCAAAAACTTGGTGGTGCTGGTGCCAAAAGTTTAGTTGAATCCGTAATGGTGATCAAAATGTTGTTTGCTTTGAAACAAAATCCAGAACTCGCAAAAATGATGAGTTCGGTCAAAAGAATATTCAAATACTCAGCAAGAACTGTTTTGACTGACGACTTTCAAATTAGTGACTATGATGATTCGTTTGGTAAGTATGTGTTCAAAAAAAGAATACCAACATGGATGAACGACAAACGAAAAGAATATGCTGATCATCTTTATATTACAAGAATGTTTTCATTTTGTCCTTCTCTTCTCGACAATTACATTCAATCACTACACACAGTTTTGGCTGCTATACAAGAATATGGATTAGACACAGAACATGCACATTTTTTCGCCATAGATAAGAAGTATGTAACAGAATTTGAACAGTTACATTGTCAAGGTATTATGGCAACAAATGGCGCAATTGAAAACTATTGAGGTGAAAAATGGATTTGTGGGAATACTTTCAGAATAATACAGGCAAGAAGATTACAAAATGGACACACTACTTTCCTATCTATGAGAAACATTTTCGACCACTCACAGAGAAACCAATCAAACTTCTTGAGATTGGTGTTCTGAATGGTGGTTCTCTGGAAATGTGGCGAAAGTATTTTCATCCAGAATCAACCATCGTAGGTATCGATATCAATCCTGACTGCAAACAACATGAACAAGATGATATTCATATTTGCATTGGCAGTCAAGTAGACAAAGATTTTTTACAAAGTTTGATCGATGAGTTTGGTGTCTTTGATCTTGTCATTGATGATGGTAGTCACCGTGTGGAACATGTCAATGAGACTTTTGAGTTTCTATATCCAAAGATTGCAGAGAATGGTACTTACTTTATTGAAGACACTCATGCGGCTTATTGGGTTTCTCATGGTGGTAGTATTTCTGCACCAAAATCAATCAATAATATCGCAAAGAAAAAGATTGATGAACTGAACGCCTATCATGTGCGTGGTGATCTGCAACCAACAGAATTTACAAGAATAACCAAATGTATGTCTTGTTATGATAGTGTTATTGTCTTTGATAAAGGTGACCAAGGTGAACGAAGGCCTATGGAAATTGGTCTGAATCATAGAGATGTTGGTCGACCAGTCAATTCTGATGAGGGTTTAGGTGAAATCATAACATACCGAACCGTTTGAAATACTAAATAGTCAAAACAACCAATCTGCTGTAGAGGCGGGAATGAAATTCAAAGATTTTCTTACTGAAAAAGTCAGTCGTAAAGTTATCGTGGTCTACGGTGGTGGATTTCAGCCATTTCACCAAGGTCACATGAGTTCGTATGTAGAATCGAAGAGATCATTCCCAAGAGCAGATTACTATGTCGCCGCCTCTGGTGATGTAAAAGTAAGACCAATTCCGTTCGCAGACAAGAAGTTTCTCGCACAACAGGCTGGTGTGGTGGACAATTTCGTTCAGGTCACACAACCACTCAATCCACAAGAAATAATCAAAAACTACGATGAAAACAAGGACATTCTGATTCTTGTTCGTAGTGAAAAAGATTTCGTCAAATACACCAAAAAAGACGGATCGCCAGCATACTATCAACCATTTGTTTCAATTGACAAATGCAAACCATTCAAACAACACGCTTACATTTTTATGACCAAGAAAAAGGTCTTTCGTGTTGCTGGTAAACAAGTTGATTCGGGTAGTCAGATTCGTAGACGATACATGGGTGCAGATGATACAACAAAACGACAAATGATTGCTGATTTATATCCAAGAGCAAAACAACCAGCAAAGATCAAGAAACTGCTCGACAAATATCTGGTGGTGCAAGAGGATGTTGACTTTGAGTTTGAAGATTTACTCACAGAAGGTGTTCACGACAAAGGCATCTTCAAAGCAGTATTCTTGGCCGGTGGTCCTGGTTCTGGTAAAGATTATGTTCTGAGTAACACACTTGATGGTCATGGCCTGACAGAAATCAATTCAGACAAGGCACTTGAATTTTTGATGGACAAAAAAGGCCTCGACAAGACCATGCCACAATCTGAGAAAGAGGCTCGTGATCTTGTTCGTGGTCGTGCAAAAAACATGACCGAACTACGACAACGATTGGCATTATCAGGTCGCAATGGTCTTATCATCAATGGCACAGGTGATGACCTTGCAAAAGTCACACGAATCAAAAAAGCACTTGAAGGTCTTGGTTATGATACTTCAATGATTATGGTGAATACTTCTGATGAAATTTCTGCACAAAGAAATATCGAAAGGGGTCAAAGAGGTGGTCGTACCGTACCAGAAACCGTTCGTAAAGAGAAATGGGATTCTGCACAGAACGCAAGAACAGAATATGCCAAGATGTTTGGTGATAATTACATGGAGTTTGATAACTCCGAAGATTTACGAAATGCACCACCAGAAGTCGTGAAGCAAAAGAAAGATGAGATGCTTCAACTCTATAAGAATGTTCAACAGTTTGTGACGCAACCACCACAATCAGAAATGGCGCAGGCCTGGGTCGCAGATCAGATGCAACAAAAAGATACTCAACCTATACCAAAAGGTGGTGCAGAAATGTCACCACATCCAGGTTCAAATGCAGCACAAGAAGCAAGAAGCATGGGCCTTCAGTATTATGGATTTGGTCGGTATGGTCGTAATGGCGAAGTGACACATCGTTCTGTGCATGATCAACTTGTTGCAGTTCAAGATATGCAAGAAGATATTGATGTTGAGTTTGAAGAATTATTCTCTGAAGATTTACGCAAATGGTTTAGTAAAACTGATCCAGAAGGTGATTGGAAACGAATCAACACCAAAGGTGAAGTTGTAGGTCCTTGTGCGAGAAAACCAGGTGAACCAAAACCAAAATGCATGTCAAGAGCTAAGCGTGAGTCTCTTACGAAAAAAGAACGAGCTTCTGCGGTTCGTGCAAAAAGAAAGCATGATCCAAATCCTGAACGCAAAGGTGAGCCGATCAATGTATCAAACTACGGCAAAGGTAAACTAAGTGAATCGTATGACCTGTCCGATTCATCTGCATTGAATCTGTTACTTCTTGGTAGTTCTGTTGATGAACATGATTTGCCAATAGGTGAACAGAAAGATATGAAGTTGCTCAAAGATAGAACAGGTCGAGTTCGTGTGTTTATGTTGCGAGCTGCGGCTGCCAGAGAAGCACATACTCATAATGGTACCGTTCAGAAATATAAGAATGGTTATGTTATACAATTAAAGGAGAATGAAGATGTTGAAATTTCTAAAAGAACTGTTCGGGATTGGCTTGGCGAAAACCGAGAAAGAACACCCGTTGGATGTGATAGTGAAACCTTACGAGAAGAAAGTGGAAGAACCACAACTTCAGGTTTCCTCACCGAAGCAACCTGTGAAGAAAGCACCACAGAAGCCATCGCAAGGCTCGCAAGGCCAAAAATCACACTCGCAAAAATCAGGCAACGGAAGACGCAGACGGAAGCCAACGGCACCGGGAGCACAAGTTCTGACGAAAGCATCCAAATCAACGAAATCGACAAGGGGATAGAACCTGGTCTTTCCATGGCCGGTGCTGGTGAAAGCATCGGCCGTGATATGGGCGAAAAGATCAAAAAGAAAAGTCATAAGGTCACCACAGTTGAAGCAATTGGTGCCGGTGGTGAAATGGCAACATCAATGAGCGATTATAATGAAAACGATTTGAAAAGAAAAGGCATCGATCTAAAATCATTCAAAGCAAAGAGACCGATAGGATGAAGACATTCAAAGCATTTATAGAAGAAAAAAGATGTTGGCCAGGATATAAATCTGTACCTGGTAAAAAACCTTTTTCGCCAGGTTCTTGTGTCAAAGAAGAATCTCACACCTATTCAAAATGGTCAAATAAAGAACCAGTGGAGTATGCAGGATACTTGACGAAACATTTTGGCGCACCAGATGAACTTACTGAAAACAGAGCAATTTGGTACGATAAAGATGGATTCAAAAGAATAGAAGTTTTAGATGAACACATTCTTCATGCTTCTCCTTTGCCACATTATGACTTTGTTTATTGTTATGTTGACTTAAAAGTACCTCATAGTTTGGCCACTAAGTTAGCCGAGAGTAGCGAGAGTATTACCGTTGACTTTCTAAAAAATGAAGTCGGTGCCAGATGTGCAAGTTTGACTGCAAATGCCGTGACACTCAATTATGTTCTTGAGGTCGTTGAGGGTAGAATCAAACCATCTAAAGAAGAATATGAGAGACAAATAAAGTCCATGAAGAACATGTTTGCTTCTGGCAAAAAGTTTGAATTAGATTGGTGGCCTGACGAATCTGGTGATGCAGACCCAAAGAATCCATTCTATAAAGAGTGTGTAGAGAATCATATTCACGAAGATGTGCCGGCATGGCAACGCAAAGAAGGTAAGAATCCTGAAGGTGGTTTGAATCAAAAAGGTGTTGAATCATATCGCCGTGAGAACCCAGGTTCAAAGTTACAAACTGCGGTCACCACAAAACCAAGTAAACTAAAACCTGGTTCAAAATCTGCAAAGCGTAGATTATCATTCTGTAGACGGATGAAAGGCATGAAAGAGAAACTTACTTCTGCTGAAACTGCTCGTGATCCAGATAGCCGTATCAACAAAGCATTGAGAAAGTGGAACTGCTAAGTGTCACAAACAAATAAGATTGCATATCTTGAAGACGAACGGATAAAAATATCCCGTGGCCAAGTCAAGGGTGTTACTTCTGTTCACAAGTTCGGTGCGGTACCTTCAATGTCTACTGCAGCAACAGGAACAGTTTGGGATAAAGACGATACGATTTATCCATGGTCTACTTGGAATGCTGGCGCAAATACAATTACAGTAAGCAGTTCAAGTGCCTCTGATGTAAACACAAGTGTAATCGTTGTTGGTCTTGATGCGAACTATGATGAAATACAAGAAGAAATAGAAATGGCCACGCAAAACGGAAATGCCAGTTCAAACAATTTCATTCGTGTTCACCGTGCTTTTATGGGCAATGGCGATACAAATGTTGGAACAATTTCAATCAAAAACGGAGCGACAGATGTTGCTTTGATTACTGCTGGATTTGCTCAAACTCTTATGGCTATTTTTACCATACCAAGAAATTATTCAGGATATCTGTATCAAGGTACTGCATCTGCTCAAGCAGGTGCTGATGCAACAGGAAATATGTTTGTTCGATATGGTGGAACAACTGCATTTAGAGTTGCTCATAGTTTTGAGGTTGATGGTGATGGAGGACAATATTTCTATCCATTTTCTTTTCCGCCAGAATTACCAGAAAAATCAGACATTGATGTAAGAATAACAACAAGAAGTAATAATGGTCGTTATACGGCAGCATTTGATTTACTTCTTGTCAAAAATCCAAATACATAAACTCAGGAGAAAACTCATGCAATTCGACAACCAAACGACCCGTAATGTCGCAGATATAGTGGCCAGAATTTTGGCTGGCGAATCTGCACAACAAGAACCAAAGATGTTAGAAGAAGAACTTGTTGGCAATCAGCACAAGATTGATGCCAATAAGAACAATAAGATTGATGCACACGACTTCAAACTGCTTCGTAAAAAGAAGAAAGTAGAAGAAGAAACAGAACTCACCGAATCACATTTCAAAATTGGTGATGAAGTTATCTGTAAGGCTTCTGGTATGGAAGGTGAAGTGGTCAAAATTGATGAACCACAAACTGGTAAATATTACACCGTCAAACAAGAAAATGGTAAGATGGTAAAGTATGCACCAAACGAACTCAAAAAAGAAGAAGAAGAAGATGAGGACGAAGAAGATGATGAAGATGAAAACAAAATGAAATCAGAAGAAGTTCATAACAAGAAAAAAGATGATACTCCGTCAACTTCAAATTCAGTAAAAAAACCTGTTAGAAATTCAGATGGCACAATTCAAAGTCCAATAAGTCGTGCTCGTGAACTTGCTAAACGAGGCTTGAAAAAAGCAATGAGTAAAGAAGAAGTCGAAGAGCTTGACGAAGCCATGTTTCCAGGTACCAAAGAGTATGAGAAGAAGTTTGGTCAGTCACCACAACAAAAACTAAAGAAGAAAGGTGATACAGTACCTACTTCTCAAGGTGATATGACAAAGACCGATAAAGGTATTGCACATCGCCGTAGATTTACCGAAATGCTCGAATCATACACAGAAGGTGGTCTCAAGTATATTGCATCTCTCGTTCAAGAAGAACCAGACAATGAAGAATATACAAAAGAAGTTGAAGACCAGAAAGCCAAGATGGATGGTAAGAAAAAGGGTGGCGATGTTGCAAAAGCCTCCGTTCAGGCAGTAAAAAATGAAGAAGTAGAAGAACTTGATGAACTCTCCAAATCTACTCTTGCTTCATATGCTAAGAAAGCATCACATGAAGCAAGAATGAAACATGGAATTGGAAAAGATTTTGAGAGAATTTCAAAATCATCAAGAAAGCCTGAGTATAAACAAGGTGCTAAGGAATGGGAAGACAAATATAAGTCAGATGCAAGAAGGCGTGAAGCTGGTGTTGGTAAAGCAATTGACCGTCTTGCAAAAGAAGAAGTAGAAGAACTTGATGAAGCAATGACGAGAAAACATTTTCAACAAGTTGCTGATGTAATTAAATCGCATCCAGACCAAGAGAAAAGAAATGAACTTGCAAAGCATCATGCAGGAATTTTCAAAGCCTCAAACCCAAGATTTGACCACAGCCGTTTCTATCAAGCCGCAGGTGCAAATATCAAAGAAGAAGTAGAAGAACTTGATGAATTGTCAAATAAAACTCTAACGGGTTATGAAACAAGAGCTCGTTTTTCTTCGGACCCAAAACATCGTGAAGGTGCTCAACAGGCAAGAAAAAAAATTTCAGGAATGAGTGACCGTTT
>Ga0208019_1001312_pt1 | contig 13228 bp, 26 predicted proteins | sample CB_VirMetaG_5_FD_184540 | JGI IMG/M metagenome (GOLD analysis project Ga0208019, IMG submission 184540) | Freshwater to marine saline gradient viral communities from Chesapeake Bay - CB_1508_1D Viral MetaG (SPAdes) (version 4) | ecosystem: Environmental > Aquatic > Marine > Coastal | place: USA...
TCCACATCTCAATTATGACGCTACCGACAGGAACCAGACTAGGGCTAAAAGAGATGTGGACAGGTACAGCCACAAGAGACCAGAAAAAAACTGATGGGTCTAAGTCTGATGTTTACTCACGCTATGCGCTCGACCCAGAAGATCTATATATCGACAATTATGACGTGACGATAAGCAGTATGTGCCCGAAAGCATACAGGGAAATCATGGGGAAGGTTTTTCAGGTATCGGGCGGAGATGAAAAAGCGTCTTTAACAGCCTTCGGCTTCATCGAGAGTGGTAGCTCATGGGTTCGCATAGGCGAGAAAAAATTGACGTTTAATGTCGATGATATATACCTTCGATTTATTGCCGGAGATCGTGGCATAGAATTTGACGAGAAAGACAACGAAAAAGCGGTCACAGTTACCGTCAAGGGCGTGTGCAGGCAATTGAAATCTTCTAACAATTTCGCCAATTTGGTCAGCGATGAATTTCGCCCTTTTAAAGTTAAAGTTGTTGATCGTTTCAAAAATCGGAAAGCAATTAACAGCTATAGAACTGCGCCTGATGGATCTTCCACAACTGAGACGATTGTTGATGATTCGTTAAAGCTTGAGGAATACGCAATCAAGCTGAAACTAAATAATGATGTACAGACAATATCAGGGGCGATCGAGCTGATAGGCGTGCAGAGCTACGGTGTGGGTGATAAGATCGACTCAATAATTCTACCTAGTGGCTTAGGAATCCCGATAGGTCTAGCTATAAAAGATGTTCAGGTCATGTATGAGCCTGTGAGAGAATCAGGGCAGGGAATTACAGGTGATAGAACCCTTGTGAGCTTTGGTCGTGATTGACGGGAAAGGAATAGTCTTAGAGTATGGCGCAGGAAGTGGCGTACCTTCTAACGCAATAATATTGCAGGGCGTAGCTATTCAAACAAATACGCTTTTTGATTTGACAGACGAAACAATTAACGGGATCGACTACTATAAGTTTGCATACAAGACTGATCGGACTTTTTCGACTACAAATGATATAGTTTTCAATGCGTACTATTATCTGTCATTAGACGGTAGCGGAGTCACCGAGGAGTTCAATATCAACGCAACTTTCACGCTTGTGAATATGCCGAGGGTATTAAACTCTTTCTCTATCACAAAGCCTGGATTAGTTCAGGCGCCACACATCGAAGATATAACACGATGCAATTTGATACAAACGCCGATAGATACAACAAGCCTACCTGCGCTCAGCACAATGACACCTGAAAACCAATGCTTATTTAGATTCGATACATTATCCTTTGATAATGACTATGGAGATGCAAGCGTGTCAAACTCAGGCTTAGGATCGCCTTTTAAATATGAGACGTATTCAAGCATATACTGCGTCAAATACGGGTGCGAGTTATCTTGCCCTAGTGGGACTATAGTTACAAGTAGCTCTTATATATTACTCGAAAAAAAGGATGTAATTTTGCTGATATGATAGTTGAAGTGTCTGACACAACAGAAGCAGGTAGCGTTTCACCTACAACAGCGACCTTTCGATATGAGGGAACTAACTGGACTTATTATTCTAACCCTCTTTACTTCACGGAATTTTCGAATAATTGCACTTACGATAATCTGTATATATTAGATAACGTAGGATATGACGGGGCAACAGGCGATGCTACGCAATTTCGCCCTTATCTGTATACGTGCGGTCAGCATTTTGAGCTTGATAGTGCAAACACATCTTATGTGTCTTTCGAGGCTGAGTTCGATGTTGAATTATATGTAGTCAATAGCACATACGAAGTATCGGACACAATAAGCACGCTTGATATGAGTCTTATAGCTTCAACAGAGTGCAGAAGTTATTGCGACAGCATTGCGATAGATAACGTATTATCCGACCGAACTGAAATATCAGCAGTAATCGACCTTGATTGCTATGGCGTAGTGCTAAAGTTCGTCCCAATTTCGTACTCAAACTGCTCGTCTGTAACATTCGATCACAGATCAGGAGTTTTCTACAACTTCTGAATAGGCACAATCTCAACCTCTGTTCTAGGGTTTTCTTTATCGACAGCCCAACCTAGCGGAATAGGGTAAACATGGTTCATAGAGTCATCTTCAATCACTCCGAGATCTTGTAGTAGATCTTGAATACCCTCCATCATATTCCCGAAATCAAACTTCCTACGGGTTGACCTGTAAAAATAAAATCGCATTTCGACAGGATAATCACCTTCCCATTTCTCTAGCTTGCCCTTTAGCTCTCTTACATTTTCCCTATACCACTTTTGATATTGCTTACTGGGGATAAGCCGAGGCTTACCCCTTATTAAAATTGCTTGCTTACTATTTTTCTTTGACCGAGCATCGCCTTTAAAAACTATCTTCATACAATATTCCTCATCTTTTTTTGAATGCGTTTTATAACTCCAATTTCGGAATATGTTAGCTCACTATCGCTTTTCAGCTTTTCGAGACAGCGTGAAAGAATGTCGCTTTGTTTTTTTGAGATGTCGAATAAAACACGATTCATTTCTGAATCTCCTTTATTTTGTTATAGATTTTTTCAATATTGCTCTCACGGTTTGACTTAATAACTGCCTTGTAACTGTTTAAATGCAACCCGAAAAGCCTTGCACCTTCACTATGGCTTATATTATTTTTCTCGATGAACTTATGTATTTCTTTTTTTATAGTCATTATTTCCTTTCAGCAATATTACATTCACAGAAAACGGAATGTGCTAAAACTTGTTTGTCGCAATGATCAAAAATCTTGTAAAGATGATTGTCGTGTCTGAATTTGTGCACTCTCAATCGCATAGACTGAACCTCTTTTACAGTTTCAGCGACTTCGGCTTGTGCTTTTTCGGCAAGGTAGGCAGTGGATACCGCCCCGCATAACACGAGGCAGTACCCTAGAAATAAAAGCTTGCTCATAGACCGAACGCCTTTTTGATTCGCATACGACCTTCCAGATCAACGCTGTATTTGGTTCCGTGGGTATTTCCCCACTTCACACGCTCACGGCTAATCTCTTGCCCTGAAGCGTCCTCGATTTCACCAATTCGATTTGTAAGCTTAATGCCCTTTTTCCACCCGACATACTGAGCAGTTGTGATGCTCCCGTGTTTTACCAGATAGCGAGCGACCCAGACTTTTTGAGATTCTTTTTTCTTCATTTTTTTCCTTTCTTATTTTTTTATAATCTTGCTCAACTCTTCAACAACAACAACTCGTGGCGCAATTTTGCACTTCACAGCATTCTTTATGTGTGCTATTGACATGGATGTAGGAATGAGTACAACAAACCAACAAATAGAGATCGGCACTAAAATAAGATAGTAATCAGAATCTTTTTTGCTCGCACGAACACATCCACGAATTAAATATATTGCTATGAGTATTAATAATAATGACAAGCATGAAATCACAACAGCATTAACAGACGCATCAAAGAACTTCCATTTTATAAGCTCCTGAACATAGATCGGGGCTTGATCTGCGACAAATTCACCTGCGCTATTTGCCCAGTCGAGCAACTTTGTTGCGTCCTCTGTTATCTTTTTTTCAATCATATCCACATCAATCATTTTTTCCTTTCTAGCTTTTGCAAACAAACGCAAGCTTACTTGCACAGATTTTGCAGACGGTAACATCTGATTCTTTTTTCATCAAAATTTTTTGATCGCAGTTTTTGCAATCAATAAAATGCCAGTTTTCACAATCAACAATCATTTTTTCCTTTCTTAAAACGGAATGTCATCATCTGCGACATACGGCTGAGGCTGAGAAGGCGGAGTGTAGCTTTCTGTTTTTGCCTTGCTTGCGTTGGGCTTCCAGTTATCAACAGAGATATAGTTTTTGCCTCCTCGGGATTCGCTAATCTGAAGATTGATCCATTCATCACCAGACTTTTCTTCAAGAAACTTTTTAAACTCTTCGATCCTGATTGAGATCTTACCCTTCACAAAATCCGGTGCGTTAGGGTGCGGATCTTTAAAAAAGATCCCTTTTGCCAGTTCTTTTTCGGGCATTATTTAACCTCCGTTGCTTTTTCAAAATCGTCTCCAAGATCATCTACAATCTCGGCTTGTTTTTCATCTGCCACAGATTCACCGCCTACAATGTCTGCAAGTGTAACCTTTGAAGGCTTATTGTTTTGCACTTCTGCCTCGACCTCCTTTAAAACAATTTCCTTTGCTTCTGCTGAGATCGGAACCCATTTTGAATGACGGCGAAGAACAGTCTTTTTTGCCATTTCGTCAAAGTCAGTTTTCCACGGACCATTATTTCCGCTTTTTGACCTTTCCCTTATTGCCTCTATTTCATCAATTCCCATAACCTCGACAGACTTTGACCCGTCTTTCATCGTTACGACAGTATAAGCCCCTACGGTCTTACCTCGATTGCCTAGCTTGATCTTGTGAGTAGGAACTTCACCTACAACAAAATCAAAATCGTCATTTTCTTTGACTACATAGCCGTTGATTGAAGAGACCTTGTCAGTTCTGTACATCAGTTCAATAAGACCTTTATAGTCAACAATGGCGGTGCAGATAGAGCCGTAGGGTATGAGGTGAGCGTGATACCCGTCAGCCTCAAGCCCGACCTGTGCAAGCTGAATAATTGACCCGAAAAGGCTTTGTTGCGAACACTCACAGAGCTTCGGATTTTTAGTCAGCGAAGTGATGCAGGTTCTAACAAACTTTTCCAGAGGCAGAATTTTTGGTAGGGCGTTTTGTAACTGAGTTTTAAAGTTTTCACTTTGCAAAACTGCTACGGCTTGTTGTCTTTTTTCTAGTGCTTGTGTCATTTCCTTTTTCCTTTCTTACTCAAAAAATGCCCACCTTGGAGCGTTAAGTTCGACAGGCTCTTTCCCGTCGGTATATGATTTTATTTCTTCGGTTTGCTGATATTCAATTATTCTATCAATACAAATATCAAGGCGTTTTCTGCCTAGCTCAAGTGTCTCATCGCCGAGATAGTAGGTTTCGCAACAAAACGGAGCCTGATTTTCAACTGCTATAATCACATCAGTGTCACAGTCGAAAAGATAGTTGTACAATGCAAATTGTATATCGTATCCATAATAAAATATCGACTTTGAAAAAGCCTCTGGGCTTGCGTCTGCGGTTGTTTTAACATCGATGCAGGTGCTTTCAATGATTGCATCGGCACGACCTTTTACAGCCAAGCCACGGTATCCCCCAAACGCCGAAACCTCCCGATCCTTCTTGTCGATTGCACTGAGTATCTGCGATGCAGAAAAACAGCCTTTGACGGCTTGAACCATCAAACCCAGGGCGGTGTTTTGCTCTTGCGTGATGATTGCCTTCCCCTCTGCCTCTGCTTGAAAATTAGCCCAAATCGCTTTTCCCTCTTTTTTTCTGCGATCACACACGGGGGCGACTATATAGTCACGCTCCCACGGTGTCAGAATTTCAGTATGTAGGGCAGTTCCCAGTGCCATCGAGGGCGAAGGCTCACCAAACGGGGTCAAATAGTGTCTAATCGACTTTATAGCACGCTTAATCGTGCTTTGAGAAAGCCCTAGATTTGCCCTGTAATCGCTCATAGACATTCCCTTGACAATATCAGTCATTACCATGCCTCCGAGCCTTCTACCGGCAAAATTTCGATCGCATCTGGGTATTGTTTTTTCACCTCGATAGCTGAAATAAATTTCTTGTATGTTGAGGTCGCAAATCTTACATCGTCCTTCTCCATAAGGACGAGATAGTACATCCCCTCATACTCTCGCCACCTTCCATGCTTTTCGTAGTTGCAAAATTCGTAGCCGTCCCACTCGGCAATCTCGCCTCGGGTGTTCACAACCTGCTTCCCGTCAATCATGAGATGCAAGGCTTCCTTTTCGGTTAAATACATTGTCATATTTTCCTTTCTTTAAAATGACAAAAAACAGTATAGACCAAAAACGGTGTATGCAAAATAAAAAACAGAGCAATTTTAAAAAAATATTTTGCATACTTTACACGGGCGAAAAAACAGATAATATATAGACACAAGTTGACTTAGAGTCTCTCCGACTCGGGGCGTGTTGGTTTTTTTCCTTTCTTGCACGCCTTTTTTTATGCCCTAAAATTGCGATTTTACTAAGGTTTTTCAGCATTTTAAAATTATTTTAAAAATATTTGAAAAAAGTATTTGCAAAATCAAAAAAGGTTGATAAGATATAGGCATCAATCAAACAGCCCACAGGGCAGAACGAAAGGAAGAAGTAAAAAATGACAAAGGAAGCCAGAGGCGGAAAACGAGCCAACGCCGGGCGAAAGCCTTTAGGCGACAAAAAAAGGGTGAGAATCTGTTGTACGATCTCGCCTGAAACTAAGCAGTTTCTCGACGATGCAAAAAAAGAAGGCACTTCAGCAGGCAAGATGATCGACAAGCTGAGAGAGTATTTTACAGCTTTGCCGATGTGAGAAAGGGAAAAACAATGAAAGACTACGACAACACAACGACAGAGCTTTTCAGGGGGATGCTAGAGCATACCCTAGGCACACCGATGATGGAAAACGGGGAGCGGATGCCTGCAGATGTAGTCCTAAATGGACTTCAGACAGCCTATATGCTCGAAAACGGGCTTTTTATAAAGTACACAGATGACGGGTGGTTTGAACTCACTGGACCGCAAGCAAAATTTCACTCAGATATTGAGATATTAGCACTGGCTCGTCTTTTTTACGATTTCAGGCAATATCTTTTATGTGATATGTCACATATCTATCGCATCACAGAATCCGAGGCGATAGAGGTAATTCTAGACGCTGTCAGAGAGGATAGGTGAAAAATGGTATCGGTGTATAAGACAAAAACCGAGGGTTATGACAGCATGATTACTCGCTGGCAACGTGTCGGGGCTACCATCACGACAACAGGTGAAGATATGTCATATGAGGCGTGGTGTGGCAAGATCGCAAAAGAAATGGAGGGCAGAGGCATAGATTGCGAAGTTGCGTACAGACGCATCGAGACCGGAACAGCGAGAGGGCTATATTGTGCAGTGATAGAAGTTGAGAAATAACTGATATTTCACTTTACAGCCGTTTTTTGTATGATATGATTTCAGGTGAGGGTAAAAGTTAGGATTGATCCCCTAACCGCTTTTCCTTGTCGGCACCCTCACCTTTTTTTAATGACAAGGAACACAGATAAGGAGTCTTATGGCTAAAAGCCCAACCTGTCACCATACACAAAAAAATAGTTTCATGCTCCATCTGGATACGCTTGAAGTATTGCGTGGACTAACAAACGAACAGGCAGGAGAATTGTTTAAGGCTTTGTATGAATACTCATTAAGCCTAAACGAAAACCCAAAAAACCCAAAGAAACCCAGTGGGTTATCTCCTGTGATAAATGTTCTTCTTATCCCATTTTCGGCACAATTACTAAGGGATTTTGATAAATACCAAAAGACTTGTGATAGAAATAGGGTTAATGGCTTGACAGGTGGACGACCTAAAAAACCCAGTCGCCCCCAAACGAACCCAAACGAACCCGATAAGGATAAGGATAAGGATAAGGATAAGGATAAGGATAAGGATAAGGATAATGATAGGGATAAAGAATCCCCCAAACCCCCAAAGGGGGATATCAAAGAAGTCGTTGAGTACCTGAACTCAAAAACAGGATCAAGCTATAGACACAATACACCTAAAACCAAAGAGATCATAACAGCAAGAATGAACGAAGGCTTTAGCGTAGATGATTTCAAAAAGGTGATAGACATAAAATCTGATGAGTGGTTGAACAACAAAGATATGGCAAAATATCTAAGACCACAAACGCTATTCGGAACAAAATTTGAAGGCTATTTAAACGAAAGGAAAAAAGTAATAGTAAAACCAAGTTTTAACCTCGGTGATGTAGCCGAGGAAATTTTGAGAGAACAAGGATAGGAAAGGAAATTATGAGTAAAGAGAAAGAAATAGCATTTCTAAAAGATCTGAAATCGGTGATGCAAAATCACGGCGCATCATTCGAAATATCTTGTGAAGGGGCTTACTATGGGGAAGCAGATACTAGTCTTTATTTTGATTTGGATGGTGTATCATGCGGAAATGAAATAGTTGTTGATGTCAAAGGAGCAGATATAAGCACCAGAGATATTGATGTTTTAATTCGTGAACTAGAGGCGAAAACATGAAACATAAATTCCTAGGCGTAGAGCTTTATCGCTGGGCAGGACTCGTGATGTCTCTGCCTATTGCGTTCACGGTTGGGTTTTGTGTCGGTAGTCTTTTTTGGTAGTTTGTTGCCACTAACACCAATATTCACCGGAAAAATTTTAAGAAAGGAAAAAATGGCTATAGCCGACATAACAAAAAAGATCCTATCAGATCATGGCGTCTACAATGAGACGCTACACGAGGAGTTGAATCGTGGCATCATTGATCACATAAAAACACCGCAACACCCTACCCACGCACTACGGATAGTAGACAATGAAATGGGAGACGGAGACATTTACACGGTGTTGGCGTTTAAACATGATGGTGAATTTTATACATACGATAGCTGCGTAAAGGTTATTGATTATGAGGGCGACAAAATTCTTAAAGAATGGGAGCTTTCATAGTACCGCTAACACCAACGTTCACCGGACACTTGCGCCCCTGTGGAACTGGTTGTTATATAATAGACATTATTTTAAATAAGGTTTGATTATGAAAAAAGATAATAGAGAAGACATTTGTGCTATAATTAGCAAAATGCTGGACAACCCAGACGGAAGTGGAATATACCCAACTTCGACGGCTTACACAGAGTTGGAGCGTCTTATCGTGCATCTTGTCGTCAAAAGAGTTTTTGAGGCTATAGGATGGTGTTATTCATGGGCTTGTACAGAACTCGACAGCGGTAACGATCCCAGAACTTCAGATGTTTCCGAGATGCTTGAAAAGGCAAAGAGGGATTTGTCTATATAACACAAATATTCACCGGATTTTTTTAAGAAAGGAAAAAAGATATGAACAGAGAAGAAGCAATCAAACACCAACACTGCCCCCAATGGTTAAAGGATGCCACCTGGGAGGGTGAAGTTGATTTAGAAAGCGGTCAGGTGATCTGGCACGGTGGCGTGTGGTACGGTGGTGAGTGGGAAGACGGTGTATGGAACCGTGGTAAGTGGCACGGTGGTAAGTGGCACAATGGTGAGTGGTACGGTGGTGAGTGGTACGGTGGTGAGTGGGAAGATGGTGTGTGGTACGGTGGTAAGTGGCACGGTGGTAAGTGGGAAGATGGTGTGTGGTACGGTGGCGTGTGGTGTGATGGCGTGTGGTACGGTGGTGAGTGGGAAGATGGTGTGTGGTACGGTGGAGTGTGGTACGGTGGTGAGTGGCACAATGGTGAGTGGTATGGAGGCATATGGCATGGGGGTTTATGGAAAAGTGGTGAGTGGGAAGATGGTGTGTGGCACAATGGTGAGTGGTATGGAGGCATATGGTATGGGGGTTTATGGAAAAGTGGTGAGTGGCATGGGGGTACTAGGGCGCCAATGTCTAGGTGGCATGTGTATGACTGCGGTGACAATGGCGTTCGCATTGGATGTAAAAACAAAACGATCCCAGAGTGGGACGCATGGTTCGCAGGTGATGAAGAATTCGAGACGAAGCGTGGAACCGAGGAGTTTAAGCAAATATACGCTCATTATAGAGCTGTTCGGGAATTTAAATTAGTGATGGAAGATGGACAAAAATATAATGAACTTTTAGGAATAACCGAATAGTTGATTTTTAAGAAAGGAAATAAGATGAACAGAGAAGAAGCAATCAAACACCAACACTGCCCCCAATGGTTAAAGGATGCCACCTGGGAGGGTGAAGTTGATTTAGAAAGCGGTCGGGTGATCTGGCACAGTGGCGTGTGGGAAGATGGCGTGTGGCACGATGGCGAGTGGGAAGATGGTGTGTGGTACGGTGGTGAGTGGAAGGGTGGTGTGTGGCACAGTGGCGTGTGGCACGGTGGCGTGTGGTACGGTGGTGAGTGGAAGGGTGGTGTGTGGCACAGTGGCGTGTGGAACCGTGGCGTGTGGAACCGTGGCGTGTGGCACAGTGGCGTGTGGCACGGTGGCGAGTGGGAAGATGGTGTGTGGTACGGTGGTGAGTGGAAGGGTGGTGTGTGGCACCGTGGTGTGTGGCACGGGGGCGTGTGGTGTGATGGCGTGTGGCGCGAGGGTGAGTGGCGTGGAGGTATGAGGCATCCAACATCGAGGTGGGAGATCTATGATTGTGAAGGCGACAGCGTTCGCATAGGATGTAAAACCAAAACGATCCCAGAATGGGACGAGTGGTTCGAAGGCGATGAGGAATTTGAAACGAAGCGTGGTACAGAGGAGTTTAAGCAAATATACGCTCATTATAGAGCTGTTCGGGAATTTAAATTAGTGATGGAAGATGGACAAAAATATAAGGAACTTTTAGGAATAACCGAATAGTTGATTTTTAAGAAAGGTCTAAAAACAGTGCAATTAAAAATGGAAGAATTTAATGAGATGGATGTCGAGAATCTCAAGGCCATAGAACAAAGAGCTATTGATATTCTAAGAGATAATGAGCCTGAAGAAGGGTATTATCTTGGGTTTAGCGGAGGAAAAGATAGCTGTGTGATAAAACATCTTGCCGAAAAGTCTGGCGTAAAATACACAGCTTATTATCATAATGTTACGATAGACCCTCCCGAGCTTGTAAAGTTCATAAAAAAACATCACCCAGATGCAATATGGAAAAATCCTGCAATGAATATGATGCACAGGGTCGCCACAAGGAAGGGGACACCGCCAACTCGTAGGGGAAGGTGGTGTTGTGAAGAGTATAAAGAAATGGTAAGCGCGGATAATTATGTTTTAATTATCGGTGTAAGGGCTATGGAAAGCAAGGCGCGTTCTGAAAGGTGGGAAGAGGTTAAAATACAGAATACAGGCCCAAAACATCACAGAAAAAAATACGTTTGTCCTATTGTAAAATGGTCTGATGAAAATGTCTGGCAATACATAAGATCGGAGAATATCCCATACTGTGAATTGTATGACCAAGGATTTAAAAGGCTCGGCTGTGTGTGTTGTCCATTGTCATCAAAAGAGAACAGAGAAAGAGAGGGGGATAGATGGCCTCGTATGAAGGCAAACTGGAAAAGGGCGATCATTAAAAACTGGGAAAACAGAAAGGACGGTTTAAATAGTCGAACTGGAAAGCCATTGTATCAGGCAAAATTTAAAACAGGTGAGGAATTTTGGGAATGGTGGTGGGAAGAAAAGCCACCGACTGAAGAGGATTGCCAGATGGAAAACATGTTCACAAACGCAGATAAGGACGCAGAGTAATACAACACCCCATAATGAACTTTTAGAAATAATCGAATAGTTGGTTTTTATTAGGTGTGCGTAATTTTAAGAAAGGAAAATATGAGAGACTACAAATTGCCAGATCAGACAGAAGCCGGAGCCTATGTTCTCGGCGCTCTTGCAAACCAAGCGACACGCAACGCCGTTATTTTGATGGGCGTTGAGCCTGATGACTTTGTGAACGCAGAGCAGAAAAAAGCGTGCGAAATTTTAATTACTAGCTTTGACAGTTGGTACAGTCATATCAGCCCCCTTAGCAATCTTGGTTCAATGATAAGTGACTACTCACATCATGTTTCCAATTTTGAGTTTTATGTGCGAGAGCTGAAGCGAATCTCTAAGCTCTATCGCTCTAGTATCATCACTCAGGAGATAGCACGAAAGATTGAGCTGGGAGAATGCTATAAGGATGATTTTGCGACACTAAACAAGATCAATTCCGAGTTTGTGCAGTTCGACCCGAATCAGAAATTTACAGAAGCGTGGGAAGAGACCTATGAACGTCGAGCTGTAATAGAAACGCCGTATCGCAAGATGGACGCTGCATGCCCTATCCTACAGGGCGAGTATGTCATCATTGCAGGGCGACCTTCGGCAGGAAAAACAAGTTTTATGGTGTCGCTAATGATAGAAAATCTGAGACACAAAAAACGGGTTTTATATTTTGCGATTGACGATCCGTATCTTGCCACGATAGAGAAGCTGATATGTCAGGCACTTGACATTGACAGTCGATCAGCAAGATCAGCACAAAACAGGGATCAGGTTTTCAACTGTCTCGCCAGACTTGAAGTTATGCCTTTTGAAGTCGCACCTCAGAAAATAGTTAGGCTTGAGGAGCTGATAGAGTACACCGAGCTACAGAAAAAATTGCATCCAGATCTTGAAGTGGTGTATGTAGATCATATGACAAAGATCCTCGCAAAGGGGCATAGTGCATATGAGAGAACGACACGAATCACTACCGAGCTTTTTGCGATGACGAAGAGGTTAGGAATCACTGCGATAGTTGCAAGTCAGCTCAATCGAGAATCGGAAAAAGAAAATCGACCGCTAAGAATGTCAGATCTTCGAGACACAGGAGCGATAGAACAAGATGCGACAAAAATCATCGGCTTTACACCGATTGATAAGATCGATGGCGCAATGCAGTGGGCAGTGAAGGCGAATGTTCTAAAAAACAAGATGGGTATGTCAGGCGAGTTTGATTTCAAATTCACCGGCGCAAAATACAAATTTGAGGAGGTTTGAAAATGCAAGCGCACTTTTTTAAAACAAAGAAAAAAAGTTATTTGAGTGATAAATTGATGGTGATACATTATCTGCTAAAAAAACAGATCGGGAATAGGGGAGAAGTCAAGGCGATTACGGGGGAAATTCAGATCAGAGGAGTTGATTATTATGCCTAGCGACACTTGCGCAAGCTGCGGAAAATCGAGAGAACAGCTAAAAAAAGAAAAGGGAACTGGATTTAAGGTTTTAGGGATGTCAAACAATGAAGATTGGCAGGTGTGCGATTTCGAGTGTATGAGGGCATGGTGCAAGGACAACAGATAGCCCTAGAAGCCCAGAATTAGTCCCTGGAGCGACTTTGGCAGATTTAAGGTATATAATACACCTTTTCTGCTTGCGTTGATTCTAGGGTAAATATGGGGCTTTAAAAAAATATGAGTTTTTTTTGAAAAAAGTATTGCATCTATCAAATATTACGCTAAACTATAGGCAGTTAAGGAAAACCAAGGCGAAAGCCGAAAGAAAGGAAAAAGACATGAAAAAGGCAGAAGAATTGTATGCTGAAGAAAAAGACAGTGGTAGGTTTTGCGCTGAGAGTTACCAGCCGATAATTGACGAAATTGGCACTGTTGCTGTGCAAGTTGACG
>Ga0208019_1001313_pt1 | contig 13220 bp, 20 predicted proteins | sample CB_VirMetaG_5_FD_184540 | JGI IMG/M metagenome (GOLD analysis project Ga0208019, IMG submission 184540) | Freshwater to marine saline gradient viral communities from Chesapeake Bay - CB_1508_1D Viral MetaG (SPAdes) (version 4) | ecosystem: Environmental > Aquatic > Marine > Coastal | place: USA...
ATCTCTGGTCTATTCTTAAATGCTTCTCTCACCTTTATCATTGCCAGCCTCATCATATCTGCAGAGTAACCTTGGATACATGCATTAAATGCTTGTCTTAAAGACTTCTTACTATAACCTTCCCAATCTTCCTTTTGAATCTTTTCAAAATGTCTTTTTCTTCCTGATAAATAGGTAACACATCCATGTTGTTTAACTTCTTCGTGCTTGGACTCAATTGCCTTTTTAAGCCCTGGCATTCCTGCAAAGTAGTCATCCACAATCTTTTGAGCTTCTTCTTCTGAAATATTAAAATCCTTAGCAAATCCAAAGGCTCCCTTCCCATAGGCAAGTCCAAAGGTTATTACCTTAGCTTGAGTTCTTTGTTTCTTGAATTTAGATTTATATGTATCATGGTCTGGATGTGTGTCATTAAGAGCTTCAATTGGTATTCCAAGATTGTAGAATTTATTTGCAACAGCAAGGTGCATATCATACCCTTTGTTTAAAGAGTCTACAAGTGTTTCATCTCTACTAATCTCAGCCATAACTCTTACTTCCTGTCCACTGAAATCAGCTGTTATCATCTTCCTTCCTGGACCTGCAATAAATGCTGACCTTGATGGTATGGGAAAATCTTCATTGGCCTTTGGTAACTGTTGTAGATTAGGGTCCGAACAACTTAAACGCCCAGTCTTAGTACCAGTATCTTTAAATGAAGGCCGTACTCTACCATCTGAATCTAAGTTTCTCATTATCTGACCATCATCAGCAAAATATGCAGATAACAGTTTTTGAGCTATCTTATACTTATTAAGTGTTGCAACAAAAGGGATATCTTTCTTATATGTATCAATTGTAACCCTACCTGTACTTGGGGCTCCTCCTGGAGTAGACTCAACAACTTTAAGTCCAAGTTTATTAAATAAAATATCTTGAAGTACCTTTCCACTATTAAAGTTAACTGTTGGCAAAATATTTATATTACCCATTAAATCTGATTGAAACTCACACCGTTCCCCTATCATATCATGTAACTCTATTTGGAAATTATTTATAGATTCTTTAAGATTTTCTCTTATCTCATTTACCTTACTTAAGTCAATTAACATACCGTTAATCTGCATATCTAATAATACAAATTGGAAAGGCATCTCAATATTTCTAAAAACATTTACTAAGCCTTCTCTTTTCATTATTGGTTGTTGATACATACATAATTCCCATGTCCATACAGCATCATTTATTGCATATTCATAAAATAAATCTGATTGATGTCCAGCTTTTTCTGCTTCATCATACTTTAAAGTTTCTTTTCCAAGTATATTCTCAGCCAAGTATTTTAATCCATGTCTTCTGTTTTCATCTATAAGATGGTCTGCAATCATTGTATCATATATCTTTTTATCTTCTAAAGATATTCCATACTTATGTAGTACTTTCATATCAAAGACAATATTATGGGCAATAATAGTATTAGTCTCCATGAACAATGCCTTCAATAAAGAGATAATTAAAGAAAAATCTTGGTTATTAATTAAGTCAATATAACATGCTTTCTTACCATCACATAGAGAAATTCCTTCAATCTCAAGTGTCATATATTTTAATCCAGTAGTCTCGGTATCAAAAGCAAAGTTAGGCCCAAAGTCTTTTAAGAACTCCTTAACTTCCTCTTCCGTCTTCAATACTTTCCTAATCATAGTCTTCGTATTCTAATATAATTTGATATTTTTCCCAAACATCAATTCTTTTTTCTTTGAATAGCAACTCCCTTTCCTTATGTTCAATGCTATTATTAATTTCTTCATTCATATTTCTAGTTGTTACATTAATTATTTATAAAGACTTATATATTGTAGTATATAGAAAGGAGACTAAAGCCTCCATTCTCCACCATAAATTGATAATAGTTCTGCTTTCCTATTAGAATAGATAACCGCATTTGTAGCAGTCCAAGCTCCCGCTGAACCCTTTGCATAATCAACATCAGTTCTTTCAAGAGCTCCAACTCTAAATACATTCTTTCTTATTGCTGCACTGTGAGAGTGGGCTACAATAGCCTTACCAAGAGAGTATTCAAATGATGCTAAGCTACCCCTACTTCCACTTGGACCCTTATCACCGTGGGATGATAGGTGCCATCCATATCTATTAAAGTCATCGTCTCTTTGAAGAAACTTAATATTCTTTGGAATGCTTCCATAAGTTAATTTTATACCCTCCTCTACAGGGTCTTTCCCTTCCAACATTGCATTTGCCAGTTTAACACTAAGTTGTAGGTTTGCTGCATCTCCAGTAAATCTACATTCATCTAAATACCTATCCAGGTGTTCATCATGGTTGGATTTTACTACTATATACTGTGTATCTTTAGAACCTTGAGCACAAAGCTCTTCTATTCTTTTACCTAAGCTATACAGTTCATCTTGGAGGGATAAATTACCGAGGTTTGCTTTTTTTGCTCTAAGAAGGTTCCTACCTTGGTCGTGATGTGTAACACTATATGCGTCAAATAAATCATGAAGAACAACATACTTTGGTTTTAAGTTATTAATCATATCACAGGATGCTTCATAATTTGCTTCATCCAACTGTGCTTCATGTATATCACCAAGAACAATGGTATCTGCTCTTACATCGTGAACATTACCATTTGGCATATACTTGTTACCATAATCAATAAAACTACCATCTGTTGTGTTCTGAATCTGTCTGAAGTAGAATAATCCTGATTTAGTATCAACATCAAGTAAGACAGCTCCCTGTATATGGTCTTCAAGAGCAATTCTACCAATTCTTAAATGTTCTTTATAGTTTGGTAATGTACATGCTCCAGTTGACATAACTGCCTTTGGATTGTTCTTATTAGAATTAGCTACGTGTTCCAAGTGTTGTTTTGGAGAACCAACAATTATTGATTTATCAACTGCACCGAATCTTCTCAGTCCAGTTAATGGGTTTATTCCTTGGGCCTTTACTCTAAAGTCCTTTATGGAAACATTCTTTCCCAAGTCCATTTGAGAGGCAATCTTATAGTCCATAAACCTGTCATGCAAGTTTCCGTCTCTATACTGTCCCTCCATAGGTATTATAATTACCTTTGCGTCATTCATTGCTGCATAAGTATCATATGCATCAAGTTGTTTGTGATTAGGTCTTGCTCCTAATTCTGCTGCTGTTATAATATAACGTTTTATCATTTCTTCTAGTCCCATTTTACACCTTCTATACTATTATATATAGGGTGTAATTGATTTATAAAGTTAACTATAAACGGTTGGTGGGGGATTTGAACCCCCAACACGATTTTAGCATGTTTTGACCTTTTTCTATTGAGTATTGGGACCAGCCCAGTTTAGTTCAGGATAGATTAACAATACCAACCAAAGTAAAAGGCTTAAGCCTTTTCGTTGTTTGCACTGATAGCTTTGATTGCGTCAATTGCCTCTGTTAATGCATTTTCCTTTGTTTCTAACTTTGACTTTCTGTCTTCATATGATTTCTTTGTTACTTCTAAATTAGCTTGCATATCAACAATCTTATCTAAATGATTTCTTTCAGCCTGTTCCTGTTGTCTTTTAAAATTCCTTTCTTCTTGACCAATATTGGCCTCAAGGTTTAATAAATTATTGTCTAAAGAGGATTTTTCGTCCACTAGTCTTTGTCTTTGTTCTGTTAAGTCTTGAACAATTTCGTATCTTGATTTAGCATCTGCCATTGTAATATACTATTGTATGTACTCATATATAAAGATTTATATAAAGGAAACTATATGTTACATCATATAGTTCCCAACTGGACTATATAGGTTTCCAAGTTATCTTAGTATCTTTCCTCTTTACTTCTAATGTATTGTAGCTATCATAATCCACATCATAGGTATTTATACTACAATAGTCCTCTATGTTATATCCATACTCTTCTAAGTATGTTTGTATAAGCTCATAAAAAGATGTGGTACATTTTATAAATTCTGATTTTCCATAATCATTGTGATACTTGTCCATATTCTTTATAATAATACTTTTTATATCCTTTAAGTCTTGCTCGAACTGGTCTATGCTTTTCTTAGAGTGTGTTACATAACAGTAACCATACTCACCTTCATGCCAACTATATTCTAATTTTGCTATCATTTATATTGAACCTCCTACTTCTTCTATAACTTCCTTAAGTTTTGCTTCTGATATAGTATAATCTTGGAACCAATGATGTCTTACCTTATTCTTAATATCTTGTTCTGACATCTTCATACCTTGGTCTGAACTGTATTTGTACCATTCTATGATAAACTTTGTCAGCTCTCCAAGCCCTTCTGGTTTATCTTTATAATTACCCTTAAGTACTTGGACCAACATCCACATTATTCTTTCCCGTCCATCATTCATTCCTTTACGGAAGTAAACTGCGTCTAATAGTTTTTTAAGTGTGTCACTTGCAAGTACATCTGTTGCATTATACAATACTCTTTGTCTTACACTTCTTTCTTGGGATTGTGAATAGTAATCAAATACCTTTACTGGAATATTACTTAAAGAAGGATATTCTGGAGTCTTGTATATAAGGCTCTTTTGGTTTTGTGTCTTTTCATGGACTCCATACTCTGCTCTTATAAGATGATTTGCAGTAGCTAATTTAAGGTCTGGTACTATTTTATCTCTGCCTTCTTTTGGTTCAGCATATACTGTTTTTGTTTCTTTATCATAATAAAATGTTCCATAGTATAACATAATAGCCTTCTTTAGTAATGGTAGGTTTGCAACCTTATGTTGTCTTATCAAGAAATGAATATGAGAAGACTTATTGCCAGAAGCCCATTTACTATATTTTATCCCATCTTCATTTAACTTCTTAACTACTTTATCAACAAGTCTTTGGTTTAATGATACATCATCATAATCATACTCAATTACAACTTCACAATCAAGAATAGTTCTGTGGTTATATGGAACCTTTGGGTGATAGTCTTTTCCAAGATAAGTACATCTCTTCTTCCAGTTATCTGTAGTCTCTCCTCTATATACTAATATCATATTCTTTTGGCAGTATTGATAATAGTAACTCAAATACTGGGTTAATGATTTGTACTTCTTGGGTTTCATTTTAAGTTTGTATTTACCATAACCTGTCCAAGTACAGCTCTTACTCTTGGTGCTATTGACCTTCTAATATTTTTAAAGTCCAACTTCCAATTACTTGTAAGAATCTCTCTCCACTCTTCTTCAATGATGTCCAAGTAAGTTTCTTTAATAAGTCTACCCATTAATTTCATGTCTAAATCTGCACCTTCATCAACTGCTTTGAAGATAAGCTTCTCAATTCTTGCATTAGTACAGTATTTAAATATAAACTCTGAATTATCCGTATCTCCTTGTTTATTATATTTTGGACTACCACCAAATGTCGCACTATTAGCTTCCTTGAAAGCATCTCTAACATACTTTGCAAAGATTTGTTTATCATAGTTTTTATATACTACACCCTCTGCTTGTTGTTTTGGGTTACTCTTTGGAGCATACTTACTAACTGGAACAGTGTCTTCGTCAAAAATTGTAATATAACCTGCCTTCATCATCTCAATATGAGGTACCATTTCAAGTCCAAGTTCAGTGTAAATATCTTCAACAGGTGCTGGGTGCATATATTTACCTTCCCTGTCCTTAATATCGAATCCTAAAAACGGTGGAATATTATCCCAATCATATTGCATTGTATGTTTAACCATATTTTCGCCATACAGTGTAAGTCCTGCATATTCAGTTAGGTCTTTATCCTTAACTTTTTCTTTTATATAGTTTATTGCACGTAAGAAGTTACTATTCCTTTTTTCGTGGTCCTCTACAGTTTCATCTATTTCTAAGTTTCTACTTCCAAATATTAATTTACCTTCTTGAGTTATAAATATTCGCATATTTGCTCCATCCATCTTCTCTTGGACTGTAATAATATCATTCCTATCTGCAAAGATATCTTTGTTTTCCAAGTCACCTATCCTTTTTATCTTGTGATATTTTTCCATCGTTTCGTCTGAACCTCATTGCATTATAATAGTTACTAACATTAACCATATAATATTTAATACTATCTTTGAACTCTCCTTTATGGAAGTCTTTCTTTACGTCATGTTGTAGTCTCAACATTGCTTGATATGGATGATACCTCTTTTGTGTTGACCACTTAACGTAGATGTCTAAATCCTCAGCATCAAAGAACTCATTCATATGCATTGCTGCTTGTATAGCTCTTTGCTCTAAGTCTTTATCCTTCATCTTAAATATATTTAAGTATTTCCTTTCCGTGTTTATTCTTTGCTGTGTAAACCTGTTTGTCAACATTATCTGACTTACATCTTGCACAATACTTCCTTTCATTATTCTTGTGATGAATAATTCTTGCATGGCCACAATTAAAACACCGGCCAGTTAATATTACTTTTCTATTTGTCTTCATTTTTAATCTTTAATCTTGCTGCATACAACAATTCTCTTGCAGTGCAGTCCTTTACTTTCTTATTTCTAAGCTTGGTCTTGTTTGTATTGAAGAATGTATTTACATCTTTTCCGTTCAACCTTATTTTAATATCTAAAGTATGCTCAAACTCCCCCCTTGGTAACCTTTTCATATCACCACCCATTGAATAACAATCAAAAGTAGGTGAGTGAGTAGTTAAGTTCACTTGCTCTACAATACCATTTCCAACAACATCCATACCCTCTAAAGATAGAGCTACAGACTGCATACCTGCTTTAGTAATCATGCTGGTCTACTTCTAAATCATCTAAATCTGTTTCCAGTAATTCTTCGTACTTCTTTTTAGCAACATTGTAAGTTCTTTCTGCAGACTTTAAATCTAGTAAAGCTTCTTCAATCATGCCTAAAGCAAGTCCTTCTTTAATTTCAGTTAATTGTTCCTTAACTTTACCTTCTAATTCTTTTAATTTTACCATTTTAAATATTAGTTATATTAACTCCTTTATAAAGATTTATATTCTATAGTATCTAACAGAAACAAGACCAACATTCCAGGTCAGTGTCTTTATAAAGTCCACACTCTTTGTCAAGTATATTCTCATCTTCTTTTGTCATTTCTTCCACGATGGGGAACAACCAAACAACGTCATGTTCAGCAGCAATAAACTCATCTAGGTTTCTATACTTCTCGTATATTTCAATTGCTTTCTTAATTTGTTTTAGTGTGCTCATTTACATGTCCCTCTCATGTCTAACAGCTTCAAACATACTGTCGATTGCATCTTTAAGTTGTGGCCAGTTCCATCTATTAAGCTCAATACGGCCGTTAGTTGATAGCCCAATCCTTACTTCTGTATCTGCATAATAACCTTCTAGGTGTCCATGTAATAATATATCTGCTGAGTAATGACCATCAGGTCTGGACTCTAACTTTTTAAGTCCGTTTCTTTTAACTTTCTTGATTTCCATTTTCTTGTTTTCTTAGTGTATCTTTCCAAATCTTTGGGTCAACTTCACAGGGCCTATAAATATCCCCTGCAGATAAGTTGTTGTCTGGTATCTCAAAATTAGCAAGTAACTTCTTCAATACTTCTCTTACTTTATCGTCTTGGTTGTACTCATACGCCAAGTCAATGCAAGCAAATAATAGTTCGGGCATCTCAACCTGACCTTTCTTTGGATGCATCCCACCACCATTAGAGACTCCATCAAATGCTATTACTACCATTCTCAATCATCTCCACAAAAACATAACCATCTCTCTTGAACTCAACGTCCTTTATACCTTCAAGTATCCTTGTATCAAACTTCTCACAAACATAGTGAAATCCATTTGGAGTTTCAACTCTATCAAAATGTACTTTATTATCAACAAGTACCTTTGCAATAACTGATAAGTCCTTTGTATCAACATCAATTAATATGTTTCTCTCTGCCTTACAGATTGGTTGCAGTAACATTGTTTTCCATAGAGAGTCCACTCTATACTTCCATTGCTCCGGCTCTAATGTTAACTTACTGATAAGCAACTTCCTACCCATCTCCATATCTCTCTTATTAATGGTCTTATAAATTCTCCACTTTCCAGGATGTCTTGAGACCATATTTCTCATATAGGAAAGGTCATCTTCTTCATTACGAATAACTCTTCGGAAGCAAAGCTCTCCTCTCCATTCCATATCCTTTTGGTCGTTGTCCTTCTTACGCCTGATTGCAATGTAAAGGTGACAGTAATCTGCTTCCTTTATTCTTTCCTTATCTTTCATTTTACCTCTTCAAACTCCTGATATTTCCACCGACCTGTATCATTTTTGGAACCAATAATTTTATATTTTTTGTAAGGCACATATTCTGATACAACTTGCTGAACTTCAACTTCTTCAAAACTGAATCCGTCTCTGTAGCTATATTCGTGGCATCTTAATGCATTCTTTAATGCTCCAATACCAGTCCATACTTGTTTACCATTTCCTGTTATAAACCTTCTGCCATCAATAAAGGCAATAAACCCTGTTACTTCTTTATAGGTCATTTTATTAAAGCTCTCCTTAAATAATGTATGTCCATCTTTATGTCCCTAAAGAATGCTTGTACACTCTCAATGAAACTTAATGGTCTCAATAACTTATGGTTATCGTCAATCATCTTACCCACTCGATTTCCATAACACCTGGAACTCTTTTCTTTATTTGTTTTGCATCTAAGTAAAAGTCTGCACCTTTAAATAAGTCTTTCAGTTCTTCCTTTGTCAATAAGTCTTTATAAAAGTCTCTCATTAATCTTCGAACACTTTTTTCAGTGTACTTAATGTCAGACTCAACTTCCTGTCCCTTACCCCATACAACGGTTGAATAATAGTGTAGCATTAAGGTTGAGTATCTATGAATATACTTCTCATCTCCAAGAAGGAATATAAATGTTGCTGCACTACATGCCTGTGCTTCAAGATATGTAACAACCTTACAGGGAGTAACTCTCAAGGCATTCATAAGTTGTACCATTGTATCAAGGCATCCACCATAATTATTAATGTGAATATGAATCTCATCTTCTTCATCAAGTGATGCAATGTCCTGCAATAATGTAACCATATCCTGTTCCATATGAATTACTCTTGTTAGATAAATATGTAATTCATTGCTTGGTTCCTCTTTTGTTTTCACAGCATTCACTCTGAAATCACTGTAACTCTTGCTTGTATCTTTGTCTGCCATTTTATTATGCTAATTTAAATTGCCTTAAATACCCATCTATATGTGAATCTTCTTCTGTGTCTACAATAAAAGCAATTCCAGTGATTGCATCATTTAAATCAGGCTCTTGAAATACTTTATAAGTAACTCCTAATTTATCTAAATCAACCATATATTGATTCATTGTACTATTAGTTCCAGTTGTTCCACCATTAAGTATTATTATAGTTTTGTAGTCTGTAACCCATTCACAATATTTATCTGTTGGATGATAGAACCCATACTCTGCTATTGCATGTGCTGCTTGAATACCTTTTTGTATTTCACTTAGATTGTAAGGTACAAGTACAACCATCTTTTTTACCATTGTAGTATTTCCTCCATGTGTTTATATATAAAACAATAAAAATAATAAGTATAATTATACTTAGTAACTTACTGGTAGGCTCCATTCTGCAACTAACCTTCTTGGTAACTTACTTTGTGTTACGATAATACTTGGTTCAGTATAGATGATTTCTGGTTCTCCTGTTTCTTCATTAATTAACATTAACCAAGTTGCACTTAATCCTTCAGGCATATATAATCCATTAGGGTCTGCTTGTGAAACTACTTGTTCACCTCCATGTAATCCATTATAGTTAGGGTCTGATAACTCTCTTCCTCTATAATCAACTATTTTATCTGGATTAGTATATTGTACACTGTATGGTAATCCAAAGCCAATACATCTACCAAGATATACATACCTACCATCTAAATTAACCATGTATGCATACGTAATTAAACTTGCATCATCTCTTAATTCAAAAATTTGTTTTGCCATCTTCTTTTCAAAGAAGTCATCTATTCTTGGCATACCAACCTGTCTACCCATTTCTTCCATATTTTTTTGTACGGCTTTAGATTCTTGGCTACTTACAGTGTTTGTTGATGTTGTACAACCTGTAGCAAAGATTACTAAAAATAATACTAAAAAAATCATTATTAATTTCTTTTTCATTTTAATATCCATATTTACAGCTACTAAAGAAGCTGCTCAATCTATAATCATCTATTTCATCCGGTGTTATATCTGGATACATATTCCTTAATGTAGCACAGATTGCATCTTTTTCCACTTGGTCTTCTGCTCTTAAGTACTCAAGCTGACTTCTTGCTATTTGTTGAATAGCTCCATTTATTCTGGAATCGGTTTGTTCCCAAACTTCTCTTTTAGCATCTTCAAACTTTGGTCCCCAAAATTTAAGGTTCCATAAACTATAAGCTTGTCCTACAAAAGCAATCACCATCATAAAAATAACTACTAAAATGATAGCAACCATAACTCCACTAATTCCACCTTTTTTCGATTTCATATTATTTGTTTATTCCACTCCTTTATAAATATTTATATACTACAGTTATCATTTAGTCTTAAACCCATATGCTTTCTTTGTATTAAAATTACTGTCCTTCAAATTATAGAGAGGTACAAGGTAATCATATACTTCAACAGTTTCTGATACAGCTTCTTCTATTTCTTCCTTAGGTTTATATGCAAATGGAGACTCATCTAAAGTATCTGAATTAACTGAAGTAGACCATACGTCCTTCATTGTTTCTCTAAAGTCTTCAAGCTTTAAAGACCTCTTAGCTACTCCTCTTGCCATAAGTCTACCAGCTCCATGTGGTGCTGAGTTATTCCACTCTTCATTACCCTTACCAACAGCTAATATTGAGCCATCTCTCATGTTAAATGGTATCACGACCTTCTCACCTTTATGAGCACTGATTGCACCCTTTCTTATAACATTATCTCTTGGGTCAATGAAGTTGTGCACAGTCTCAATGTATTCTTCAACTTCTAATCCAAGCGCCGAACATATTTCATCTTTTATCATTCTCTTGTTTACATGTGCAAATTTCTGTGCAACATACATATCCTGTACATATTCTTCCTTTTGTTTACCTTCCAACCAACACTGCTCCTTTGGAACATTAAATATATCAGCTTCCTTAGCCTTCTTTAACGCACTATCTCTTTCTTGTTCAGGGGTTGTTTCTATTATATAATTAATAACAGCCTGTCTCTGAATTTCTATGTTTGCAATAGCTCTTTCTTGGTGGTAATCGCATACTCTCTTACCAACATTTCTTGAGCCAGTATGTATCAGTAACCAGATACTTTTATCTTTATTTGATTCTGCAATCTCAATAAAATGGTTTCCTCCACCCAGACTTCCAAGTTGTGCTAATGCCTTACTTTCTGCAATTCCAATTTTAGATAATAATGGACCTAATTTACCTTGACATGCCATCTTATTCTCAATCTCTTCTATTGTTTCTTCATATGATTCCCTATAGTTAAACCCAAGAGGTACAGCCTTTCTTATAGAAGAATCTATATCTTCCCACAACTTTCCTTCAATATTTTCTTTGTTTTTAATCTTATAAGCATAAATACCGCAGCCTATATCAACTCCGATTGTATTTGGAACTACCTTATCTGCAAGAGACATTGTAAATCCAATAACACTACCTTTTCCAGCGTGTGTGTCTGGCATGATTCTAACTGGTGTTGTAAATGCTGGTGAATCTATCATTGATTTTATCTGTTCTATGCAACTAAACTCTACTGTGTCTGAGTAAACCTTAGCATTAGTATATTTTCCCTTTAATTCTTTCATTTTGGTTCCTCTTGTTTATAATTATTCTTAAGGTAGAACATAAGTTCATTCCTCTTGTTTGGTAGTTCACCTTCTTGGACTAAGTCTAATATTTCATTTAAACATATACCAATATACTTATTCCTATACTGGGTGTGTTTTATAACATCCTGTCCACTTATTTCTAAATCAGTTGTCTTAAATGGTACATTGTCTTTTATGGCAATAAAGTAATTTTGCATAAGGAAACTACTTCTCATAAAGTCTCCATACTTAATTCTTGGTTTTGCCATATTACCTTGGTGGTCACAGTAACAAATCATAAGAAAATCATAAATACTGCACCCAGCATCCTGTAGTTTATCCAACTTCTTTATAAAGGTTTTCTTTACAAACCCTTCTTTGAAACCCCACATATGCATATACACAAGTTTTGATACGAATTTAATGTCTGCTTCAGCAAACTTATATTCTCTCATCCACTCTTCAACCATGTCTGCACCTACTTTTTCGTGTTGATAAAAATGTACTTCTGATTTCATACCCTCATCCGGCTCACCTATATAATCCTCAGGAAACTCTCTTGTGAATGTTCTGCCTTTACCAAGGTCGTGAAGGAATGCAGCTAACCATATTCTCCAATCATTTGATATAGTCTTTGCGGTTGTAAAGGCATTATACATATGTTCATCAACAGTCTCGTTGTGATGTGAACCTCCCTGTACTCCAACACATGCCATATATCCTGGAATCATACAACCAATAATATCTAACTCAATCATTAATCCAAGTCCAGTATCTGTTTGTATAATCTTAAGGAACTCATCTCTTAGTCGTTCCTTTGGTAGGTCTTTTACATATGCCCAAGAGTTCTTGAAAAACTCAAATGTTCCTGGGTCAGTCTGTAGTCCATACTTAGTAAGGAATCTAATGCCTCTTAAAAGTCTTAGTGGGTCTTCAGATATTCTAGCCAAGGGACTACCAACAAATTGTAATCTCTTTGTGTTTATGTCTTGCATACCGCCAAAACTATCAATGATAGAACCGTTAATGTCACAGGCAATACTATTAATGGTGAAATCACAGGTTTCCTGATGTTGTTCAAGACTACCTCCTGTTTGTGTTCTGTCTCCATTAATTCTAAATGTAGATACTTCTACATCATCAACAACAACTGTTAGAATCTTTTCCTGTCTTTCTTCTCCACCCAGTACCTTACCGTCTGGAAATACTTCTAAGAGGTCTTGACAATTTGTGAATAAATCCCAATCTTTGGGTACTTGTCCAAGAATACTATCTCTAATTGCGCCGCCCACGACAAAAACTTGGTAGTCTTGGTCAATAAGAGTTTGCATTAAAAATTTAATGTTGTCCGGTATGTTAATTTTCGTCATACCGGTGTTATAATATAACTTATTTATAAAGA
>Ga0208019_1001314_pt1 | contig 13206 bp, 16 predicted proteins | sample CB_VirMetaG_5_FD_184540 | JGI IMG/M metagenome (GOLD analysis project Ga0208019, IMG submission 184540) | Freshwater to marine saline gradient viral communities from Chesapeake Bay - CB_1508_1D Viral MetaG (SPAdes) (version 4) | ecosystem: Environmental > Aquatic > Marine > Coastal | place: USA...
GTGTCACTCTTGAGATTAAATTTGGTTTTCATTTTTTATATGCTTTAATAGAATCAATAAGACCTTCATCATTGAAACGAATTACATCCACAACTTCAAGAAACTCAGTTTCATTTACAACGATTAGAATTTCAACGGCAAATGAGTCTTCATTATCATAATAGAAGTAAAGTGGTTTAACAACAATACTTTCAACCGAATCAAAGATCTTTTGATTTGCGGCGATTACTTTTTCTTTAGTTGCTTCTGCAATATCCCAATCAGTCAAACGGACATCTTCAGAAAACATTTCTGAAAGAGCATCAATGTCTTTGTTGGAAAAATTTTGAAAATACTTAATTACTTTATCTTTGTTGGTCATTGTCATTTCATGTAAGTTTCTCTAACAAATTGTTTAACAGGACAGTGCCTACTATAATTAAATCTTTTAACACTAAAATATCCAGATATTCTCTTCTCTTCTACTTGTTGAGGAAAAGTAATCTGATTTCTTAATGCACGATTAGATGGATCATAAGTTCCGAAGTGAGCAGGAAACTCCCAAGGTTGTCCAGACATAAGTGCCATATAACCAGGGAAGATACTAATCATATCCTGATTATAATATGTTTCCACACAAGAGTCAATATTCCCTTTGGCAAGTAGCATTGCTTCTTTTGTTAAGGTCAAACATTCCCAGTTTGATGGCATTGGAGTTTCAATTCCATATTGTTTGTATAGATCTTTTGGATCCCAACGTCCATATGGTTGTTGAAGTGGAAAACCAATTACAGTTTTATCCATATCCTTACCAATGTAAAGATCGTCCCAGTTTTCTGTATTATAGAACTGAACATAGTTCACACCTTTCTCAAACTTGACCTTATCAATGAAATATTGATTTGCAGAAACTAAACAAAAGTGATCAAAAGTTTCAATCTCTTCAACTGATAGTTCCTTTAAAATCTTTTCATATGCACCGAAAATAAAACTGGAGTGATTCAAAACTCCAGGCATATGATTGACTCTTACCTTAGGGTGTTGAATCGTTGGGTGATTGACAACGAAGTCGCAGTCATCGTGGAAGTAACGAATATTCTCCATCATATCTTCCAGATCTTCAACCGTGTGATCTGTAGAATGTGCAAAGATTATAAAACAAGTTCTACTCATTGGTAATATTCCTCAGGACATTTTTCAAGGTGGCGTGAACAAATATCTACATCTACATCAAAAAGACTCTTGAACTTACCTTCGACCATACCAATCCAAAACTCTGCATTGTGTCTCAAAGTTGCTTTTTGTGGAGAAGAAGGATTATCAATCTCCGAAATCTCTGGGAGTTTTTTAAGATGGTCAGAGTTTGCCCACCAGAAGTTTCCAGAGAAGTGATCTGCAAATGGCCAACGCTCTTTACTAATTAAATCTACACCACAGGCATCATACTCATCCAGAGTTTCCAAACACTTCTTGTAATTGGTGATGTTGTGATGAATCAAATACTTTCTCCAAGTTGGAATACAATCATTGGTTGGACTTGTAACTCCACGGAGATGGCAATAGAGGATCTTCGTATTCTCTTCTACTTGATTCACATATTCTTTTATTTTTGTTAGTGTATAAAATTCACCATAGTTAAAAGAGTGTGATGGATTATTTGATGCAACAGGATCAAAATCAACAGTGATATTATCCCCTTCTGGAATCATCAGATCTCCACCATTACCAACGACACAGACTCTAACGTCTTTTGAATCTTCTAGAAGACCACTGTCAATGATTTCACCAAACAGTTCTTCAAAAATTTGTTGGTAATTATTTACTGATGCAACGTGTACAAATACTGCTACATTATTCATTCTGGAATCTCCATAAGTTGTTGGATCATTAGTTCATCAGATTCATCGAAAGCACGATCTTTCTGCATCATTAGTTGTACGGAAGAGTGCTTGTTCATAGAGAAATCATACTTCTGCCTGATTCTCATTGACCATTCCACATCTTCACTTTGCCCCCACAGCAAACTCTCATTAAGTGGGAACTCGGTCATTACATCCTTCTTACCCACCCAGTAAGCACCAGAGAAGTAAAGATACTTTGAGAGGTGTGTCATATCATAAGGAAGTAAACAACCCCTCTGTCGGGTGCAGAGTCCATCTACGTAATTTCCATTATGGGGCCAAATACACCAATCTCTATAACGGGTTCCATCCCCATTTAGAATACGATTCATACAGACTTTATAGTCATCACCATATTCTAACCATCCTTTGTACCAATCTTCTTTGTAGTAAATGTAGTCGTGTGCATAAACTACATTTTCATACTTTGCGTGTTGGGTAATTAAGTTTTTCTTTTTAGTAATCCAGGCAGGTCTCTCATTCTCATTAAAAGGAATAACAGTTGTTCGATCTCTTTGAACATTACTGTTGCCAACGATGATGACCTCGTACTCTGGAATATTTAATTTTTCGATACTATCGATTACAATCTGAACACGTTCATCAAGTCCAGAAGTAACAATGCCAAAAGTAAAGTTCATTTAAAATCCAAATCCATAAAGTTTGTCAACTATTACCAAAGTAGAATCATCACCGCCACCATTGTCTTGATTGATGATTTTTGGATTGGCAAGAAGATACTTTACATCATAAACCTTTGCAAGTTCATTGAAAGCACCATCCGCAGTCCAAACTAGATTCTTATTGAATTCTAGCATAAGTTCTGCACAGGATCTCTTCACGTTCATTGCGTGAGTGTGTCCAACGCCACGTCCCGTTAGAATATTTAGATTGTTAGAATAAGGTGCTCCTGATTGATCTTCTTGATATCCAAGATAAAAGACAGAGTACTCTTCAGGAAGTTGTTCTGCATATTCTTCTATCCGATTGATGTTCTCTGTAAAGATACAATCATCTTCAAGAATCAATGCATTCTGAATATCTTCTTCAACAATTCTCTTGTAGATATTATAGTGACTCAATGCACAAGAAAGTTGCCCTCTGGTTAGTCTAGATCCTGCTTCCCTATAAGGAGTCACATCTAGATCTCCACCATAAGTTCCATAAAAGAACTCATAGTCAACACCATCAAGGCGTTGTTTCATGTTCTCAATTCTATCCGTAAAAGATGGAATCGTAAGAACAAATATCTTATCAAATACTTTGTTTAGTTTATCCATTTATTATAATATTATCCAGGATGTTCAGAACATATTCAATTTCAAAGAGATCTTTATTTTTTAGATTGATAAAAGGTTGTTTTAGATAATCCATATAAAGATCATCATCATTATCAACTTCGATTATTCTTTCGATTGTCTTTTCATCACTCCCATATTCATACCAATTAATCATTGCATTATTATTAATATCTTCATCAATTCTTGGATTACCCCAGTGAACAGGAATAGATCCTGCAAATCTTGGTTCAAGAATCTTTTCTGATGTCCATCCAATACATCCATTGTATTGATCTTTATTTTCTAATGCAAGAGTAAACTTATAATTGGAAATGAATTTAATCTTTTCAATAGATCCTTCTATTGTTCCAACTTCTCCACCAGGACCAGGAACATTTCTCAAGTGGTGTCCAGCAGCATGAACTTTTTTGTATTCGCTAAGTTTATGAAAGAATCTTTCACGAATACTTGTTGGGCATGGTGCTCCAGCAAGATATGCACAAAACTCGGTCTTCTCTTTTACATTTGGAAGTTCAAAGAAAACTTCGCCATACGATCTAGTAAGACCATGCTTATAGAAATCATAAGCATATAAAAGGTAAAGTGGCAATCTAACAAACCTAGGATCATCAACATATAGTTGAGTGATTGCATAATCCAGAACACCAATATCAAAAAACGGTTCTCCACCAAAGTAAATCATCTTTGCATTTTGATATCGTTCAAAGAAGTGATTACTAATAACCAACTCTGGATCATCTGGAGTTACTATGACATTATACTTTTGCGAAAGTGCATAGGTAAAAAGATTATCATAATAATCGAACTTTCCCCAAAAATGTGTAAACCACAATCTTAAATTTTTCTTCATTTTAGTCTCCCAACATAATCACTACAAATACCCAAACAATTAGTCACTCTTAACATATCCCAGTCAATATCCTTTTTCCATTCTGGCATCACAATCACTGTATCCTTGGTATATGGTTTTCCAGGATATGCCCAGATCTGCCTTCGACTTGTTAGAGTGTAATCATCGTTCTGGTGCCAGAAGTAATTAAAACCACCAGTCTTTGAATTGAAATATTCAAGAGAAGCAAGACTCTTACAGTGAACCCAGAGTTTATCTTTCTTACCAGACATCCAATAGCGAGTTACTTCATACTGTGGTTCATCGTGCCCCAACCAAAATGTTTCGGTAGCACAATCATACCACACATCAACCTCTACATCATAACCTGCTTTGAGTGCTTCTTCAATGTACTCTGGACTGTTTTCTCTTTCGGGATTTGGTCCATCAATGTTGCCACGGTGAGCAATCAGTTTCATCAGACTTCTCCGTCGTAATGTTCTAGGAAATAATTTAGATCTTCTGGTGTTCCGATACCCCACATACCATCCTTATCAATCTCTTTGATTCGGATCTTCTTACCATCACCGATTGCTTCGTTGAATACAGGGCAGACATAGTATTCGTTGTTGACACGAATATCTTTTTCGATCATCTGCTCTGCATACTTCACATAATCAGATCCACGCTTCCAGTAGTAGATACCTACAGTTGCATGTTCGGAGATTGGTTTCTTTTCTGCCACTTCGGCAACATACCCATCTTCACCCAATTTAGCATAAGACCATTTTGGATGAGTTGCAGGGAATGTGATAATTCCACCATCTACTTCACCGTTCTGGAAAGCATAGAGAGTTTCGTTCGAATCCCATTCAACAAACTGATCCGAGTTTGCCATAATCAGTGGTTCATCATTATTGATAAACTCCTTGGCAAGAAGAGTCGTACATGCGGCACCTTCGGTAATACCATCAACCTGAACGATATTACAGTCTGGTGCAATCAATGGCAACAGATAATTCAGATTGTATTGTTCGTAGTGTTCTTTCTGAACGATGAATGTATAGTTTGCTTTGATATTCAGATTATCAACAACAACCTGAATCATAGGTTTGCCACGAACTTCAATCAGAGGTTTTGGAAAACTATATCCTTGGGTTGCAAAACGACTTCCACGTCCTGCCATTGGAATCAATACGTTCATCGTCTTACTCTCCCATGCAACTTTTTTCTTTGTACCATTCAGAATCTTTTTGATACGATCAATCTTGCTCTGATTCAGATCCTTGCGATCTTCCACAGGGATTAGGTGGCACTTACTATCTAAAGCACCTTGACGACCAATATGACTATCTTCGATGATTACAGTATCATTTGGAAGTGCTCCAAGTGCAGTCATGCACTTCCAATACATCTCTGGAAATGGTTTGTTGCGAACTACGTCTTCATTAGAGACGTACATATCAACAAACTCTAATACTCCTAATCTTAATAAAATGATTTTAACAGTATTCCTAATAGAATTAGAAGCAACAGCAATCTTGTAATCTGCATCCACAAGTTGCTGGAAATATCCCATTAACTCATAATCTTTTGCCACACAATCGTTAAAGATCTTTAGAGTTGCCTCTTGTTTATCTTTCCAGATCTTATCATACTGATCTACGGGAAGACCCTTATTCTTGGTAAGAAGTTCTAGTTTCGCTCTAGTGGGAAGACCATCATAGATGCTTACATGTTCTTCTCTACTGATAGCGTAATCTTCACCAAGTGCTTGGTTTAGTGCTTCATAGTGATAATCCTTACTGTCGATAAGAACACCATCAAGATCAAAAATTACAAGTTTAGTCATTTAACAAATCCACAATTTTTTTCTTAGTCACTTTATTAGAATTCAGAGCCTTATCATCAATCAAAACATCGTAATGAATCTTTCCCATAACAAGAGAGTGATACTTCAATCCCCAAGAATTTAGTTGTTCTATGGTTCTTGTATAGAGGTGAGTATAAATGTCAACAACATTTCCTTTGTATTGTGACATTCCTCTTGCAGTATATATTACAATTTTATAACCATCATTGTAGAAAGAATTTGCCAGATCAATTGCTTCCTGAATTGGTTTGCAGTAATCATATTTACATGGTCCTAGATCTTCATATCCAGTTGGTCTCCAACAGATAACATCATCTAGATCAAATGCAATAGTTTTTTGTTTGCTCATTTAATAACTTGAGTTTGGAACTAATTCTTTTCTGAATCAACTTATCTGCATTTGGAAAGTTTGATTTTATTTCTTCAATAAATTGTTGATCAGATAAAACATAATGACAGCAAGTCATGATAAGTTGATCTTGAGATATTCTATTAATATCCTTAACCCACTTTTTCCACTTACCAGAATTATAGCATATTACAAAGAGACGTTCAAATAGATCACCATCTTTTTTACATCCTTCCAAATAGTATTCAGATTCAACTTGTCCGTACTCTGGAGCAATATTGATTGCGTCCAAACCTCTCTCAAATCTAACTTCAACATCAAAAGAATCTGTGAGATAATCTCCATTGTGCTCCTTACTCATCAGGTCAAAACTCTTTACAACCTGAATAAACTTATCCAATCTCTTGTTGTTAAAGTTTCCAATATTTGTTCTGGTTGCCAAATCTAATCGTGTTCCAGATTGAATAACTGCATATTTAATTTTGTCGTATTGCTCTTCCGTTAGTTCTTCCTGAAGATAAGTAAGAAACCAGGCAAGTTCTTCTGGTTCATATTTAAATATTGCTTCTTCTGTCCCAACCTCATACATCATCTTTGAATTCTTATTCCAAAGATTAATAATTATCTCACCAGTTTTTTCTGCGGCATCCTTTATGGTCTTCGATGCTCTGAAAGGATCAACGTGAATTAGATCAAAGTATTTGCAATCCTCATTGAAAGATTCAATTCCATCATCAGGATCTTTTCCTTGTAGTTCTCCACCATGATCTCTACACAATAGAGCAGTGTTTCCAACGTACTCGGAGAATGTTCTAGTGTTCCACTGATTTACATATCCACCACAATAATCAACCTGCCTTCTGGAAGGTATAAGACCAACAGAATGTTGCTGACCGTGGTGCATTACACAATCAACAACATTTTTACTCATTGGTCCGATGTAATACTTCGGAAATTTCATTTAAGATTCAAAAAGAGATTATATTTTCCAAAATAATATAAGAACGTATCAAGTGGATGCTCGTGTAATGGTGCCATATTAATCCAAATAATGGAACTCAATGTATTAATAGCATCATAAGATATACCACGATTATAGCAGAAATTCTTCAAATATTCTTGGCACTCCAACTTTGATTTCTTGACGTAGACATCACACCTAACTTGTTCTCCCACCTCAATCTCAAACAGATTCTTGGATAGAGTTTCGTGATCCAGAGTTAAATTATGATTTAACTTTGCCAGATCATAGTGCATATCACCAGCATCAATGCTTCCACTAAAGTCTTGTCTCCAATCAATTAGAGTGAACTCATTGTCATTGATTAGGATATTATCAAGAATAAAGTCTCCATGAAATCCCATTGGTTTACTACCAATAATAGAATCAAAATCAACTTGCTCAATCAGTTCTTTTATCGGAGGAACATTAACACCATTAATACAATCTTCTTTATCAGTTAAGTTATACTTATTTAAAAACTTATCAATTCGAAGAAGAGTTTTGTCTTTGTAGAAAGAGAGTGCATTACTCTTAAAGTTTGTATCTTCTTTTTCAATCCAAAGATTTTGATCGGACCAGTTCAGAAGATTTACAAAAGAATTCAGATCTACGACATTAGAAAGAAGATCTCCTTCAGAATATTCATACTTGTAGAAGTTTTCAGAACTTTCAAGTAACCTTGGAACAAGTCCCTTTAAGTTTTTAGTTCTTGCCACTCGATCGGAACAGATCTTTTTGTTGTAGAAGAACTTGATTACATAGTCATCAAAGATAAAGATATTCTCATCTTCCTTGTCAAGAACATGAACACTTCCCTTAATATCAGATCTCGTCTTTCTTAAGGAATCAACATTTCCAATATCATACCAAGTCTTAACTTCAATAATTGAGAAGTTGTTCATCTCACGAATCACGTGACAATCACTGAGATCGCTAGTCTTAACTTTCTTCAGAATCTGATTACAAATATTCCAGAAAGATTCATGCTCTTTGATTCCAGAAACTCCAACATAAACATAGTCAAAGTTCTGCTCTCCCTTCTCATTGATTGATGCAATCTTTCCGTTCAAACAATTAACAGTTCGATATGCCTGACTATTTTCACCATGTCCTCCAATGGACCAATTAGAAGAAAAGTCTACATCGGCAATGTAATTGTTTGGAAGAATAGTATCACAAGCATGAAAGATAAAAGGAGTTTGTAAATACTCTTCGCACAAAGAAATTGAGTAAAGAAGACTACTTCCTTCGCCCATATAATTATCAACTTCGACAAATTGAATCTTACGATCTGGATGTGCCAAAGTCAGGTATTGTTTTACATGAGATCCATAGTGTCCTAGAGTTACAACAAACTCTACATCTAGTGGATAAGTTTCAATAATGTGGGAGATGACTGGTTTATCTCCCACACGAACTAAACTCTTATTTGTAAACTTGGTAAGATTACCAAGTCTAGATCCCAGACCACTAGTGGTAAGTAGTACTTTATACTCTGCCATACTTATCTTCCAACCTCACAATGTCATCTTCACCGAAGTATTCTCCAAGTTGAATCTCAACAAAAACCAAATCAGTTTCACCAATGTTTGTAACTTGGTGCTTTGCTTCTTTCGGGATCTTGATAACGTCACCAATGATATGTGATGTTACATTATCATCGATCTTAACTTCGGCAATACCTTTTACAATAATCCAAAGTTCACTTCTCTTGAAATGATACTGATAACTTGGTGATTGTCCTGGACTGATTACAATTTTTTTAACTTTGGTGTATTGTTCGTCCATAAGGTTTGTATAGGATCCCCATGGTTTCGAAACTGTTTCTAGAGTCATAATTCTTTGAAGATTTTGTAAAGTTCTTTTAGTTCTCGATTTCCAACGAATTGATTATTACCCAAGTATATACCATTATTATGCACCAGATCAACCGTTAGATCAACTTTATTAGTAGTAACTTTATAATTCTTCAAACAAGGTTGCTTGAGTAGATTTCCACTAATGATTGGTCTGTGTTCAATATTTCTTTGATCAAATATCTTTTTAAGTTTATCTGCTGTTTCTTTTTCTCTACAAATTAAAGGGAAACAAAAATTACTAGTTGTAGAATATTTTTTGGGGGTGTAAAACAAATGAGAGAAGTCTTTTACCAGATCAATAAAATCATCAAAGTTTCTATTTCTGATTTGGATAATATCATCCAATCTTTTTAATTGAGAGAGACCAAGAACTGCACAGATTTCATGATTTCTGAAGTTATATCCATCGGTTACAAACAAGAACTGATTTGAAATGTCTGGATACTTTTCATAATATTCCTTTGATCTTGTCGATTCCCTTGCCAGTCCATGACTCCTTTTAATTCTCATCAAATCATACAACTCATAGTTGTTAGTAGAAATCATTCCACCTTCAACTGTAGAGATATGATGTCCGAAGTAGAAACTAAACGTTGCACCTAGACTATCAGATCCTCTTCTAGTTCCATCTGGATTTTTACATCCATGTGATTCACACACATCATCAAGAATTAAAGCGTTTGGAAAAAGTGTCTTATATCGATCGTTATTCGCAGAATATCCAATCAAGTGCGTTACAAAGATCAATTTAATATCAGGATGTTTTTCTGAAATATGTACAAGATCTTCTTCACAGAAACTAAAATTATTAATATTAATATCGCAGAAGATAGGAGTGAATCCAAGTTGAATTACAGGAGCAACATTTGTAATCCAGGTACAAGCAGGAACAAGAACCTTATCACCATTCTTTAGATTATACAGTTCTTTTACTGCAGCAAGTAGAAGATAGTTGGCAGTACTTCCAGAAGAAACATAAAGTGAATGTTTTGCACCAACCCAATCACTCCAGGCACTTTCAAAATCTCTTACCTTTTGACCATTAGTGAATCGATCTGTGGTTAATACAAATTTTGCTAGACGTAGTCTGTCTAACAACGTTGTATTATCTTTCATCAATGGCCAACTAAATCCCATTTTCTTTATACCATTCGTAAGTGGATTGGATACCTTCACGTAGTCCAATTTTTGGTTCCCAACCAAGTGATTTCATCTTATCAACATTCATCACTTTTCTGGGAGTACCATTGGGTTTACTAGTATCCCAGTTGATATGCCCATCAAAACCAACTACAGATGCAGTGATTTCAGCAAGTTCCTTAATAGTTACATCCTCACCAGTACCAACATTGATATGTTCCTCCCCATCATATTTTTGCATAGCAACATAACATGCTTCTGCAAGATCATCTACATGAAGAAACTCACGCATAGGTGATCCATCACCCCAAAGAGTAATCTCATCATTCGACTCATGAAACTTTCGAATCATTGCAGGAAGCACATGAGAAGAATTCAAATCGAAGTTGTCATTAGGTCCATAAAGATTCGTTGGCATCAAAGAGATAGCATTAAATCCATGTTGCTGGCGATATGCTTGACACATTTTAACACCAACGATCTTGGCAATTGCATATCCATCATTACTTGATTCTAATGGACCAGTAAGTAATTGATCTTCGGTGATTGGAATATTTGGATGCTTTGGATAGATGCAAGAGGATCCAAGAAATAAAAGTTTCTTTACACCAAACTTATGGGCATTCTTGATGATATTAGTTTGTATCTCTAGATTTTCGGTAATAAAGTCTGCTTTATATTCTTTGTTTGCCATAATACCACCAACCTTGGCAGCAGCAACAAACACATATTCTGGTCGATGATATAAAAAATAATCCTTTACATCTTCTTGATTTGTAAAATCAACACTTTGACGAGTGCCTTGGATAATGTTTGCATATCCTTTACTTTCAAGATTTCTTACGATTGCAGATCCAACCATTCCGTTGGCACCAGCAACCAATACTTTAGAATCACTGTCCATAGATACACATATCCTCAACTAATTGTTTAAAGGAAGTCTTAGGTTCCCAACCCAGTTTTTCCTTTGCCTTTGTGGCATCACCTAATAAAGTCTCTACTTCAGCAGGTCGAAAATATTTAGGGTTGACATCAATGACCTTTCTGCCAGTATTTTTATCAATACCAACTTCATCAAGACCTTCACCTTCCCATACAATTTTCATTCCAAAGTAAGGTGCTGCTTCTTCAACAAACTGTCGAACAGAATATTGTTCTCCAGTAGCAATCACATAATCATCTGCTTCTTCTTGTTGAAGCATCAACCACATTGCTTCGACGAAATCTTTTGCATGTCCCCAATCCCTTCGTGCATTAAGGTTTCCGAGAGATAGTACGTCCTGCTCCCCAACTGAAATGCGGGACAGTCCTCTGGTAATTTTACGGGTAACAAACGTCTCCCCTCGTCGGGGACTTTCATGATTGAAAAGTATTCCAGAACTTGCGTGTAGTCCATAAGATTCACGATAATTTTTTACAATCCAGTAACCATAAAGTTTGGCAACACCATAAGGGGAACGAGGATAGAACGGTGTTGTTTCTTTTTGAGGAACTTCCTGAACGAGACCGTAGAGTTCGGAAGTAGATGCCTGATAAATGCGTACCCGATCTTGCATACCCAGGAGACACACTGCCTCAAGAATACGAAGAGTTCCCAAAGCATCCACTTGACCAGTGTATTCAGGGATCTCAAAGGATACTTTGACGTGACTCTGAGCACCAAGATTATAAATTTCATTTGGTTGAACTTTCTGAATAACTCTTACAATATTAGTCGAATCGGTGAGATCACCGTAGTGTAATTGAATACGATTATAAATGTGATCAATACGATGAGTGTTGATCAATGAAGCCCGACGAATAATACCATGCACTTCATATCCCTTTTCAAGAAGTAGTTCTGCTAGATAAGAACCATCTTGTCCTGTGATACCAGTAATTAATGCAACTTTCATAGAATTTTTTGTACGTATTGATTTACAATTTCAATCTCTTTTTGAAGACCATTATTCATTCCAATATTAGATTCTGGATTATAACCAAAAACTGTATTATACATTGGGTGAGCACAGAATCCATTGTCAATATAATAACACTTTTTGTTTTGAGCATTCTTATATTCACTCAATGGAACTTCATCAAATCCGTCGTTTGGTAATTGAAGTACGTTTCTCCACTCTTCAGTCCTAAAGGCAAAAACATTATTTGTAAAATAAGGACGATCAAATTCCTTAATGGAATACTCGTGCTTTGCAAGGAATCGATCTATCGTGTTCAGAATATAATCATTGAGAAGCAATTGTGCCTCAATAGAAATACGAACGGGGTGAATCCCTCTGTAATAGTGATTAATGTTTCGTACACCTTGATAGAACTCTTCAGAGTTCCAGGTCTCTGCATTAACAGTGTACTTATTCAGAGAACTATAATCAACTCCCCAAATATTATTTGGCATTGTTCGATTAAGGAACAAAGTATAGAGTTGATTCTTAACTTCTTCATCCTCAATATATGCTTCGATAAACTGATCTACAAGAGGAATATTTGTTGAAACAAGAGGAGAGAAGATAAGAGTATCTGGATCATCAAGAATATGAATATTCTCAATGAAGTAATCCCAAACGTGGCTGCTCATAAAGCAGTCTTCATCCAGTTTAATTGAATATGGATTAGGATCATTACTTGCCATCTTTGCCTTGGCAAGATAGTTTCCATTGTAAGGGAAGATGATAACCTGACAGGCAATTTCTGGATCTAGGTAATCTGCCCAGTTCGTATCGTTCGTTGCAAGAATATTAACTTTGATCTTCTTTTTATTTTCTGGTTTGATATTATTCAGAAAATGAGATGTTAATTTCCAATACTCAATTGGTCTTGCATGAGGCAAATAGTTGATTGTAATCATTTTTGTCCGTATTTTTCTAGAATTTCGGGAGAGTATTGTTGTATCTCTTTGATGTTTTTCTCTTCTCTTTTTGCTTTCTCAAGTTCATAAACTCTGTTCCTAAGTTCAGTAGTAGAATACTGATGTC
>Ga0208019_1001315_pt1 | contig 13199 bp, 10 predicted proteins | sample CB_VirMetaG_5_FD_184540 | JGI IMG/M metagenome (GOLD analysis project Ga0208019, IMG submission 184540) | Freshwater to marine saline gradient viral communities from Chesapeake Bay - CB_1508_1D Viral MetaG (SPAdes) (version 4) | ecosystem: Environmental > Aquatic > Marine > Coastal | place: USA...
GATCCGGCGCCACTCCTCAACGTACGGCTGGTACTTGGACTGGTAGCTGACAGCGAAGGGGAGCGTGAAGGATCCCACTGCGCGCACCGCGAATAGCTCGCGGGCTCGAGCAGTAGCCTCCTCCGGCTTGGGCGGGTCTCCTTGGCGCCCATCACGCTCCCAGTCGATTGTCATGTCTCGGCGGATCTCCTCCACCGTGCCAACAAACTCGGCATCGCTCCAGCCGAGGATGGCCGTCAAGGCCCTGCGGGCCGTGGTCGGAGTGAACTGATCTAGGGCTGCTGCCCAGATCTGCTTCTCCGCCGTGGGCCTCGCGAAGGGCACCACGGTCTTGGTGATGGCGTCACCAATAGGCAAGCCACCCGCCTCGAAGTTGATAATCGCGTCGGCATAGTCAGGCTTCTGCGCAGCAATCCAGCTCACGGGAACCGAAACGATCGGGCCGAAGTTTGTGAGCCAGGGGTAGTCGCCCTGGAGGGCGACGTTGAGTGAGCCCTTGGAGATGCGGATCTGACCCTTGGTGCCGAGGTCCAGGCCAGGGATCTTGCTGATGTTGTCAGCAACACCCTGGGGTAGCGAGAACTGGAGGTACGCCTCGCCTGGTGCAAACAGCGCCTCGGGCAGTGCGAAAATGCCCCGCTTGGCCTCGATGGGATTGCCATCCCCATCGACAACAATGCCCATTGAGTTGGGCGCGTTGTAGATCTGGGTGTAGCGCATGAGGTTTTCGGGACGCTGCACGAACTCGCGGGCCCAGAATCGAAGTGCATTTTCCCAGGCCGGGAAGAACGGAATGAGCAGACCGAGCGCGGCGGCTGGGGTCGACAGGCGTGAGATCGTGTAGGTCGTCTCACGAGTGGCGCGCAGCGCACCAGCGTGAGCCGAGCGCCGCATAGCATCGACCTGAGCCGGAGAGAATGAGGTGACCCCATTCATCTCGTACTCGTCAACTTGCTGCTGCATCAGCTCCTTCCACCGCTTGCGGTAGAAGGGGTGACGGATGAGGTTGTCCTCGGGGATAGTGCCCAGTCCGGACATGGCCCGGTTGAGGAACCTGCGGTACAGGTTCCCGATCTCGGCAAGTTCCTTCTCCTCGATGGTGACAAGGTCGTCACGCCAAGCCAGCTTCGCCTGGATCTGATCCGGCTGGAGCGGTCCACGCCCAGCCGCAGCCATCAACTCGTCATCGGGAAGCCACTGGTAGACCTTCTCGCGCAGTTCCGCGATAGTCGTCTCGAGGTTTGCCGTGTCATAGATGCCTGTCCTCACACCCTGGAGGAAGGCATCATCCTGGACCAGCTCACGGATGAGGGCCTCGTTCTGAGCGGCGATGGCGTCAGGATCATCCAGTGCAACTCGCGGCTGCTGGATGATGCGTCGCATGATTGGGTCCTGGCGAATGTTGTCATTGACCAGGCCAGTCATGGCCAGCCAGTAGCGGTCGTCCCCAGGCTTGTACTTGACGAAGTTGAAAGATCGCTCGTACTGGGCGTAACGATTCTGCATGTAGCCCACGATCATCAGATCGTGGAAGCTTCCCGAGGACGCCAGGCTCTGATACTGACCGGAGAGGGCCTCGTTCGGGTCAAACACTTCGCCCGTGTCGAGCCGAGCCTGACCTTGGCGACCGACAATCTCTACTCGCTTCTCGCTCTCGATTCCACCCGTAACCACTTTGCGGCGGGCCTTCGGTCGGAGACGATCAAGGGAGTCTCCTAGCTCCCTGAGAGTTGCCCGTCGCTGACCGACAGACTTGTTCAGGGTGGCGCCGATGCGATCCAATTCACGCATCTTGGCCATGTCGTCGGCGTACTCAGGACTCTTGGCAAGGATCGCAGCCACGCGATCATCGACCTCGTCCTTGAGGCCAAGACGAACGTAGGCCAGACCAGCTCCGTCCTGACCGATCAGCTCAGAGGCTGACAGCAGGACGGGTTGCTTGCCCTTCGATGTCGGCAGAAGTACGTGGGTGAAGCTGCCACGCTCCATGAACATGGCGAGCTTAGCCTTGTCGTTACGACTGAGCGTGCCACGGAATGCGCGCTTGGCCAGCGCGGGGTCGTACTCCTCGAGAATCTGGCGGCTTGCGGAGCCAGTGCTGATGTCGATGACAGACGGGTTACCTCGGCCTGCCTCGGCCACCTGGCCGGGGATCAGGTTATCCAGGAAGCCTTCGTTGGTGCTCACCATGTCAGGCACAAACAGTGCCCGGAAACCCTCGGTCGTGGCGGGGTCATCCACGAGTACCTTGCCGTAGCCGCGCTCCCGCGCGTACTGCGTGAGCAGTCGCTCAATCTTTGCATTGACTGCACCGAAGCCCTCGCCTGGCTTGGGGTTAGTGATTGACATCGAGCGAGCGTCGTAGCCAGCGCCACTTTCATAGATCAATCTGTCGCGCGCGGCATTGGCCTCAGTTGCCCTCAAGGCCCGGAGCCTGCCCTCCATGGAGCGCATCTCCAGTCCGAGGTCGGAGATGTCATCTAGGCGAGTAAGAGGTATGTCCTTCGCCCACCATCCGTAGACAGTCTTTCCTTCGCCCCCGCTGATGTGGGTAAATCCGTCGTACCCAGCTTTGCGAATCGCATCGAGGATCTCGTAGGTCATGTCTGCTGCCGAGGCTGTTCCATCCCCGATGCGCCTCGCTCTTGGCACCTCGCGAACCCAGCTCCAAGCATCTCCGACGTTGGTCAGGAGCCCGTCGTCGATGACCTGACTGAGCATCGCGCCAAGGGTCGTGGATGTGCCGTCCATTGAGAACTTCGGGTCGTCCAGGACCTGAATGACATCTGCAAGCTGAGGGTTCAGCTCACCGTCCGCCAGGCGCAGCGGTGCGTCAAGATCGAGCCAGGCGAAGTCTCCCGGATCCGGAAGTACATAGATGACTGGATCGGCGATCGGAAGTCCGGATCCATCTATGTCCGCCCTGGCCTGGACGTGTGCCAAGTAGTAGCCGCGCGAGGTACTCGGAGCGTCGTAGATCGAGTAAAGCCCAGGTCCATGCAGGTAGTTGAGAGTCGTTCCGTCGATGAGGATGTCTGAGAGAGTGTCGTTGGCAATCTCTCTGCCGCCATGTAGTACCTGACCCTCTGGGTAGTTGGCGGGGTCATTCAACTGATCGCGAATGTCCTGGCCGCGTTGCTGGTTCTGACCAATTTCGCGCTGGATACGACGCTCTCTGCGAACAATCTTCTTCATCTCTGTATTGGAAATGATTAGTTTGTTCTTGGTTGCCCAATCGATGAAGTCGTCTGGAAGTCGATCTGCATTGTCTTCGATCCACTTGCGAACCGCGATTGCGCGCGCAAGTTGAGGGTCCTTGCTTGCCGCCACGGCAGCAGCTTCAATGTTAGCGAGGACTTCCCTGTCGGTAAGCAGGCGACTATCCGTCAGCAGGTTAGCCAAGTCTCGGCCAAAGGTTGCTACTAGCGCGTCATTAGCGCGCTCCAGAGCATCCCGTCTGGCCAAGTTCAGTGGCGCATCCATATCCTGGAGAGCTTCGTCCAGGGTCTGGTTTGCGAGCGATGCAGTGCTTAGCTCTGCTCTACTCGCAGCAATTCCCTCTGGCGTCTCGAGGTACCTGAGCTCGTCCAGGGGATCCTGGATTCGCTGGCTGGCAGCTCTGACATTCAGCATCTCTTGCTGGACATTCGTCCGAATGTCCAGGACTCCGCCGTACACATCGGCCTTGGCATAGCGGGGATTCACTGACTTGGGAACCGCGACGATTGCACCGGAGTTGAACTCGTCAAAGGTGATGTCGTCGAACGTGCTAGAGCGAATAACCTTGAATCGCCCGTCTCGGTCAATACGACCAATCCGGTAGTCGGACTTGGCGAGCTGACGCAGGCGGCGTACATACGCAGCCTGGAGCATGTCCTGGTGCTCGAATGCGGCGGCGTCATCGACCCACGCGCCAGCGTTCTCATCCCAGTAGGCGGCAACAAACTCGTCGTAGTTGCGCAGCATGCTCGGTGTCATGAAGTCGCGAGGTGAGAGCTCGTCGGCCATGCCGCCGATCTCCACGCCTTCCGGCCCCATCATGGATCGGGTGAGAGCTTCGGCGTCAGCGACGCCGACCCCAGTGGCCGGGTCCGGCTCGAGTAGTCCACGAGCGGTGATCGAGCTGGTGGCGTTCGGGTCATAGATGAGAGTGTCCGCAGTGTCCAACATGCGGACCTGAGCCTCGGTCAGGTCCTCAGAGATCTGAGTCCAAACTGGTGACTCCATCACCTGCATGGTGGTGCGCCTGCGACGCAGGAACTCTTGCTCGGCTGCTCTGCGCGCAGCCTTGCGACGCCTGGCCATCTGCTTGGCCAGTGCGCGCCGCTCCTCACGGTTGAGCTTGAGGTCGGCAAGGTCACGATCCTGCTGCTGACGCATTTTGGCCATGTTGCGGCGGATCTTTCGTAGGCCCTGCCGCTTGACGATCATGTTGCGGAAGCGGTTGGTCCCCCCGGCGATACGGTCACCGGCATTGAGAAAGAAGTTCTTGGAGCTTGTGCCGACATGGCCAGTGGTCGGCACCTCACCAAAGGCGGCAAGTGTGCGCAGATAGCCTTCGGCCACGTTGCGCTGGGTGTAACCCAAGCGCAGCAGAACTAGCGGACGCCAGACGTAGTCAATGGCGGTAAGCAGCTTCTCGGCAGCCCCGCGCGCCTTGCGAGCTCCAGCTCCAGACCGCTCGATCTTGATGGAGTCCTGGAGCCACTTGAAGTCCATGAGAGTGTAGCCGTTGCGCTGGGTTGCAAGAGTCATCTCGTCGAGGACGACAACCTCGCCGTTATCTACGACCCACTTATGGTTAGCCAGGTGCCCGCGCACGAATGACCGTCTGGATACATACTTCTTGGCGATTGCCTGCATCGCCGCAGGTGACTCCCCCAGGGCCGAGGCCATAGCCTCGACCATCTCCATCTCGAACCGCTCGGCAAATGCAGCCTTGGCTGCGGGAGTGGACAGTGCTACTTCCTGCGCCTCGGATAGGAGGCGGGTGCGAAACTCCTCAACAGACTCTGTGACCGTGTCGCCGTTAGGAAGGCGGCGAGTAATCAGCCTGCCTTCGCCAGTCTTCTTGGCTGCTCTGCGAAGGAAGGGTGCAGTCTCGAGTGCTGCGCGGAACTCGCGCATGAACTCGACGTTGTCCTGGAAGTTGAGCACGCCCGTCTGGCGATGCTTGCCCAGGTAGTCAAGACCGCTTCGGATATTGACGAATCGAATGCCGCGATTCATTCCGGGGAGCTTGATGACTGTGTGCTCGTAGGCCGAGCCAGTGAAGCGCTCCATGCGACGCTGAGCCTTGGCCTGCATACCGCGCGCGGAGCGCTTGCTGTAGACGCCAGCTCGCTTGTCGTAGCGGAATGTCCGACCGCGGCCACCGCGGGTGGCCCGCCCAATCACCGGATTGAGGGACACCTCTGTCCCGAAGCGACCCGTTGTGAATGCCGAGACGGTGTCAGCCTTGGCTACGTCATCCTTGAGGGACTTGACGGCACCCTCTGCAATATCGGCGAGCTGGTCGTAGTGGTCCAGATTCTGCGACACGTCGGTGCCGAAGATTGCTGCATAGTTGTCGCCAAGATCGGTGTAGTCATCGAGGTTGCGGTCGGCTCCGTTGCGGATATTCCACCGCAGGGCATCGAGCTCCTCCTTGGCGCCAAGAAGGTTGTCGTACAGGTCAATGCGTTGAGCCTTGAGACGACTAGCTGCTCCATAATCACCGAGCATGGCAAGGAACGCATCGGCAGCCTGGTCCTTGGAGTCGAATGTGGTTCCGACAATTGAGGCAACCAGGGCCGGATTATCCGAGTCCAGCACGATTGGGTGATGCGCAGCTTCCTCGGGGGTCATCCGGTAGATCTCGTCAATGAGCTGACCCTCGGCGGTTACCTCGACGCCAGCGTTATGTGAGATCACGCGAGCCTTGAACTCGCCCGGATTGATCGATCCTCGAGACCCGCCCGTGGCGAGTACCTGCTGAGTGGCCTTTCGGTATCCACCCATGATGCCCTTGGCTACGAGCACGTCAATGCCAACCGCAATCGCGATCGTGGCGTCTGCGGCTCCAGTGATCCATCGGCCAAGCCCCTGATTGAAGGCTGAGTCCTTGTCGTTCTCCTCGAAGGGATCGAAGTCTGAGTGCAGTCCCATCAGCCACGAGCGCAACTGGCGCTCGTTGGTGGGATCGGCCAAGCGTGCCGCGTTGTCCGCCTCGATGTAGGCGTCCAGCTTGCGCTGCATGTCCAGGCCGACAATGCCGTTGAGGAACTTCACTCGGTCGGCCCAGGCAATACCAATCGCCTGACCGGGAGTGATCTCCGCATCCCAGACCTGGCCGTAGTAGTTCCAGATATCACCCAGGGTTACGCCGTCCGTGGGGTCTGCGTCGAAGCGAGTAACGTAGCTCGGGTTGTTGAGAGCCATCGTCGTACCAGCAACGGCGGTGTTGAACGCCCGGAACGGTGCGTCCACGACTTGCATGAACTGCTCACCGGACTGCTGCGGAGTCTGATCCGTAATGCCTTCGATCACTTGGTTCTGTGAACCGACTGCATCGAAGTACGGGCGGAAGCCGCGCGTACCCGTGTAAGCCTGACGCTGGCGGGCCTGAGGCCCGCTCGTGTAGTCGTACCTCTTGACCGCACCCATGAAGTCGACGTACTCAGCAGACGTTCCGTCTGCCAGGGCAGGCGTGTACGTCGGAGCATTCTGTGCGTCAATGCGTGCCTGGGTGTCGTACTGAGCTTGACGCTGCTGCGCCTGCTGCTGCTGGGCATAGACGTAGCTACTGCTCATGGACGAGCGGAAGTCGGAGAACTTGCTCACGCTTGGTCCTCCTTGGCGATTAGATACAGGAACTCGTCAAACTGCTCGACGCTTTCCCAACCAGCCGTAGCGAGGCCCCACACGATCGGTGAGTTCTCCAGGCCGAGCACGTTCACTCCGGAAGCAATCAGCTTCTCGAGAGTGGGTGGTGTCACTTGGGTCTGTATCCCTTCAGATACCTAACGAACATTCGGAACGACTGAGGTGCGTCTGGGCTGTCGGCCCGAGACTCCAGCATTGGCAAGTAGCGAGCGATTGCTCGCATGTCCTCACTGAGTGCGTTGTCAAGACTGGGCAGCGCATCCATACCGGGGCCGGGACCCATAGCCGCACCAGCGGTAATGGGCTCATCGGGGCGCGTAGTGGGAGCGTCAATGCCCAACGGCATTGGCGCAGAGGGTCCGGACTCCTCGTACATCGGAGCTGCACCCTGGATGTTCATGAACTCCGCCTGCTCGCCGTACGCAGCGTCGGGGATTGCACGCATCGGCTGGCGATCGGAGGGACCGCCGTCAGTGCGCGCAGACATCGCTCCTGGCCCGGAGACCGGGGCGGGATTAGAAGGGGCTCGATAGCCGCCTTGCTCAGCCATCAGTCTCCTTCGCTTCGATTAGCTTGGCGATATCCGCGGAGGTTTCCTCCGCGAACTCATCGCGATCCGCCTGAACCCACTCATGCGCTGACTGGCCCAAGGCCAGCATTGCCAGGTTCTGGAAGTGATCTGCTGCCGCCTGAGCCATCTGAGACGCGAACATCATGGATGTGGCGACCGTGTCGGAGTTGAACCATGGCGTGGCTTCGACGACTACGGGTTCATCTTCGACAATCTCGATGATGTCGTCTTCTTCCATGGTTACCTCACCACTTGACTTTGTCGGCCCAGTAGGCCGCGCTCATCTTTCCCTTGGCGATGTTCTTGGCATGGCGTGCCTTGAAGGACGCCTGCCGTTTCGTAGGCTGCCTGTCACCCGTCACACCCTGCTGACCAAAGCGAATCGTCTTGATCTGCGAACCTTCCTTAGCCACAACGACATGCGACTTCGTGGGATGTTTAGGTGTGCGCTTCGGCTTGTTATAGCCGGAAACACCAGCACGAGTCAGACGTGAATCCTTCTTAGCGGCCATTACGACTTCGGTGCCTTCTTGTTCTTCACCTTGCCGTACTCGAAAATCTGCTCAACCTGCGACTCAGTGCGCTCATGCTGCTTCTCCGTGTCAGGCATCTTCCGACCGCCGTAGCCGTTACCGACCTTGGCTTGGCATCCACACCAGTTACACATTCAGCGACCACGCTTCTTCACGGGTGCCGACCGCTTTGGACCCTCAGCCCCAGCCTTCTTGGCTGCCTTAGCGGCAATGCTCTTGGCCTTATTGGACACCATCTTGTTTGACACGGGGTACGCCTTGTCCACGGCCTTCACCACGCTTTTGCCGCGGATTGCGGACTGTGACGATCCTCGACCTGAGCCTCCGCTGTTGCGAGGAACGGCTCCGCGAGTGGGAAAACCTTTACGTCCTGTCCCATATGCGCGGCCACTACCGACGCGACCAGTTGAACTTCCCTTAGCCGCAGGCATTAGCGAGCCTTCTTCTTGGGCTTGTAAGTAATCTTGGCGCTGGTCTTCTTCTTCGGCTTGTAAGTAATGCGTGCGGGAAGCTCGCTGAACTTACGGCCACTAGAACCTTTACCAGTTTTACCTGCCTGAGCCTTCATTACTTTCTCCGCTTCTTTGGCTTGTTCGCAGCGACTCCGGGGCCAGCATGACCCCGGCCAGTGCCGCTCTTGGGGGTAGCCTTCTTGGCCGCTTTCGCAAGCTTGCGGAGGGGATTCGAGGAACCAGCCGCCTTGTACATCTTGCGATAGCTGCTCGCGTTGCTACCGCGAGCGGCCTGAGACTTCACTTACCCGAGCCCTTCGAGAACTTCGGGAGCTTGCTATTGGCGCCAGCCTGGGGAGGCTTGGTTCCCTTGATGCGGTCGTTCATGCCAGGGCCCTTGCCAGTCGGCGCGGACGGCGGGAACGGGGGGTGCGGGTTCGTCTTCTTGACGCCGCCCTGGGATGCCTGAAGTGCCATGTATTTCTCCTTATTGAGCGGCAGGAACCTGCCGGACCACCCGACTTGCCATCTGCGGCCTGCCGGACTCTGACAACCCAGCCAGCAACTGCTGCATGGCTGGGGGCGCTTGAGGCCCCGCCCCCAAGTCCGGGGGGCCACTCGGAGCCATCTGATCTGGGGCGGCACCCATCTCGGGTGCCATGGGCTCGGGGCTGTCAGCCGGACTTGGCGGGGGCGGAGCGAAGGCTGACTTGACAGCCTCCTCAATGGGCACGCCCTTCTTGCGCGCATCCACTAGAGCGGCAAGCACATCAACGACTTGGCCAGGGTTCTGGCCGCTCGCCGCCATCGAAGGGATGGCCTGGGCGTAGCCCTGCACTGAGGCGAGAAGTGCGTCACGCAACCTCTCGACATCAATGACCTTTTCTTCTTCCGCCACATTCATGCTCACGGGCAGATTGCGACGGACGAAACTCTTGGATGTCAGGCCCGCGCCAAGGGCCTGGAGTGACCACACGAGGGCACGATTGGGGTCGAGTCCCGCCATGATCCCGTACTCGTAGGCGACGTTGTAGTTGCCCTTGATGTCACGCTGCGGGGTGTACTTGAGCTCGTACGGTGTGCCGTTGTGTGCGGACTGCACAATCTTGGGCTGGTCGGGCCACAGGGCCTCATCCATCTCCAGGCACATGCTGATCGCGTCAGCGATCGCCTCGCCTAGAACGGCTTGGGCAGTCTTGATGCGAGCGTCGAAGCCGCCCATGAGAGCTTGGACGCCACGGCCTGTGACAATGGATGCGTCCAAATTGCCTGCACGGGCTTCTGGGAATCGCGTACCAAGTCGAAGTTCCTCATCCAGAACTCGTCCCTCAATGAGCGCCGACTGCGGGAGCTCGAGGGGAACCCTGCGGATTTGCTGAGGATTTTGGCTACGGATAATCGAGTCGGGCCCAAATGCCATCTCCTGAACGTCTGCGGGAAGCGCAATCGGCGCTTCAACTGCCTTCTGAACCGCCTCCAGGCTGAGCATGGCCAGCTTGGCCTTCGCTGCATAAACCCAAAGAACGTCGTCGAAAGCGCCTCGCATCTGGTCATCAATGCTGGGGCGGACTGCCACAGCAACAGGTACGCGCTTGATCGGGTTCGCGTATTGCGCGAGGACCAGTGCATCGCGCTCCGGTACGAACAGCACGCAACGATCGGCGTCCCACCACTTGACAACCTCGATGGTGGCTTCGCTAGAGCGTCGGGTCTTGTACGGGTCCAGCTTGTCCGCGTACTCGGGGAACAAGGCAGCCAGATCCGAGACTTTCTTGGTCCAGCGCTTGCCATAGGCAATCACGCTCCCCCATCGGTCGAAGTCCACGTAGGCGCCCATCGGGTCATCAACGTGAATGTGGGGTCGCATCTCGTCGTAGTTCGCTTCGATGCGCAGCGGGAGAAAGCCGTAGGTGTTGAACCGATCGGCGCCGACCAGCAGGCGTGAGCCGAAGCGGGAGGCGTAGGGGTAGTAGTTCGCGATCTTGGTGAGGCGATCAGCACGCGAACGCTTGGACTCATCGAGGATCGAGTCACCCGCAGCCGTAAGGGTCGGCATAACGCCCACCATCTCGGCGGTATCGGAGGCGACAACGTCGATGAAGTTAGCCACGATGGGCTTAGGCCACTCAGACGGGAACAAACCGTCGAAGACGAGCTCGGAGTGCCCAGAGCGCACCGCCAGAATGTCCCGCATGCGCTTGTCACGGTCAGCGTTCTTACGCTTGAGCACGTCAAAGCGAGCGGAGATGTCCTTGGCGAACTCAGCCAATGTCACTCCTAAAGGTAGACGGACTGGCTTTCAGCCCATTCGTCGAGATTGACCACCATCTGCCGGGACTTGTCCCGATCGGACAGCATCTTGTTGGGCATGTGCCAGGTTTGGTGCTTGCGAGCACTGGAGAGCACGCGCCGCGCCGACAGTTCCGCGAACCACAGCGCCATGACGGTGTCCTGCTTGCGATGCTTGGTCTTCACAGCCGGAGACCACGACACCAACTGCTCCACGAGTAGCCGCACCCCCGGTGCGGTCGCAGTCGGCAATTCGATCAGGTTGTCCTTTTGGTGCTGACGCAGTCCCGTCTTAGGATCTTGCGCGACAGTGCCGAACAATCCGGACATCGAGGCGACACCAAAGTCAGGATCCATCTTGTTGGAGCCTGTGTGGTGCGGCCTAAGGACAATGCCCTTGTTGGCCAGGTACTGGCGCAGGATCTCGTCCTGTGACAGGTACCCCTGAAAGGCGTTCTCCTCGATGACCCACTCACTGGGCTGATACACCTCGGTCATTTCCGAGATCAGCTCGCGAATCTGCATCGGGGTGGGACTGGAGATGACGCGCATGTCCAGGACCCACCGCTTGCCTGTCTGACGGTCCACACTCAACGCAACTGCCGCACAGTCGCCGGCGATTGCCGGGTCCATGGCGCAGATCGTGTAGAAGCCGTCGACGTTATCGGGGTGAGCTGCCAGGTTCGGGTTCAGCGGGGCTGGGGTTCTGCGTCCATTGATGCACCCGCGCACCGCCACCGCATCGAAGGTGGCGTTCTCCTCGACATCTTGCTGCTGGTAGATCAAGCTCCACTTGGTCGCACCCACCTCGTTGCGCACCTGAGCCAGCCGCTTACCCGTCCAGCGGGGGTAGACCCCTTCACTGACAGGTTCGTCCGCTTCGGACATGGGCTCGTCGGTGACGGGCCACAGCGTCTCCCAGTCTTCCTCGGTGTCGGCGTAGTTGAGCACCGCGGGCATCGCCAGGTAGGACCAGGGCACTACCCCATCGGCGTAGTGGTCGGAGTTGCGCAGCTCCCGGTACAGATCCATCGGGGCCACGCGGGTGCCCACCACCAGGAGCTGACCGTCCGACAGACGGGAAGCGACTTCCTGGCGGATCCAGTCCATCTGCGATTCCCACTGGCCAGCGTTCGCCAGGGTCACCGTGTCGTCGAGGATGATGAGGTCGGCGCGGTTTCCATAGATCTGGCCACCCATTCCGACAGCTTCGACGCTGGGGTCCTTGGATCCGTCCTGAGCTTCCCCGCCCAGATACACCTTGGTGGCTGACCACTGGTCAGACGCCGCGCGCCACCCCTCCGGGGGCCCGAAGGCGAGCTGAAACTTCGCATACCTGGGGTGGGTCATGCGCTGCTTGATCGCGTAGAGGAACTTCTTGGCCTGGTCTTGGGTCTTGGAGACCACCATGACCTTGAGATTGGGGTTCTTGGCCAGGCGATAGGTGACGTACTCGATGGTGATCGTCATCGACTTCGCGTGGTTCGGGGGGATATTGATGAGAACACGCTTGGATCCGCGGGATCCGGGTTCATAGATCATCGAGGGGTGCAGCCAGGCAGGCTCACGCCCCTCCAGGACATCAATCATGTTCTGCTGGTGGGGCCAGATCTTGCGGCCCAGGTACTCCTGGCAGAACTCCGCGAACTCCCCCACCTGCATCTGCCGCAGATCCGGGTTAGACACGACGTTGCGTATCGCGTCGATCTTGTTCGCCCAGTCTCGGTCGCCTCGCCGCTGACCCTCGTACCAGGACCTTGACCTGCCGACGATCTGGAGGGCCTCAGTGATGTTCGAGCCCTGCCGGAGCAGCTCCTCGAGCTGCGTGCGGATCACCTCGGCAGGCTTATTGTCCCGCTTCTTGTACTGAGCCATAACAAAGCCTCCTAGTGTCGAGCCTCAACCCACCCGTCCGGCTCGACGCCCCACGTCGGGACGGCGGGGAGGGGGTTGGGAGCGAGACACACCCACGGCAGCCCGATACCGGGCGCCGTGATGAGGGGCTCTAAGGGAGCACCCGTAGGGGGTGCTCCCGGAGCTGAGCCCCTGAGGCCCCCCGCCCCTTCTCCCAGGGGGGTCGAAGGGGCTCTAGGAGTAAAAAGGCTTCTATTAGGTAAGGAGGCTTGCATCAGACCCCTATGCAAGGCCAGAGGTGGTGTGATTTGGATCACAGCCCTCTGACGTGGGCAAACATTCCTTGGAATCTGCCCGGGAGCCCTGGTGAGGGGGTGGGAGTGATGGTGAAAATTTGTCAGGGGGCAGGGTATTAGGGGGGGAGGGGGGTATTTACAATCCTGGGGTCATCGTGTCCGATTGGCCGGGAGTGTTCCAATTCGGCATGTGGTCACCCATGGGCTCATCACTGCGCGCACACGCGCGTCACGCGCGCGAAACACGCGCACGCGGGCACGCTCGCACGGTCCTATGGGGGCCCTACCCGCACACGCGCGCGCGAGGCTTGGCTCTAATGGCAGGATGCGATCACAGGAT
>Ga0208019_1001321_pt1 | contig 13178 bp, 11 predicted proteins | sample CB_VirMetaG_5_FD_184540 | JGI IMG/M metagenome (GOLD analysis project Ga0208019, IMG submission 184540) | Freshwater to marine saline gradient viral communities from Chesapeake Bay - CB_1508_1D Viral MetaG (SPAdes) (version 4) | ecosystem: Environmental > Aquatic > Marine > Coastal | place: USA...
GAGATTCTTGATTCGTCTGGCAACAACTTTACAGCAGCCATTATAGAGGCCGGTACAGGGGCCGAGCTTGTTAGTAGTGGGCCGATCTACCCCAGGTCTATTTCAGAGGCGTCTACGGGCGCTGAACAGCTTCTGGGTGGGTATACGGTCGGTGGCTCAGTTATTGAGCTTGGCGCTGCCGCTGAGTCTGTGTCGTCGCTTTACAGTATTGGAGCCTCAGTCGCAGAAGTATCAAATCTGACCGCAGGCTGGCGTGGGGGTTTTCCCTATGATGCCTTGATTAGTACGATTGGCTGGAACAAGGGTGACTATGGCTTTGGGGCCTGGGGCTTTGGTAATGGTGGCGTCAAGGTGATAGCCTCCCCACGCACCACGCCTGAGCTTGGAACGTTGATTTTAGAAGCTGCGACAGGTGCTGACCAAGTCTCTGTATTGCAGAATTTGTCTTGTGACATTCTTGAAGCAGCGCTGATGCAGACTCAGATTTCAGCCTTGTATGACGTTAATTCTCTGATTCAAGAGATTGCTCAGGGGGCAGATACAGTTTCTGCCTTTGTTCAGATTGGTAACGTCGTGTCAGAAGCGGCGCAAGCGGCAGACTTAGTGTCTGGCGGTGTTCTTTTTGGTAGCGCTATTGTAGAATCAGCGACAGGTGCTGAGGAAATATCGGCTCTCGTTATCCTGATTCCTGCCTCGATTGTGGAGTCAGCCACGGGTGCAGAATTGATTAGCACAATCGCAACACTGAATATTCCTGTATTAGAGGGGGCAACCGCCTCTGAACAAAATATAGCAGTTGTAGTATTTGAATCAGGTATTTCAGAAAGCGCCGACATGGCTGATGAAATTTCTCGTAGGCTGCTGTGGGAGATCATCAACACTTCTGACGGCACGACCTGGAATGTAACTCCAACAAGTAATTAGGGGTAAAAAATGGCAAGCACGTATTCAGACTTAAAGATCGAGCTGATTGGCACCGGTGAACAAGCCGGTACGTGGGGCACAACCACAAACACCAACTTGGGGACGGCCCTTCAAGAAGCCATTACCGGATCAGCCGATGTAGCTTTTTCAAGCGGTGACGTTACTTTGACGCTCACAAACTCTAACGCAGCCCAGGTTGGTCGAAACCTTCGACTCAATCTTACGGGTACGTCGGGGGGTGCCAGAGAGCTAATCCTCGGCTCAGGGATGCAGGTTGAGAAGCTCTATCTAATTAATAACACCCTAGCAGACGCTGTTACGGTTAAGAACACCACCGGTACAGGAATTGCAGTGCCTGCGGGTAAGACCATGTTTGTGTTTAATAACGGCACAAACGTGGTGGACGCTGTAACGCACTTGTCTTCTTTAACGCTCGGTGCAGCTCTGCCGGTTGCTTCAGGTGGTACAGGTGTTACAGCTTCAACTGGAACGACTGCGGTTGTTTTATCTACATCCCCAACTCTTGTTACACCGTTGCTTGGCACTCCAACATCAGGAACTCTAAGCAACTGTACTGTTGACGGAACAAATTCCGTTGGATTTAGAAACATCCCTCAATCAGGTGCTGCTAAAACTACTAGCTACACCCTTACAACAGGTGATATTGGCAAGCTGATTGAAGTGGGTTCGGGCGGTTCTATTACAGTGCCTAACGCAACCTTTGCGGCGGGTGATGCGGTTGTGATTTTCAATAACACAACAGGAAGCATTACTCTCACCATGTCAATCACAACCTCTTTCATAGGTGGAACGGACGCAGACGATAACTCTATAAGTCTAGCAACTAGGGGTGTATGTAACATCTTGTTTATTTCTGGTACTGTTTGTGTTGTCACAGGAAATGTCACATGAGTGGGATTCTTCTTGCTTCTGTTGGCAATAGCTATGGGAGTCTTCCTGTTAATATAGTTGCGCCCGCTGTTACAGGAACCGCAACGGTAGGGCAGACGCTTTCAACAACAAACGGAACGTGGACTGGCGCTCCGGCACCAACATTTGCTTACCAGTGGCAACGCAACGGTGGAAACATCTCTGGGGCAACAAGTAGCACTTATTTATTAGTAGAAGCTGATGCTGGTAATCCAGTTCGCTGTGTAGTTACTGCGACTAACCCACTTGGGGCGGTATCGGCAAATTCCAACGCAACAGCTAATGTGGCGGCTATTGTTCCCGGTGCGCCTACGATTGGCACAGCAACACCAACAGGCCAAACTACAGCAACGGTAGCGTTCACTGCCCCAGCAAGCAATGGCGGAGCTACGATTACATCTTATACGGCAACATCTTCACCCAGCGGTATTACAGGCACATTGAGTCAAGCTGGTTCTGGAACTATCACTGTTTCTGGTTTAACGGCTAATACAAGTTACACATTCACTGTTACGGCAACTAACTCTGTGGGTACGGGTGCTGCAAGTGCGGCAAGTAACAGTATTACAACACTACCTGCTCTTGAGGTTGAGTATTTGGTAGTTGCTGGCGGGGCTAGTGGCGGTCGCGGTAGTAATATAGGCGTAAGTGCAGGCGGTGGCGGGGCTGGCGGTGTATTAACGGCAACAGGTTTTACACCTACCCCGGGCACAAATTACACCGTCACCGTTGGCGCAGGTGGCGCAGCTATTGCCTCAGGGGGCTCACAGGCAACCGGTTTTAATGGTAGTTCGTCCGTATTTGCTAGTTTTACCGCGACCGGTGGCGGTGGCGGGGGTGGTTATATTGCCTCTCCAGTAGCAGGTAATGCAGGTGGGTCGGGCGGCGGCGGTGCAGATGCACGTGCAGGTGGATCAGGAACAGGTGGTCAAGGAAATAGCGGCGGTAGTGGGTCATTTAACGGGCCAAATTACGGTGGCGGTGGTGGCGGTGGTAAAGGTGGTGGCGGTAGTGCCGCCAGTGGTGGGTCGGGCGGTATAGGTGGTGCTGGCGGTGCTGGCGGCTTTTCATCAATTAGCGGTACGTCAACTCAATATGCAGGTGGCGGTGGTGGCGGTGGCTCTATTACAGTTGGCGCTGGTGGCGGTGGCGGTGGCGGGTCGGCAGGGCACAATGCCGCAGGTGTGTCGGGTACTGCAAACAAGGGCGGTGGCGGTGGCGCGTCTAATGGCGCAAATGCGTCAGGCGGTGGTGGGTCGGGCGTGGTAATTATTAGTTATCCTGACGCATTAGCCGATTTAGCCAGCATTAGCGGCGGTTTAACGTACTCATTAACAACGTCAGGCGGAAAGAAAATTTACACGTTTACCGCTGGCACTGGCCCCATTACATGGTGATAAAAATGGCACATTACGCATTCTTAAATTCAGAAAATATTGTTACTGAAGTTATTGTTGGTAAAGATGAAACCGACTTAACTGAAAACTGGGAACAATTTTATGGTGGTATTCGCGGTCAAGTTTGTAAGCGTACTAGCTACAATACACAGCTTGGGGTTCACTATACGGACGGTCAACCTTCTGCGGATCAATCCAAAGCCTTCCGCAAGAACTACGCTGGCCTCGGCTATATGTATGACGCCATTCGTGATGCGTTTATCCCCCCACGCCCATACGCTTCTTGGGTACTGGATGAGCAGACCTGCCTATGGAATGCCCCTGTAGCGATGCCAGAAGATGCCGGTACCGGTGAACCTCCCAAGCGATACTCATGGGATGAAGCAACCACCTCGTGGGTCGAGCAAGGTGCTTAGTGGATCCAATCACCCTTTTAGCTGCCGTTTCTGCAGTATGGAATGGCATAAAGAAGGCTTCTGAGTTTGCTCAGGAGGCCGAGGGTGTTTGGAGTCAACTAAGTAAATACGCAGGGCTTGCAGACCAGCTTGAGCAACACATAACGACTGCTAAGAACAAGCCTCAGAAACCCAAGTTGTTTGGTAAATTAGACCTAAACAACGACACGCAAGAAGCCTTCAATGTCTTTGAGGCAGAACATAAGCTGGCTGAGATGGAGCGGGAAATCAGGCATGAGTTCTTATACGGTGCCTTTGCCGATCTTGAGGGTGGTTACGGGAGTCTAGACGGGTACCGCAAGTTTTTAGAGATGCGTCGTAAAATCAGGGCAGAGCGCATCCGCATGAAGCAAGAGCAAGAGATGATGCAAAAGAAGTTTTGGGACGACATGTTTCTCTACGGTGGCGCTTCAATCGTAGTGGTGGTTGGATGCTTGGTGCTGTACATGGCAATTGACTTTATTTTTAGGTACGCAAAATGATGTATTTCCTACTTATTGTGGTGCTGGGCAACTCGGTAATGATTGAGTCTTACCCCAACCTTGCCGAGTGCGAGATTCGCAGGCAGGCCGTCAAGATTGAACACCCCGGCGTAAGTACCAAATGTTTGAGAATGGACACAACATGATTCCACTAGCCGCAATACTCTCGATTGGTGAGAAAGTCCTCGACAAGGTTCTCCCAGACCCAGAGGCCAAGGCCAAAGCGCAGGCCAGTCTTATGGAGATGGCTCAGCGAGGTGAGCTAGCCCAGTTAGAAGCCCAGGTCAAAGAGATGCAGTCTGCCCGTGACCGGGAAGTGCAGATTGCCACCAGCGAGTTTGCCCCAATGCTAAGCAAGATCGTTACTCCTTTGCTTGCGCTTGGTACGGTAGGGTTAACCTTTATTCTGTTTGGGGTCATCATCTTTGTGGATGTGGATACCGACTCCAAGGACATTCTTATTTACGTTTTAGGTGCGTTGACCTCTGCGGTCACAATGGTGTTGGGCTACTATTTTGGATCGTCGGCTGGCAGCAAGGAAAAGAGCGCCCAGCTTGATGACATCATGGAGAAGAAAAAGTGAACCTGACTCAAAACTTCACCTTGTCTGAAATGACCAAGTCTGAGACGGCTTTGCGGTTTGGTATGGCAAACGACCCAACCGAAACCGAGATTGAAAACCTTCGTATCCTCTGCGAAAACGTTTTACAACCCGTGCGGAACTACTACGGCATGGGGATCAAAGTCAACAGTGGATACAGGCATCCGCTTGTAAACGCCAAGGTTGGGGGCAGTGCAACATCAGACCACTGCAAAGGGTTTGCTTCAGACATCGAGATTCCCGGTATTGCCAACGCTGATTTGGCCCAGTGGATAGCAGACAATTGCGATTTCCGCCAATTAATATTAGAATTTTATACACCGGGCATACCTGATTCGGGTTGGGTGCATGTTTCTTATGACCCCAATGACTTAAAAAAGCAGGTGATGACTGCTACAAAGCAAGACGGCAAGACTGTTTACCTAACTGGACTTGTAGCCTAATGTCATTTATAAAACTTGTTTTTAAACCTGGAATTAACCGTGATCAGACAAACTACTCTGGTGAGGGTGGCTGGTCGGATTGCGACAAAGTTCGTTTTTTCTCTGGGTTTCCACAGAAATTAGGCGGTTGGCTAAAAACAACTCCTGAAACTTTTATTGGTGTATGCCGTCAGGTCTGGAACTGGATAACGTCTTTTACAGATAATTTCCTCGGGGTTGGCACCGACATCAAGCTCTACATCGAGGTGGGCGGGCAGTTTTACGACATCACGCCTTTAAGAGCCACGCTGGCTACGCCCGACACTGACAACTGCATTGAAACAACCAGCGGGTCAAATGTGGTCAATATCGCTGTGACGGCCCACGGTTGCTTATCTGGTGATTACGTCACAATTTCTGGGGTAACAGGTGATGTGGGTGGTGTGTTGGATGCCAAAATTAACACCGAACATGTGATCACTAGGGTGGACGACGACAACTTCACTATTACAGTAGACGCAACAGCAATCACAACAACTTCTGGTGGTGGCACGGCTATTGATATTGAGTGCCAGATTCACCCAGGCTATCCCCTTACTACGGAAGGTTACGGCTGGGGTGCTTCGGCTTGGGATGGTAGTTATCCTTGGGGTCTTGGTGGGCCTACACCAATTGATCTGCTCCAGCGTGACTGGTTCATGGATAACTTTGACAACGACTTGGTTGCGAATATCCGCCGGGGTCCAATTTACTATTGGGAGCGTGGGTCATCGGCCTCTCCTGCTACGGCACTTGGCACTCGGGCGGTTCTTCTTTCTAGTCTTTCCGGCAATGATTCGGTCCCCACATTGGCTATGCAGGTTACGCTTTCTCAAAACGACAAACACCTTTTGGCTTTTGGATGCCAACCTTACGCAGGTGGTGCAACCGATTTTGACCCTCTTTTGATTCGGTGGGCTAGTCAAGATGAACCTCAATATTGGAACCCCACAGGCACAACGCCGGGTGGGGCCGCTAGCAGTGCTGGGTTTCTTCGTGTTTCACGAGGTTCAGAAATTGTGGCGACGCAGGCTACCCGCCAAGAAATTCTAGTTTGGACCGACACAACGCTCTATTCTCTTCAGTTTACGGGTACGACGGATGTGTTTGCGTTGCAACAACTTGCCGATAACATTTCTATTATTAGCCCACGGGCAGCGGCAACCGCCAACAATGTGACCTACTGGATGGGTACGGATAAGTTCTATGTCTACTCGGGTCAGATTCAAACACTGCCAACAACCGTCAGAGAATACGTTTACAAAGACATTAACTTTGGTCAGTCTGACCAGATTGTTTCAGGCACTAACGAGGGCTTTAATGAAGTCTGGTGGTTCTACCCCAGTGCTGAATCTAACTGGAACGACCGATACGTTATTTACAACCACTTAGAACAAGTCTGGTATTACGGTAGCGTAGAGCGCACCGCATGGCTTGATACACCTCTACGAGATGTACCTACTGGCCTTTACACAGAGCCATATACCTACGCAGATACGGTGGCAGGCACACCCAACAGCGGAAATCTTTATCAACATGAAGTTGGTGTAAACGACGACGAATCAGCAATGACATGTTTTATCCAGTCAAACGACTTTGATTTAGCAGAAGGCGATCAATTTATGTTGACCCGTCGGATTATCCCCGATATAAGTTTCAACCAGTCTACGGCTGCAACTCCTGGAGTAACCTTTGAAATGCGGCCTAGAAATTTTCCTGGAAGCACGTACAGCAGCGACCCATCGGATACACAAAGCGTACTTACAACGTCAGCAAACGTAAATGTTTTTACAGATCAAGTGTTTATTCGTGCCCGTGCCCGTCAGATGGCGTTTAGAGTAGCCTCCGACACAGAAGGTGTGCAATGGCAGCTAGGTTCTCCACGGCTGGATGTTCGACCGGATGGGCGTAGGTAATGACAATAGCTAAAAAATTTACCTCCCCCGCTCTGCCGCTACCGGCGCAGACATACGACGTTATGTCTGAAAATGACAAAAGCCGAGTTTTTCGTTTGTACTTTAACCTGCTAGACAAATACTTAAATGACCTAACGACTATAATGAATGGCGGTGGGCCGGGTCTTGGGATAGTTTTGCCTCACATTGCAGCATCCGACTCAACCGATCAGCGTGCTACAGCAGACGACACAATAACAGTAGTTAATTTTAACACTTTAGAATCTGGATTTGGCTGGACGCTTAATTCTCCGGGGTCTGCAACAGCCAATATTGCTGGTGTATACACAATTCGGTACAGTCTTCAATACGCCAATACAGATAACGCACAACACACGGTAACTGTTTGGCTGCAAAACAATACGGTAGATGTAGCGAACTCTGCTACTTCGTTTTCGGTTCCGGCTAGAAAGAGCGCCTCTATACCTGGGTTTACTACGGCGTATTCTGAGGCTACATTTGAAGTTGCTGTAGGCGATGAGATAGAACTATACTGGGCAACAGACAAAGCAAACCTTGTTTCACCTGCTACTGACGGCATTTTTATGTTTCATGATGCTGCCCAAGCATCGCCCTTTGCACGACCCGCTATACCATCAGCGATTGGGTCAATTGTTTGGGTGTCGGCATCCACTTAGGAAAGACTATGAACGGTTTAGCTTCTCTTTTACGTTACCAAATGGGTGGGCCAGTCGGTTATGTGACCGGCGGTCAGATTGATTCCATTTACCAAAATTTATTTAATAGGAAAGCAGATGATGAAGGCAGAGCTTATTATGAAACACTACTTAAAGACAAGTCTGTAGCTGATGCTATTGCAATTATTGGTGGTAGCGCAACAGGAGTAGACGCTGAAAAAGTTACACCCCAAGAAATTGCCGGTGAAGTAATTAAGGCTGCTTATTCAGATACTTTAAGTCGTTCTGTCGATGAAATTGACCCTGAAGGGCTTACGTATTATTTAGGTCAAGTATTGTATGAGGGCCTTGACCCAACTCGAATTGACGACATATTTGCGGATTCTCCAGAGGCACAACAGTTTGAGGCAACGCTTCCAGGTATAACCGATATATTAAAAAAGAACGCGGCTGGCGGTTCTTATAGCGTATATACACCACCCTCTGTTGTTACTCCTCCCGCTGTTACAGGTGATACTGGGGCTGGGGCTGGTGCTGGGGCTGGGGCTGGGGCTGGGGCTGGGGCTGGTGCTGGGGTTGTTACAGGTGATACTGTAGTTGGTGGTGTTGGCAATGATACTGTAGTTGGTGGTGTTGGCAATGATACTAAGGCTATTGCAGCCCCTCCAGTTTCAGAGTATGGCTACATTAACGACCTTTATAAAACGTATTTTGGAAGGGATGCAAGCACTGAAGAATTAGCCTCCTATGCGGGAATTTTTGGCCCATCAATTGAGCCAAACGAACTTAGAGATTTTATTCTTGGTGGCGTTACATCAGGAGAAATAACACAAGCGCGAGCTGATACTTTACTGGGGCGACTACCCTCAACACAGGGTGAAACTAGCACAGTTGGAGCATCGCCGGGTTTACCGGCTATACCAAAACCACCAACATTTTTACCTGATGCTGCTATTGCACAAGGCAGAGTTGACCCTTATTTTTTAAGAACGGCGGCAGCTCCAATTGCAACCGACCCAATAACCGGACAGCCTGTGCTGCAAGGCCCAACAAGTTTAATTCAAGGTACAACGCCTGTTGCGCCCCCCGTTGCAGGTATGGCTGAAGGCGGCGACGTTGAAGGAGGTATGGCTAAGGCTACCCCTGCTGAGCTTGGTTCTAAGTTTGACATTTCTGAATTTGTTGATGAGCAAGGACGCTTAGTTAGCGGTTATTCACGACCTATCCGTGACGAGTACGGCGTTATTGTTGGATACGAAGACCGTCCTTACGAAGAAAATGTTGTGTTTGGTGAAGAGCTTCGTAGGCGGCAGGCCGCTGCCCCCCTTGATTCTGAACAAGCAATGCTGGATATGTTGGCCCGTCAGGGACGCACTGGTGTAAATCCTATGACAGGCGGATTAGCAGGGATCCAAGTAGGTGGTCCAATGATGCGCAATCAACCCCAGTACTATTCAACAATCGAAGCAGGTCGTCGGTATCGTGGGATGGCTAAAGGCGGTCTTGCTGATATTGCTGATGACATGTCAGATATGGGTCGCGGCGAAGATACTATGCTGCTTCACGTTTCTCCTGAGGAAGTTCGTGGGCTTGATGCCGTCGCAAGAAGCATGATGGGTACAGGTTTAACAATTAATCCTTATACGGGTTTACCCGAAGCTGATATTTTTAACGAAATTGGAAAACTTTTTAAAAAGGTAGCAAAACCACTTGCCAAAGTTCTTCCGTTTATTCTTCCATTCACACCTTTAGGACCTCTTGCACAAGGACTTATTAGTGGTCTTACCACAGGACTTGCTAGTGGTGACGCCAAAAAAGGTTTGTTTGCTGGTTTAACTAGCTTCGGCACAGCTAACTTAGCCCAAGGTGCCCAAGCTGCTGCTCAAACCGGTGCTGATGCTGCTGCTCAAGCTGCGGGTCAAACTGGTACTGATGCTGCTGTTAAAGCTGGTGCTGATGCTGCTGTTAAAGCTGGTGCTGATGCTACTGCTCAAGCTGCGGGTCAAGCTAGCGCAAATTTTAGTGGGGCACTAGCGGGTGCTGATGCTGCTGCAATGGCAGCAGACGGTAATCTTTTACGCGCATCTCCATCGTTCATAGACCGTGCTACTACTGCTGTAGCAGATTCTTTCTCAAAAGGATTAGATATATCGGGCATCCCCGGTCGTGCTGCAGATACTGTAAAAGGTATTGGTAACTTAGCATTCAATGATGCCGCTGGAAGACAAGCCGCCGCAGAAGCAGCAAAGGCTGGGATGAGTGTTAGCCCCACAACCGCAGCCACTACTACTTTTGTAGGTACAAGTGGGGAAGCAGCTAGGGATACAGAGCTTGCTGCTGAAAGAGAAAATGCTGCCCTTTTTGCCGAAAAAGAAGACAAGGAAAAAAGATTCCGAGAGCTAGCTCAAAGACTGCAACAACAGTATCCGTTTGAATATGCTAAAGGGGGTCTAACTTCTTTGGCTCGTGGCGGTATGACTTACATGGAAGCTGGTGGAACCACTGGCCCGACTGGTACCCCACGAGAAGTTGTTGGCAACGGAGATGGTATGAGCGATAGTATTCCGGCTGACATTGAAGGTGTGCAGGAAGCGCGGTTAGCCGATGGTGAATTTGTAGTACCTGCCGATGTTGTTGCAGATATTGGTAATGGATCAAGCGATGCTGGCTCTAAAAAGCTTTACGACATGATGGATCGGATTCGTATGGCTCGGCATGGCACAAAAAAGCAACCCCCAGAAATCAATGCTGAGCGTTTGATGCCAGCGTAAAGGAAAGAAAATGGCAACGCAAACCGTATCTACAGTTGGCGAAATACCTAAGTTTTTAGAACCGTTTTATACGGGCACAGGACTTGCACCGGGTTACGGCCCAGGAATATTACCTAAAGCCTTTGAGTTATTTAGTAAAGGCTATGGAACAACTTATGCCCCCCTTGTTGAGTCTGGGCTTACTGGTGCCGGTGCAGTTGCGCCGATGTCTGAGTTTCAACAACAGGTTGGTCGAGAGCTTGCTGGAATTACGCTTCCTGGTCAGTACGGGCTTGCTACACAGGCAGGACAAACAGCAGCGGGTGCTTTTCAGGGTTTACCTGGAGTTACGACGCAAGACTTTGGGTTTGAGCAAGCCCAACAATACATGTCGCCATACCAGCAGGGTGTTACTGATATTCAGCAAAGAAGTGCTATTGAAGCTGCGCGACAGGCTCAGCTTGGTGGAAATTTAGCCGCTGCAAGGCAAGGCACGTATGGAGGTTCAAGGCAAGCTCTTCTTCAAAGTCAACGTGAGGCGGGACTTCGCCAACAATTAGGGGATATTCAAACTCAAGGTCTTCAAGCTGCTTACACGCAAGCTCAAGAGCAATTTCAAAGAGATCGTGCTGCACGACAAGCAGCAGAGCAAGCAAATCTTACTGGTCAACTTCAGGGTGCTTCGGGTCTTGGTCAATTGGCTTCAACTTTTGGTGCCCTTGGTACTCAACAGCTTGCTGGTCAGCTTGATCTTACAAAAACTATGGGTGCGTTTGGTGATCTTCAACGAGGTGTTCAACAGCAACAGATTGATGCGCAGCGACAACAAATTTTAGATCAATCAAATTTTGGAGCAAGTCAGTTGGGCAACTTGGCAAACGTCCTTCGTGGTGTGCCTCTTACGGATACAACTGCAAGAACAGTAACCCCCGGACCTTCCTTTGCTCAACAATTAACTGGGCTAGGTATCCAAGGTGTTGGGCTTTATAATCTCCTTCAAGGAGGTGCATCATAATGGCAATGCCGGAAATGGAAGAGGTTAAAGACCTCGCTCTTAAATACCCTAAGAATGTTCTGGGCCGTATGGCTCAAATGGGTCAAATTAGTTCTACCCTTGCCGTGATGGCTGGCATGATGCGTGATCGTATTGTCCAGTCTGAAATGAAGCCTCCTACAAAAACCGTAGCTCAGGAAGTTTTACCTGCTGATTCAATGGGGATGGAAGGATTTTCTGATCCAACAGCAGCACAGCAACCTGTTATGAGAAGAGCTGGTGGACTTGCCCGCATACCTGTTCGTGACAATATGTACGAGATGGCTGGCGGCGGGATTGTTGCGTTCCAAGCTGGTGGGCAATCTCCTTCGTTTACTTCGGCGTTAGCGGGAGAAATTCCAGCAGATCCACGGTACCTACGTGCTCTTCAAGCAGCGCGGGGGGAAAAGATGCCCCGTAAAGATTTAGTTGAATTAATGACTATTCCAGAGTTACAAGAGTTTAATCGTACTGGGGCAATCCCAGAACGGCTGTCTGCTCAAGTACAAGGTCGTATGATTGAAAGCATTCCCGCATTTGATGCAGGTACTTATGGGCCAGAAGTTACAGCTCCATTTGTAGGTAAAACATCAGAACAAGTTGATCAATTTAGTGGAACTCAAACTTCGGGTGGTGCCATGTCGCAAACAGACCCAGGTGCAGTCTTAGGCGATCGAACCCCTTCTACAGCTATGTTAAAAAAAGCACGAACTCCAACAAGTGCTCCAGCGCCCACAATACAAGATGCTCCTGCCGCCGCAGCACTTGCTGCTAGTGCGTCTGCCCCACCGCCGGTAGCTGAAACGCCTTTAACTACTGAGCAACAAATACAGAAACGGCTTGAATTAGAACAGCGTATCCTTGGCACCGACCCAAGAACCGCAGCTATGCAAGCAGCTTTAGAAAGATCTACTAAAGTATCTGAAGCTGATAGGATTTTAGATAGCCTACGTATTATTTCTGCCGGTGCAGAGCTTGAAAAACAAGGCACAACAAAACAACTTGAGGAGACTTTAAGTTCCCGAGAAAAAGCTAAACAACGTAAGTTAGACGCTGAACTTAAAAAAGCTGAAATTGAAGGCAGAGACTACGAGCGTAAAGCTAGGGTTCTTGGTGATGTTCTTGGTGAAGAGCGTGAAAGAACTAAGACAAAAGAAGAGCGTGCATTTCAAACACAACAACTTGAAAAACAACTTCTTTCAAGAGAAAACTTGTCCAAAGAAGAAATTAAATCTAGAAAAGAAGTCGCTAGGATTGCAGCCGATAGCAGACCTGAGCAGGTTATGTCTAAACTTTTTGACCTATTTAGAAACGGAACTCCAGCAGACAAAGAGGCTGTTAGCGCCTTTATTACGCTCCAGGGTAAAGGCGATCTTCTTAGCAGGCTTGGTGGGGCAGGCGGCCCTGACGTTAAAAGTGCGATAGCAAAATATGGCATAGAGCCTACGAGATAAGCATGACTCCAGCCGAACGGTACCAAAAGATTATTGACAATGTCCGTGTTATGGCGGGCAAAGATGCATCTAATCCAGAAATACTGTCTTATCTTAGG
>Ga0208019_1001326_pt1 | contig 13154 bp, 12 predicted proteins | sample CB_VirMetaG_5_FD_184540 | JGI IMG/M metagenome (GOLD analysis project Ga0208019, IMG submission 184540) | Freshwater to marine saline gradient viral communities from Chesapeake Bay - CB_1508_1D Viral MetaG (SPAdes) (version 4) | ecosystem: Environmental > Aquatic > Marine > Coastal | place: USA...
ATATCCAATGTTCTGTAAATGGCGGTGGCTTCAACACCATCGTCGGGTCAGACTCCAGTTACATCTCGGAGACCGGGACTGGCACCGTGTCCGACTGCGGCATCTACTCGTCGGATACGAGCTACATCACGACGGCTAGTGGTTCGTCTACGCATAATGTCATCATAGGCGGTTCTGGCTGCTACATGTCTGGGTCTACTGCCAAGAGTATCATCGTTGGTGGAAACCTAAACTACATCACTTCTACGGGTGATTACAACATTGTTGCTGGCGGATCACAGGGCAGTATCCGTTCTACGGCTAGCTATTGTGGGATATTTGCTGGTGGGATCAGTAACATCATTGCTAGTGGGTCTATTGGATCTGTAATTCTTGGTGGTGCTGGTAACTACATCAATGGACCTGACTATGCCACTATGTTTGGGCGAGGAGGGTCAGCAACCAACGACTACGATGTGTGTTGGTCGAATTTCGCTTCAGGAACGGGTCTAAACAACGAGAACGTAGCGTGGCGGATTGATGGCGCTACTGCTAATATGCTGATTGGTCGGCATCTGGACTCAGCCGTTGCCGGTTCCAATACCAACGAACTACGACTCCACACTGTCAACGCTTCCAACCAGTCCAACTACTTCGGGTTGGCAGCAGGTACCAACAAAACCACGGGCGAAACGCTGTACCTCGGCATGGACACCGAGACGCAAGCCGCCAGTGCGGCTCACACCATCGACTGGCAACACGGCGATTCGGCTGTGTGGGATCTGGAAGCCGCCACCGGCGACGTCACGCTGACGCTCAGCAACCCGTGTCAGGGTGCCAGCTACGTGATCAAGATCATCCAAGGTGCCACCGCTCGGGACGTGGTGTGGCCAGCATCGGTCAAGTGGCCGGGAGGCACGGCTCCGGTCATCAGCACGACCGAGGACGACGTGGACATCATCTCGTTGTGGTACGACGGCACCAACTACTACGGCAACTACGCACAGGCGTTTGCATAAGGAGAACCCATGCCCTTTCATCACGCATATTGGGGAGTACTGGGCTGGTCTAGCGGGTCCACGCTGGACGTGACGCATGGCATGGACTACGGCTATCTGGGAGAACCGTTCGTCGTGTGGACCAACGTTGGTGACGACGACACGGCGTACAACTCGATGGACTACGGGTACTTGGGTGAGCCGGTGACAACTTGGAGTAACGTGTAATGACTACCAAATATGTAGACTATCTGAATGGTGACGACGGTACTGGTGATGGTAGTGCCGGTAATCCGTATGCAACAATAGCTGTGGCTAGTGCGGGGCTGACTGGTGGAGATGAAGTTCGGGTTGCTCAGACCCCTATGTGTAGTCTAGGGGCGGCGACGTGGACTGATGATAGCGGGGATGTGGTACTAGATACTGCAGTAACTGAGTTGGTATGTGACTGTGAAGCTACGTGGACAGATTCTGCTAATGTAACCAGTGCACTGGACTCAGCCACAGAAAAAATGGGAGACTATGCTCTGCTAGTAACAATTGACGCAGCGTTTACTACCGGATTGGCGGCATACTATACCATAACTGAAACGGATTTGTCAGGTTATGAGCAGCTGACATTTTGGTTCAAACCTAACGTAGATACTACTGCTGGAGATTTTAAACTTGCCCTATGTAGCGACACGGCTGGGGCTGCTCCAGTGAATGCCTTTGATATTCCAAATGGTGTGGCAAACCAGTGGCGTGCATGTACTGTAGATAAAGGCGTGGCATTAGGCGCTTCAATTAAATCTATAGCATTGTACGTAATAAACGACATCGGTGCTTCACAATTGAGGTTTGATAACATCAATGCTTGTAAGGCTAGAGACGCTGCCGGTTGCCTGACACTAACGAGTGTAATCTCTAAGAACTCCGGTACAGAGGCATGGTGGCCAATTCGTGGGATCAATGGAACTACAATCAGTTTGGGGCGAAGCACGACGGTTCAGAATTATAGTAGTGAAGACAACTACGAATATATTGGTACAACAGAGAATGTTACTACCTACGCCATGCAAGCCATAGTGCATGCTAATCCAACATCTACCTATGAGGTGTGTGATACTTTCGAGGGTAGTGGCAGTTCGTTGCAATCGTGGCTAACTATATCAGGTGGCTGGAATCTAGGAACGGAGACGAAAGTAGGACTAACTACACTTACTACGGGAATGGCTGTTGGTATTCTGCTGTCGGTAGGAACTTCGACTGGTGCAATAGATATATCTGATTTCGCATTTCTATTTGGGGCCAGAGCGTTGCATGCAGGAGCAAACGGTGACTACGGTATGAGGTTATCCGACCTGTATTTGTGTGCACCTGATCTTACTGCTATCCATTCGATAAACTCAGTGTACTTCAAGGGAGAAAACATCCATATGACCAATGCTGGGGGAGAATCAGTATGGGGTGTGGGTATATTTGATTCTACTCCTAACCAGAGGACTAATCCAAATACTTGTTTTCTAACTAATTTTTATGCGTATAACTACGAAACGCTAGGACCGCTGTTTACTAGTGGAGGTACCTTTCGTAATATTTATACCTATAACTGCAATTACGCTATGGCAACACTTGGTGAAACACTGATATACAACCTACAGACCGATGGAACAGCTAGCACCGCAGATATTGTATCTTATGGGGGGAATTGCCGTGTTCAAAACATGGGGTCGTTTAGTACTACTCCTGCAACTTTTGCTGCTATTTATGCCGATGGAGGCCCATCAAGCATAAGTTTTACGTCTGGTGATGATCACAGAATCTATACGGGAATTGGAAATATTATAGCAGGCTCAAGTGTAAGACACACGGCTAGTGGTTTAAGTTGGGAGTTTAGTCCGACTGTAGATACAGACGCTACCATGTCGCTTCGTCGGGTTATTGCTAGACCGCTGTGTAAGGCTAACACAGCCGTCACTGTGACAGCATGGTTCAGGCGTACCAACACCGGAGTAACAGCCAAACTAGTAGTTCCAGAGGGACAGTTGTCCGGGCTGACTACCGAGCAATCCGATTCCATGGCGGCAGCAGCCGACACGTGGGAACAGCTCAGTGTCACATTCACACCTACCCAAACCGGCGTGGTCGAGATCGAGGCGCAGGTGTACGGTGGAACAACATACTCAGTCTACGTAGACGACGTAGAATTTAGTTAATGACAAGCCCACGTGGTGTGGGTAATTCAAACTGGGGCAGGGACAGACCCCCTGTCACACGCAGCGTCCTAGAGGCGCATGGGAGAACGACAATGTCAGTAGGAACGAACAGACCAGTACGCAAAGGGATTCCGGCCACATACACCGGCAACACTACCAACGTAGTGTCCAAAGAATTTCGAGTCACAGGAGTTGGTGCCAAGGCCATTCGTGTCGACTTTGTAGTCGGCCGGGTGGACATCACCACTGGCATCACCTGCAGTTTGGCCCATTCCAGTGGCTACGGGCTGTGGGACACGGTGGCCAAGACCGGCACCACAGTGACCGCCTCCACCGAAAAGACTGTAACCGTAGTCGCAGCGACAGATGTATGGACCGACGGGGCCACGCATGGATACAGCGACGGCGATGCAGTGATGATCAGTGCTAACACTACCATGCCGGGTGGCGTAAGTGTCGGACAGATCTACTATGCTAGAGTGATCAACGCAACAACGTACTACTTGTGCCACGATCGGGCACTTCAACGAATCGTCGACGTGACCAGCACTGGTACAGCCGTACGAGCTACCAAATGTAGGGTATTCAGTTTCAAACTGTTGGCTGAAGACAACGGCTGGGATACCGATCTGGCTGCTAGTGGAGCTGCCGAAGGGTGGGCTACTCACGATGCAGCCGATCTGCCTCTTCGAGCCATGGCCAGAGCCGTGATGATTGGAACGCACGCCAACGACCGAGTGGACGTGGGTGAAGTGCTCGTAATGCAGGCCGACTAAAGGAGCGACCAATGTTCCAGAAAATGAAACGAGCCCAGATGCTCAAGCGGCTGTTTGAAGCCCAGAAGCACAAGGTTCCGACCGAATGGGACGAGCCCAAGCGGGACTCCGAAGCCGGGACGTTGATGGACAAGCTCGTCGGCCCTCAGTGGAGAGTCGAGATCGAGTTGCCGGACGTTACCGTGATGAACGTGCCGCCTGCGGATTGCCAAATGGAGCCCAGTCCCCATTACCAAATGAACGAAGAGACGGAGTCGTTTTACCGGCGTGTTATGGACGTGATGGCTGACGAAGGCATGGATGAACCGGACGTCGATCGGAACTATGGAAAGTCGCATGATCCCAAGGACACTAAGCGCCGTGCCAAGCTCGGACTCAAGGAAATGTTCATGAGAGCCATCGGCGGCAAGGGGCGCAAGGAAGACTAATGGAAGACCTCGGACAAATCATGGAACTGGCCAAAGCTCTGGAAGAACTGGAGCAGCGAGAGCTGCCTCTGGTTTTCAACCCAGATCGGCCAGACCTTGAGCCGAACGAGATGCAACAAGCCATTTTGTCTGACTGGACCGTGCGAGAAAAGCATGTCGTAGCGGGCAACAGGTCCGGCAAGTCGCAGTGTGGTGCACGTATAGTGGCTTGGTGGTTCATGGAGAACCATCCGTACATGGATCGCCCACCGGAGTGGGGCACCGGGCCACTGACGATCATCGTGCTGGGTCAGAAGTCTGAACAAATGGATTCGGAACTGTGGGGCAACAAGATCAAGCGGTATCTGCCGAGCGACGGCAAAGGAACCGTGTACAAAGAGATCCGGGTCGGTATGATGCTCCAACGTGTGGAGAATCTGCAGAACGGGAACAAGATCATCTTCCAGTCCCACAACAACCCGAACCAAGCTCGTAAGGACGTTCAGGCCCACACGGCACACGTAGTGTGGTTTGACGAGATGCCGCTGCAGGCGTCGTTGTTCTCAGAAGTCCGTACTCGGATCATCACCGACAACGGTGTGTTTCTGTCCACGTTTACTCCGCTGGTCAAGAACCTTGAGATCAAGAACGTTATCGAAAACTGTGACCAACGGTTCGCACGCAAGTACAAGATGGGCATGCTGGACAATCCGCTGTTTGCTGGGCGTGAAGACGAGATCAGGGCACGCTACGCCAATGATCCTCCGGGGCTGCTGGCTGCACGGCTGTACGGTGACTGGTACATGGGCGAGAACGCTGTGTTCACGATCACCGACGAAGCGGTCGAAGTTCCGCACGGGTACAGCCCGCTGTGGCGACATGAGGTGTGGGTAGACCCGGCATCGACAAACAAGGTCGGACTCATTTGGGCAGCCGAACGGCCATTCACCGACCAGTGGTATCTCATCAAGGCCGATGAGTTCGCCGGGGAAGCTCCCAGCGATTTGGTAGAAACCATAGAGAAAGAGATTGAACTGGCCCGGATCAATGTTACCAAGCGGGTGTGCGATACAGCCTCGGACTGGTTCATCAAGGAAGCCCGCAAGGCTGGCATAACATATCTGGGGCCACGTAAATCAGGTCGGTACGTAGACATGCTGACTGGGTCGCAGCAGGCAGTGTACGACGGACGTGTGCGGTTCACTCCAGAAGTGTCAGATCTCATTGAACAGCTGACGTCAGCCCAGCGCCGACCGTCCGACCCTGACTCCATCATCAATGCAAAGAACTTACATTTGTTACATGCATTTATCTACGGTGTGGATATGCTCCCGGCTCCGATGACTCCTCCCAAGCGCAAGACGTTTGAAGAACGGTTGATCGAAGCCGACAACAAACGTCGCAAAGCAGAAGCCTCGGCTAAGTCCAGAGCATCAGCACGGCTATCTAGACGCAGACGTCCGTACGGCCGCAAGTCGACTAGGAGGGTTAAAGCATGGTGGGCATGATCGTGTGGTGGGCTACGTTGCTTACATTTTTGAACGGAATCTTTTTTATGCGCTACGTTTGGGAACGTCGACGTAGGGCTTATGTATTTAAAGCACGGCAGGTCGAACGCCAGCTCACAGCTCGTGGTAGGCTGAGACGACGGCATCCTCAACATTTTCGGTAGGAGGTAACAGTGGTACTTAGAGTACAAGCATGGGATGCAGAACGTATCCAAATGGAGCTGGCCAACAGACTCAAGCTGGCCCGAGAATATCGTAGCCAATTCGAGATGACGTGGCGTGAGAACGAGAACATTCTGTACAACGCTATCGGGTACCGGGAAGCGTACAACATGGTGTCGTTCAACGAGTTCGTCGAAGAGCCGGAAGAAGACTCGGACATCATCGACGTGGGCGTAAACTACACGTTCCGCACGTACCGGTTTTTGCACGCTCAGATGAGTGCCAACCCTCCGATCGTACAGATCAGCCCGACGTCATTCGACAAGGACGACATCATCGCAGCCGAGCTGGCTGACTCGTTGGTGCACTGGCTGCACGTAAAACATATCCTACAAGAAGTCACCGATGCAGCATGCGGCAAGGCGTTGTCCAAGGGCACCTCGTGGATCAAGACCGTATGGGACGCTGACCGGGGAGAGGCTGCCAGTTTCGATCCTAAAACCGGCGATCTGACCATGACAGGTGAAGAACACGTGTATAGCCCGTCAACGTGGGACGTGTGGGTCGATCCTGATGCGACGGAATTTTGGAAGTCGTGTGGCTACGTGTTCGAACGACACGTGATGCGGTTCGAAGTGGCTGAGATGATGTTCCCCGACTTCGCCGACAAGCTGCGCAAAGCAACCAAGATGCACTCCGAGGTGTACGGATTCTGGTCCAAACAAGAAGAAAAGCGGCGTGGATCTTCAGAGTTGGTTGAAGTGTTCGAGTACTACGAGAAAGCATCTCCAGTCAACGGCATGGCTGGACGTCATTGCTGGTGTATGGACGACGGAACTCCATTGCGTCCGATGCAAAAGAACCCGCACCCCAAGGGTCTACTTCCGTACCATATTTTGACCGACGTGGACGTTGAAGATCAGGTGTACGGCAAGTCGTTCTTGGAATACGAAGTCCCGATGCAGGACGTGTTGAACCGGTTGGATGGCTATATGCTGGATAACGCCAAGATCCACGGTCGTGCTGCTCTGGTTACGTATGAAGGGTTTGAAACTGGGGATGGATCATTCACCAACGCTACAGATGTAGTCATCAAAGGCACGGGATCGCATGCTCAAGCACCTCATTACATCTCTCCTCCGGGTCAAATGCCAGACATGGTGGCCCTGCGACAGAACTTAGAGCGTGGTGTTGACATCATCGGCGGTACCAATGACGCCATGTACGGTAAAGTGTCTGGTGAAATGTCTGGATATGCTGCTCAAACGGCCATCAATGCTGGCAATATGATCCGTCGGCGACTGTTTAACAAGTACACACTCATGGTTGAGTCGATGTACAAGCATTTGTTGATGCTGGTCGTGGCCCATTGGAAAGAAAAACGTATGATCAAGGTCGCTGGTAAGGAACAATCGACCAAAGTCGTGTACCTCAAGGGCTCCGACATTGAAAGTGGATGGGATCTGAAGGGTGAATACGGCACTTCCATGTCTCTGGACCCAGAAAGTCGTCGGGAAGAGGTCATGCAACTGCACGAACGAGGGCTGTTGGAGCAGTTTGGCATCACTGGACCCGAAATTGCCAAGATTTTGCGCCTGAACAACGTCAAAGAGGTGTTTCACCGGGCAGATGCGTCCCGAGAACGGCAGAGAGAAGAGTTTGACAAGATGATTGAGGCGTATAACAAGGGTAATGAGCTGTTTATTGAGCCTGAAGACCTCCAAGATCACCAAAATAGGCTCGAATACTGCTATGACTTCCTAGAATCGTCGGAATTTAAGCAACTTAAGCCCGAATTACAAGAAATGCTCAAGGAACATACCCGTAGACGGCGTCAAATGGCTCTGGAAGAGGCTGCACCGCAGGCAGCCCAGCAACCGCAACAGGGTCAGCCCGCACAGGCCGCAGCGGGTGGTCAAATGCCCCCGGGAGCAGGGGTTCCCCCGGAACTCATGGGACTCGGCTGATGAAAAACGGGCTTAGGTCATGATTTGCGCAGATATTTGAGCAGATTTCATGAAAAGTGAAAAAAGTTACGCAAAAGTGAAAAAAGTACTTGACAAGTACCACTGAGTGTGGTATAATGTATAGAGTGGGCCAATGTACCCCGTAGGTGCGGGATCATCAGGGCCACAACGTCTCAAGCTACCCCAGCGTTACGCAGAACGTGTAATATGCATGGGATGCTAGGAGAAATGTCATGTCAATGGACTCTTTTAAGTCTGATGGTGGATCGAACGCAGCCGCTCGTGTGGCTAACAACGCAGACGCAGTACAAGCAGCCGTAAGTGCTGACCCAGCACCTGAAACGCCTGCAGCTCCTCCTCCCGAACCACTTCAGACCCCGGATCCTGAGTTGGATTCCTCATTCTTTAAGAGTGGCGATACCCGACCCAAGGATGCCGAGCCGAAAGCCGCTGACGATGTACCAAAGGACGAAAAGGCTGCCAAGCCTAACGCTCCGGCGACCATCAGAAAAGTCAAAGCTGGCGGACGGACTCACGAGGTTGATCTCAGCGATGAGGCCAAGCTCGATAAGTTGCTCTCGATGGGAATCGAAGGTAAGAAACTCTTTTCCAAAGTGGCGAAGCTAGAACAACAGCTCAAGTCCTATACCAAGGGTGAGGCTGCAGAAAAGCTAGCGATGTGGGACCGACTAGAGGAAGCAGCAGACAATCCTAAGGAATTGATCAAGCTGATTACCGGTGGTTCGAAAAGTCTCGACGACTTTGTCAAAGAAGCCAAGGAACAAGAGGAGTTCTACCAAACGGCTACCCCCGAGGAAATTGAGCAATTCGAACTGCGCCAACGGTTAGCCCGTGTTGAACAGGCTGAAGAACGGCGCAAAGCTGAGCTGGAAGCAGAGCGTACTCAGGCCGAACAACGAGTCTACGACTCGGAAAAGAAGGTTCTGAAGCAGCGGCTGCACACTGAGCTTCGAAAGCACTCATTCCAAGGTAAGGTGTCCGATGAGGCTGATGCGCAAGAGTTGGATCGTATGATGCATACTCGGGCCATTCAGACCATCAAAGGCTGGATGTCAAAACACGGTGAGGATCTTGAAGAAGTACCCGACCAGTTGATATCCAAGGCGTACCAACGAGCAGCGACGTTTATAAACAAGTTCACGGCGACCCAAGCTGAAGAGAAGGTCTCTCAGTTGGACCAAGCCCGCTCCAAGGAAGCGGAAACCAACGCACAGCTGGCGTCGACGAAGAACTACGGTGGCATGTCATCGGACTTTGAAAAGCAATTACGCTCCAAAGCTGGCCGCATGACTGAAATGATGAAACTGTTTAGAAAGTAGACGCTCAAAGCGTTACATGAGGTAACACATGGCAGCTCCTTATGTTGGCGATAGCAACTATCAACTCGCTAATATCCTTAAAATTGTATCCAAAGGTATGGTTTATGACAACCTGTCGACCATGTCCCCGATGTGGGAATACATCTTTGGCATGAAAAAAGACAACCCCGAAGGTCGTGAACTCCGCTACAGTGTCCGCACTGAGCTGGGCTATCCGGCAGTCGGCGCTATGAGCGTCAACGGCGCTCAGTTCCACGGTGGTGTCCGGGCTCAACTCAAAGAAGCCATTGCATACCACAAGAAATTCGGTGCCACGATCGAAGTTGAAAACACAACGGTCGAGTTGGCTACCAAAGACTTCGCAGCGTACGGCATGCCGATCGCAGAAGAAGTTGAAGCCAAGGGCATCGCTCTGGCTCGGGATCTGTCCCGCCAGATGTTCTCTGATGGTACTGGAATCATCGGTGAAGTAACCAGTGCAACAGCTAATACTCCAACTAACTATATCACTGTTGTGGTAGACTCTGCTTCTACTGATCGTGGCTTCATCGGCTGGTTCCACAAGGGTGATCGGATCGTGTCTGCACAAGATGGTGGCACTAACTCAACCAGCGTGGCTGGTGGATCTGCTTGCTCGTACTTCAAAGTCGAGTCAGTAGTTCGTAGTACCAACACTATCATCCTTGGTGGATATAACTCCAGTGATACATTGGTTAATGCTAGCACCTTGTCAGGTAATGACATTGCTGCTGGTGATAACCTGTTCCGACTGGCCTGCGCTGGAACGGCTGCTGGTCAAGCTGGCATCACTGCCAACATGACATCCTTTGACGGCACGTCAACCAATGAGTACTCGACCTGCTCGATCGAAATGTGTGGCCTCGAAGCTCTGGCTTCCGCAGCCAACATCAAGGTCCACGGTCTGCAGCACAGCTCCGACGTTAGCGGAACCCGCAAAGACGTCGGCGCAGTCGCCATCGACTCTCAGGACTTCCAAGAAGCAATGAGCGAAGGTGAAATCAACTTTGGTGCTGGTCGCTACGTCCATGATGAAGCCTTCATGGCCAACGAAACCTACGACGCCTTCGTCGAGTCGAGAGAAACCGACCGTCGGTTCAACTCGACCGGTGATTCCGATCGTGGCGCTGGCGAAATGGGCTTTGTGTACCGTGGCAAGAAGATCAAGTTCCGCACGGACGAGTTCTGCCCGAAGACTCGCATTTGGATTCCGCCCAAGGGCGACGTACTCCAATACCACGGAACGGACTTCCAGCCGGTTCAACCGAAGAATGCCAGCGAATGGCATCTGAAGCCCGGCACCTCCACGTACTACGACGTTGCTCAAATGTACATGTCAGGACTCGGTGTTCTGGTTTGTGTACACCCGGCAGCTGTAATCAGTTTGTCTAACTTCACTGTGTAACATCAGTGATTGAACTGGGGGTGGGTGTTCTGCCCCCAGTTTCCTCCTAACCCCATCGGACGGACGAGCGTTTGAGCCGTCCGGGCAGTGGTGAGCCTGAGACCCACAAGGAGATTCTTCCATGGCCGCAACCCCCGTTTTCGCTACCGAAGTTGCCAAATTCGTAGCGGGATCCTACACACAAGCTATCATCGGCAAGCGTGAGCGTCTGTTGCTCAAGATGGTTGATACCCATCTGGCATCGGCGTCTGATACATTTGCCGGTAAAACGATTGCCACTAGTACGATTCTGTCCAACACCGAGTTCGGTGATGCTACGGATTCGACCAAGCAGGTCGCCTTCAGCATATCTGGCGCAACTACTGCTAAAACCACTACTCTGACGTTTGCCCACTCGGCAGACCGTGCTGTCACTTTTCCCGATGCAGCTGGTACTGTGTCTTTGATTGCCAACGCAGAAGTCCTCGAAAACAAGTCCCTTGAAGCCACTTGCGCACTGGTTGATACCACGGACAACACCATCAAGCTGCTGTGGGATCTGAGTGGTGCGACCGCTGATAAGGATATGACTATCCTTAGCTCACATACGGATGACCGTACTCTGACATTGCCTGATGTAACCTCAAACGTAGTTGCATCTAGTGCTATGGCGCTTGGTAATGATGCGTGGTCACACGCTGCTGCCGGAGTGGATAAGGTTGTTAAAGTTGCTATCGTAAAGTACAATAATGGTACAGACGGTAATATTACTGCTGGAAACGAGTTTTCTAGTGGGGTATCTCTTCCCGATAACGCTATTGTCACTCGTGTTACCGAATATATGGCTGCCGATACTGCCTCTTCTGGTGGAACGGTACAACTATTAGTCGGTACTGGTGGAACTGCTATTACTGCAGCTAATACGGCCGATGGTACTCCAGAAACCGTTATTAGTTCCACAGGACTTGGGACTATGACGACTGCAGCTACCGAACTATTCGTCGCTGTCGCATCAGAAGACTTGGATGATGGTGACTTGATGTATTTCGTTGAATACGTAGTTGCTATCTAACTCCTAGCGGGGTGGGGCGTATGCCCTGCCCTCTGATCAGTTCAGGAGGCTAGGATGAAGCTGGAAGAACTACGTGACGACCTTTGCGAAATCAAAGCAGACGTCAAAGACATAAAGAACAAGATCTACACGCATCACGGGGACGTGAACCGGTTACAGGCCGGTCACGCCACCCTGTGGTGGGTACTCAGCGGCTTGGTCGCTACAACAGGATACATACTGGCCCGGATGTTGGGGCTTTAGGAGAATACGATGGAAAAGGACTACATGGACATGCTTGACGAATTGCAGGACATGCTCCCTGACGTCGTCGACGAAATCGAGTCCATCAAAGATGCCTACTCTGAAATGGAAATGGGCGACGAAGAGTCGATGGACGAGGAATTGCCCGAAGAATCCATGGATGAGCTGGGCCCGGATCTGGAAGACGAAGAAGAACCTATGGAAGACGAAGAGGAAATGCCTGAAGATTTCCTCCAGTAGTGAGGTGAGGCATGCCTTTATCGATGACTACGACCGACCTCATCAACGAGGTTCGGCGAAACATTGACGACTGGAACACTGACTCGGTCACCGACGAGCAGATCATAGCTGCATTGAATCGGGCTCAGCGCACAGCCGTCAACATCATGACCAAGCAATACGATGCGGCCTTCATGGCTTCCACCACGACCACGACGACGGCTGGAACGGCCGAGGTCGATGTACCGGAAGCTGCCTACGGGGGCCGTGTCGAGTTTGTTGAGTACCTGAACTCTGCCAGTATTCCATACCCAGTCAAACGGATCAAAGTCCAAGACGGTACGTACAGAGAAACGGCGTCTGGTACCTCACGCCCGTCAGCGTGGGCCCAAGTCGGCCGGTCGATTAGACTGTACCCCAAACCCAACGCAGCCTACACCATTCGTATTTGGTATTCCCGCAAGCCTGAAAAGATCGTTGCAGATTTGGGCCGAATCGTTTCAATCTCGTCCAACTCGCTGTTACTAGATTCTCGTGTCGATTATGACGCTGATACCGCTCCTACTGGTCTGGAAGAGTACACCACTACTGCTGCAGGACGATTGACATGTTGGTTCAATGTGGTAGATGGACAGACTGGAGAACTTAAAGGTACTTATGAAGTATTGGCTAGTACTGGTCTAGGCACTACTGACCAAATTGATATCGATACTTCACCGACCCGCACGTCCGTACTTGGAAACACCGTCGGGACATCCTTGGCCAGTTCCATCGCTGTAGACGATATCGTGTGCAACGTCCGAGGGACCGGAGTACCAGAGCTGTACGAAGCATTCAATGACTTTTTGGTCGAAGATGCAGCGTACACGATCAAGCGGGCTCA
>Ga0208019_1001327_pt1 | contig 13154 bp, 13 predicted proteins | sample CB_VirMetaG_5_FD_184540 | JGI IMG/M metagenome (GOLD analysis project Ga0208019, IMG submission 184540) | Freshwater to marine saline gradient viral communities from Chesapeake Bay - CB_1508_1D Viral MetaG (SPAdes) (version 4) | ecosystem: Environmental > Aquatic > Marine > Coastal | place: USA...
CCTCGCGCGCTGTCGAGGTCGGCAGGCTCAACGGCTGGACGCTCAAGGAGGCCGAGGATTGGTGCGAGGCCAACCCGGCTCCGACGGTGGCGGTGGCAGATGCTCCTGCCTGACATTCAGATCGACTACAAGGTGCATCCGCTGATCGAGAGCGACGCCGCCTTGAGCCGGCTGGCGATGCCGGTGCTGCAGTTGGCTGCGTTCCTCGCCGACACCGCCCGCAGCCGTGTGCGCGACACCGGCCGAGGTCCCGCGGGGCGTATGCCGCAATACAGCACGACGTGGGAGGGCATCAAGCGTTGGCAGGGCAAGCCGTGGGACGGCCAGCGCTTCGACGACTCGGGGCACATGTGGAACAGTCTGCGTGTCAAACTGAACACACCGAACCGCGCGCGCGGCAGCTTCGTCAAGGGGCGCAAGGGTGTGGTGACAGAGCGCCCGCTCGTCATCGACGGCAAGGTGATGCGCGACAAGTCCGGCAACGACATCGTGGTACGCCGCAAGGGCGGCGGCTCGTTCCGCCTGAACTCCAATCTGGCGCAGTTCATCGCCCAGAAGAATCGGATCGAGTTGCTCGCCCCGACGGACGCAGAGCTGCGCGAGTTTGAGCGGCTGGCAGACTCGCTGATGAGCGAGGAGCTGTCGCAGGTGCTCAACCTCGAGCATGTGGCGTTCACCAGTGCCCGCCGAGCGCGTGGGCTCGAGGCGAAGGCCAAGAGGGCGCTGCGCAATCTCGCCCGCGCGAGGGGTGTCGCATGATCTGGTGTCCTCCCGTAGACGAGACAGAGGGCGACCGCATCGTGTGGCGCTGGCGCACTGACCGGCACAACCTCGCGGAGTTCTGCGAGAGGCACGGTGCGGTGCGGTTTCTGAGCGATGACCTCGGGATCCATCTGGAGATCGGGGCGAGTGACTATGTGCGGCTGCGTGCCGCTGTCCATCGAGGTGAGCATGAGCGAGATCGCAGGAGCGCCGATCCCGAAGACGGAGGCGCCACTACCGACGGGGCCGAGTCAGGAGCAGATCGCGCGGGCGGCGCAGGAGGCAGCGGAGAAGGCGCTGCAGATCGCCCGTCAGCGCGAGGTCGACGAGGCAAGGGCCGCAGCGGAGGCGGCGGCGAGGGCTGAGGCCGACGCGCGCAAGACCGAGACCCAGCGCCGCGCCGACGAGCTGCTGGCGCGGCAGGAGGCCGCTGCGCAGCGTGCCGACGAGGCTGCCGCCCGCATGGAGGCGCAGTTGCAGCGTGATCAGGAGGCCCGGCTGTTCCGGCGCGTCCAGTCGCTGGGGCTGCGGCAGGGCATCGACCGGCCGACGTTCCTCCGTCTCGCGGCGGGGCTCGACGTCGATCTGGAGGCTCCCGACGCTGCGGCAAAGCTCGACTCGTGGCGCGAGGCCAACGCGTGGGCGTTCACCTCGCCGGGCGCTCCTGCGGGCCCGTCCGTCGAGGATCTGGTGGCGCAGCAGCAGGCGGCCGGCAAGATGAGGACGGCGAGCGGCAAGGACCTGAGTGGCGACTATGCCCGCATCCTGCGGGCCAACTTGGATGCGGCTGTGAAGCGGGGGGCACTGTAATGGCGAAGGCGGCGGGACTGACGGCTGAGGCGCAGGCGGTAGGCAGCCTGATGCAGGACATCGAGACGACGCGCGTGCTCGGCGAGGCGCTGCGGGACGGCGAGGTGGCCCCGGCACTCGACCTCGACGCGCTCGACGCTCGAGCGAGCGAGATTGCCACGGGGCACTATTCGGTGATGCGCCATCAGCGCAAGGCGGGCGGCTGGTACAGCACGCAGCCGGAGAGCGACGAGTGGCGCAAGTGCCGAGAGAAGCGGGTCACCTTCTACAGGTGCGGGCACAAGGGCGATCCGGTGGCCGAGGGGCGCGCGGCGATGCTGCGCGCGTATGGCTATTTCGATCTGCCAGACCACATCCGGTGCTCCGGCTTCGAGATGACGCACATGCGTGACATCAACCTCGGGGCCATGCCGCAGACGGTGGAGATCGTCGATCGCAAGCGAGCGGCCAAGAAGAGGAAGACGCGCGAGCGCATGGATAAGGAATTCGAGAGCCTCGGCGGCAAGGCACGCAGCGGCGTGGAGACCTCCGTCTTCGGTTCGCAGGGTACCGCATCCGGCATGAGTCCGCAGCAGGTGCTGGCAGAGGCGCAGCGGGAGGCGCGGCGCAAGGCCGGCGTCTAGGGCTGGTGCGCAGTCGAGTTGACCGAGTGTAGTCCCCGCCACATTCTGGCGGGGAACTACTCGCGGAGTCGCCACAAATGGCAATCTCGACCAGCAACCTGATCCATACTACCGTTCAGCGGTTCCTTGAGGGGCAGTCCCTCGTCAAGGACGACTGGCGGAAGGTCTTCATCGAGGACAAGACCGACGACGGCTCGCTTCGGCGCGCTTCCGTCGAGTCTGTCCCGATGCCTGCCACCTGGGACGGCGACGCCGACGTCTCTGCGGTGAGTGGCACTCCCGACAGCACCGGCGCCACGACCCTCTCGTATCAGGCCTACTGCCAGATCGTGGACGTCGGCAAGTACGTGGCGAAGGACGTCCCCGGCATCGTCGGGATGCTCGCTCAGGCGCAGGGCATGGGCGTGGCGAGCCGCTACGCCACCACGGCGTGGGCGCTGTTCGGCAACGCCTTTGCCTCCGAGACCGTGGCTGACACCAAGGCGCTGTGTGCCACGGATCACACCACGACCAGCACCACGCGATCGAACAAGGTCACCACGGCGCTGGACCGTGCGGCCCTCGACACCGTGCGTCAGATGGCGAGGGAGTGGGTCAACTTCAGCGACGAGATCATGGACCTCGCGGACTACGACGCCTGCTTGGTCGTGCCGGCAGAGCTTGAGGCTACCGCGCGGCAGATCCTCGGCAGCTCGGTGACGAGCGGCCAGATGCAGGCCAACCAGTGGGCGGGCTACCCGATCACCCTGGTCGTGTCGCCCTACCTCACCGACGCCAATGACTGGTTCTACGTGCTGGAGCCCAAGTATGGCGCCAGCCTGAACCCGCTGATCTTCTGGGAGCGCAGCGCCCCCAGCTATCAGGTGATCACCGATCAGGACAACCTGAAGACCCGCCTGATCGTCGACTTCGCGTGCGTGGCCGACGCCGGCCCGGAGCCGACCGGCATCTTCGGCGCGGCCGTCAGCTAGGCAGATGTGGCGAGCATCGAACTGGTACAGGACACCGCCACTGCGGTGACATTCTACCCCGAGGCGGGCGCAGTGCGCCCGTCCTCGGCTACGCTCGCTTTCAAATCTGCCGGTGGCACTACGAAGTCTGCCCCGTCCGTCTCGGTAGTCTCTATCGGGTCGGCGGGCACTGCGTCTGTCTCGTCGGTCACCTCGCAGACGGTGGTGGTGGTCGACGACGCGACGAACATCGCAGCCGGCGAGGCTGTGTGGCTGTCGTGCGCTGACGGCTGGCAGGGCGCCGTGATGGTCGACGAGATCAGCGGCACGACCGTGACGCTCGACGCTGCGCCGCCCGGCACGATCACGACTGCGGCCACGCTCCACGGGCTCAAGTGCAGCGCGACTGTGCCTGCGTCGGTCCTCGACACTCGCGGCATGGGCTACCGGCTGGAGTGGACTGTCACCGACAGCGGCTCTGGCGTGACCACGTATCAGCAGATGGCTGCGGTCGTGCGGATGCGGTTCGCTGATCCGGTGACGTCGGCAGACGCCAAGCGTTATGTGGCTGGCCAGTGGCCAGGATGGGCGCAGAGTGCCACGGCCGGCTGGTTCCGCCGTCTGGCACTTGCGGCCAGCGACTACACGCGCCAGCTCCTCGTCGCCGCTGGCGACTATCCCCACCTCGTGGGTCCACATGATGCGTTCAAGCCCGTGGGCTTGGACGCCCTCAAGGTGCTCCTCGTCGACGAGGGCCTGACCCCGCCGGGACACGATCGCTCGCTGTATCTCTCGGAGCAGGAGGAGCGGCTCAACCGTACCCTGCGCCGGGCGCTGGCAAACGCGCAGGTCGACCGCGACGATAGCGGCGGGCTGACTGCCGGTGACGTGCAGGGGCTGATGACTATCCGGGCGTTCCGGGCATGAGGGAGACCGCAGTCCACGCTGCGCTCGTCGCTGCCATCGAGGGCGCCACGCTTGACACCGACGTGGGTGGCGAGGAGTTCCGGCACATCGACCAGGGCGGCGCCCATGGCGGCGTGCTGACCGAGCGGTCATTCCTGCTGCGCTGGATGGGCACGGTGGAACTGCCGACGAACAACCAGCGGACGCCCGAAGCGACCTACGAACTGGAGATCTTCTATGCGCAGAGCCCCTACGTGGCGCGGCGCATGGCAGCCGACGCAGAGCGCATCGGCGGGGCCCTGTGGGGCCTGCACACCTCGCAGCCTGATATCTGCGCAGTGATGGTCGGGCGCTTCGAGCCCGGCGAGTCGCCAGACGTCGAGGGCATGAACAGCACCATCGTGTCGGTGGTGGTAAAGTACCAGCTGACCAACGGAGTCTGATATGGGCATTCCTTTTGGATTCGGCCGCCTTGCGGTCAAAGAGCAGTCCTCCGGGTGGGGCACCGCTGAGACGTCGTTCGCAAACGCGAACTACGTTGAGGCGCAGATCACCTCGCCGCCGTCGCCCATGCAGGACTCCGAGCAGATGCCTGTGTTGCGTGGCGACGTCTACGCCCCGACGCGGGTCGCTGGTGGTCGGGCTCCGACGGAGATCCAGATCACGATGCCGCTGCACGGGTTCTCGACGGCCTCGCCGTCGGCCAACCCGACGGAGCACCCCGACGCGCTTCTGCTGCGCTCGGTCCTCGGCGCCGCTGAGCAGGCCGGATACCACGGCACCGCGTCGGATCTGGAGGGCGGCACCACCTCCGTCATCAACATCGACGACGGCACCGCGCTGGACGCCGAGGTCGGCCACGCGCTGCTGATCCCGCTGTCGTCGGGCTACTCGGTGGGCTGGGTCAAGACCGGAGACACCACAGGCGACCCCGACACCTACACGCTCCAGCGGGTGCTGAGCGCGGCGCCTGCGTCGTCGGGCGTCATCTACGGCGGCAACTGCGTCTACAGCGCCGTGACGCAGCCCACGGCGTTCACGCTCGAGTGGCTCGGCTCGACGGATAACGTGAAGTTCCGCTTCGTCGACTGCGTGGTCACCAGCGCGACCATCACCCTCGAGACCCTCAAGCAGCCGACGCTGGCCGTCACCATCTCGGCGCTCGACTGGTCCAACGTCGGGACGGGCGGCGCTCCCGGTGCCGAGGCGCTGACCAACCGCCCGCAGATGCCGGTGTGTATCAGCGCCAACGGATTCCGTGCCGTCACATCTGCCGCTGAGCAGAAGATCGTTCGCGCCACCATCAACATGAGTGCCACTGTGGCCGTCGACATCGACAGCAGCAGCAGCCAGGGCCGTGGGCGGTTCACCGTCACCGACCGCTCGGTCACTGCCGAGGTCACCGCTCAGGCGCTGTCGTCTGGCGCGTCGACGCTCAACGACCCGACTGCGCTGGTGGCTCCCGCGGCCGCTGCGGGCGCGATGCAGATCGATGCCAACACGACCCCCGGCCGTGCGTTCTCCGTGCTGATCCCCGCTGGCGTGGCCACGGCGACAAGCACGTTTGGGTCCGACGAGGACATGCTGACGATCACGACCGCTGTGGAGTGCGGCCTCTACACGGGCGACACGAGCACGGGCGCGGTGAGCGCGCCGGCAAACACCTCGTTCCGTCTGGCGTTCCTCTAGCGTACACTCGCGCCGAACTACCGGAGGTGTGGGTGCATGTTAGGACTCATCAGGACGACCGACTGGGCTCAGCTCGTATGGGGGCCGGAGTGCGGGCACGACGCGGAGGAGTGGATCCCGGCCGACGGCGCTCCGGCGTCTGCGACTGTGGTCACGATCCGGCCGCTGTCGTCGCTGGATCTGGTGTCGGCCCAGAGTGCCGGCACGCCCGAGGACCCCGGCCATTGGGCCAAGTTTTGGGCGTCGCACATCAGGGCGGCCTTCGTCAGCGTGAAGGAGGACGGCAAGACGTTGACCGACCCCGACGCTCTGCTGGCGCTGCCTGCGCATGTGCTGACGCCGGTCATGCTGGCGCAGCTCGGCCGGGCCATCCTCGACGCGAGCGCCGGTCCCACGGACCCTACCTAGCCGCACGGCTCAAGACCATCGTGTGGCGTGACCTGCTCGGCCAGCTACACGAGTTGCCGTGCGCGGTGGGGATGGGCTGCGGGGGCGACTGCGCCGAGCGTGGCGGCTCCTACTTTGGCGCCGAGTTCAAGCGGTGCCCGGTGCGCGAGACGTCGGAGGACTGGCGGATCCGCGCCGTGCTGGAGGTCGAGCGCGCGCACCATCTAGGCGCATCGTGGGACGCCGACCGGTATGCGGCGTGGGTGCCGCACTACCTCGCAGAGCTCCGCGCGCTGCGCAATGACCGCGCGGCGCAGGAGTCCCGGCGATGAGTAGCTCGACGATCGACGTCATTGTTTCTGCGCAGGACAAGGCGCGCGCGGTCCTGCGCTCGACCGACCGTGCGCTGCGCCAGACTCGCCAGACACTGGAGGGCATGGAGCCGGCGCAGCGCAAGTTGTCGTCGGCGGTCGAGACTGCGCGCTTTGCGATGCAGGCATTCGCCGCCTCGGCTGGCGTGGCCGCCGTGCGCGCTCTGTTCGATGTGGCTAAGGAGGGCGCCCGCGCGGCTGACCAGTTCGATGCTGTCGCGGGTCGCGTGCGCAACCTCAACCAGATCATCGAGCAGACCAAGGCGGCGTCGACCGGCATCATCTCGCAGGCCGAGATCGTCAAGGCGACGGCCCTGTTTGATGCGTTCGGGCTGGAGGTCGCGCAGATCCCCGAGGCGCTGACTCAGGCCGCTAAGACCTCGCTGCGTACCGGCGAGGACATGGGCAACATGATCGAGTCGCTGACTCGTGGCGTCAGTCGCCAGAGCGCAGCGATCCTCGACAACCTCGGCGTCATCCTGAAGCTCGACGACGTGCGCCAGCGTGCGGCCGAGTCGCTGGGCAAGGAGGTCGACGCACTCACAGACGCTGAGACGAAAGCGCAACTGCTCTCCGACGTGATCGGGCAGTTGGCGCTGCAGAATCAGGACATTGACCTGAACGACTCCCGCACAGCATCGCTACAGAGGCTCGAGACGGCGTGGACCGACGCCAAGGACGCCGCGTCTCAGTATCTGGCCGAGGTCGCCGACCTCTACCTCGGAGTCTTCGGCGGTCAACTCGATGCGGCAAAGGCGCTGACGGATGAGCTGGTCACGCTGACGATCACGTCGGACGCATACGGCGAGACGCTGGACCAATCCGTCACTATCGGCCGAGTCGCGGCGACCCGCGTCAGCGACCTCGGCGTGGCGTTCTCAAAGCTGAACTCGCAGATGCAGTCCGAGGTGATCGCCGCTGTTGCCGACAGGCTCGGCGACGTCAGCACGGAGTCACGCGACGCGGCGATGGGTCTGCTGCAGGCCGTCGACGCCTATCGCGAGCTCGAAGCGGCGGCCAACGCTCCGCCCCCGCTGACGTGGGTCAAGAACGCCCGCGCAGAGATCGGTCGCCTCATCGCCGAGGCTGCCAAGGTCAAGCCCCCCAAGGGGCCAACCAGGGGCGGCAAGTCGGCCGCTGAGCGTGAGGCCGAGGCGGCTGCGCGGGCTGCGCAGCAGGCGCAGGAGGCTGCGGATAGGCAGTACCTGTCACTGGTTGAGCGGGTGCGTCTGCTGCGGCACGAGCAGGCGATCCTGCAGGCGACGGGCGATATCGAGCGCGCCAATCTAGAGTACACGCGGGAAGTCGACACTATCTGGACGTCGATCGTGGATTCGGAGGAGCGCTCGCTTGCGCTGTCGATCGCCAAGCTGAACCATGACAAGGACGTGCTGTCCATCCAGACGCGCATCGCAGACGAGGCAGCGAGGGCTGCGGCCGATGTGGTCGACTTCGACATGTTCGCCAACATGGCGTCGCCGGAGGAGATCGAGCGCCTGCAGCGTGGGTTCCGCGCCGACGACATGGCAGCCGGCTTCAACGCCGCCGCGAACGCGCTGCAGCAGTTCGCCAGCATCGCCGGCGCAGACGAGACCGTCGCCAAGTTCGGCGCTCTCGGCGGCGCGCTGTCGGAGGTCGGGTCACAGTTTGCCGACCTGTCGCGCATGGCGTCCATCGGTGCCGGCGACATCGCCGCAGCGGCGTCTGCATCGCTCGGCGCGCTCGCCCCGACGGTGGCTGCGTTCGGCTCGACGGTCGCGGAGAAGGCCGGGATCATGGCGGCTTTCGAGGTCGCGCAGGGTGTGGCGACGGCGTTCTACAACCCGGCCGAGAGCGCCACGCACTTCGCCGCTGCTGCCATGTTTGGCGCCCTCGCAGGGGCTTCGGCAGGCGGCGTCAAGATCGGGCCGGGCGGTGGCAAGAGTTCGGGTGGCGGCGGGTTCATGCCCTCGCAGTCGTCCGGCGACAGTGGCGGCTCGCAGTCGGCGACCTATGTGATCAACGTGGGTCCGTCACAGGGCGGCATGATCATCGGAACGGACCAGACGATCGCGCGCGCCATCGCTGAGCAGATGCATTCGGCGCGGGGGACTGGCCACCGGGCGGCTGCCTGATGCCGTTTGTCAACCCGCTGGTCCACGCAATGGGCGAGGTGACGACCGGCTGGACCGGCACGATCACCATTACCGTCGGGGCCACGCCCGCTGCGTACACCGTGAAGGCGCGTGAGTCTGCGCTGAGCGCCATCTACTACGCCATGGTTGAGGCCAGCCGAGTCCACGGCACCGGCTGGACGGTCTACGCCGACGCCAGCTCGCAGTTGACCCTCGCGTTCTCCGGTGGCGTGTTCAGCATCGCAGTTACCGGCACGGCCGAGGCTCGGCTGGGCCTGAGCGGCACGCTGTCTGGGTCGGCTGGCTACACGTTTGGCAGCGCCTACGCCAATCCGCTCTACCCCGCGCGAGGGCTTGCCCTCGACAACGTGGAGGTGTTGACGGACGGCAGCCAGCCAATGAGCGACGGGGCGCTGGCGCGGCCGTCGTGGCGCGTCGGCAGCGAGGTCACGCTTTCGGTCTACGACTCGATCGCCAACTGCATGGCGCATCAGGCGCTGCTTGACGAGGGCGGCACCTGGGACGTGCTGATCACCCGAGCGTCGGCGTCACCTACCACCGCGCGGCTGCGCGTGCTATCCACATGGCGTGAGGCTCTGATGGGCCTCGGCTCCGAGTGGGGCGTGCATGCCCGGTGCATGGCGGTGAGACGGTGACTCAGTGGACCGATGTGGCGGTGCTGCCATCGTGGTGGCTGTGCGGGTGGGTGGACACCGACTCGCCCGGCTACCGCACGGTGAGCATCGGCGGCACGCCCTACACTGCGGCGGCCGGCTATCACCGCTGGCCCGACTACATCGGCGCCATTGACACGGCGGTCGGCGGCGGGGGCTGGGCTGCCACGGTCAACAACCGTGGCGCCGTGCGCCTGTCGGGGTCGTCTGCTGCGGTGGTGTGGACCGACCGCGCTGGCTGGCTGATGGGGATGGGCACCGACCCCGCCGACAGCGAGGGCTCCATCACCAGCGTCACATCACGGACGCCACCGCCCGGCTGCATCCCGCTGATCGGCGCCAACTGGGTGTCGGTGGACCGCACTGCGGAGTCTCAGATCACCGTCGACAGGTGGCAGCGCGGCCACGGCTACGTCTGGGGCTCTGCCGAGCTCTGGCGCTGGCGGCTGCGTATGGTGCGTGACGCGGTGCCGTCGTTTCAGTCTGGGCATCTGCTGAGCGGCAAGGTGACGCTGACAAGTACGCTGCCAGACCCGTCGTGGTCTGACACGGCGTGGAGCTCGAGCAACCCCTCGGGCTACCTCGATGGCTATGTAGTGGGTGTCGAGGGCGGCCGCTGGCTCGGGCCGACGCGCGAGGTGTACGAGGTGGATCTGCTCGTGGCGACTGCGGTGGGTAGCTGATGGCCACGTCGTTCACCACGCTGCTGCAGCGAGGCTACCGCTGGGTCCTCGTGGCCGAGGTCGAGGGCATCCCGTACCTGTTCGCGGAGATGGATCCCGACCGCATCGACGCAGACGCCAAGCCGTCGCTGCCGAGCGGCTACACCTCGCTGAGCGAGTCGCTGCTCATCATGCCGGGCCAGTCGATCGGCATCGAGATCGACAGGCAAAGCGGTGTGGCGTCTGGCGACGCGTGGGACATGGTGCTGTCGCGTGATGCGCTGGTCGAGGAGGGGCTGCAGAGCACGCTGTTTGTGCGTCCCAGCAACACGACAGTCATCACGGCCGACGTCGCTGCGGGCGACACGACCATCACCGTGTCGGACGCCAGCGGGTTTGCGTCGTCTGGCTCGATCGACATCGGTCGCGAGCATGTGACCTACTCTGGGACGACCGCCACCACGTTCACGGGCTGCACTCGTGGGGTGCTCGGCTATGCCTATGCGTTTGCCTCGACCGGGGAGAACGCCTACCGACTGGTCGCCGACGTCCCGACGGTCTGGCGCGGGCGCTGGGTGACGCTGCACCAGCACCTGCTATCGCCGTCCGGTCACATGCTCGACAGCACTTGGCTTACCGGCACCTACCACCGCATCCTGTGGCGCGGCTACGTGGACGCCCCGCCGAGGCCCGGCGCCTACGGGATGCAGTTGCGGTGCCTGCCGCTGGTGCGTGTGATGGGGCGCTCGATTGGCTCCGGCGTCAGCGGCACGATCAACTCCGTGCCGTCGTTCGCCTCGCCACAGAACTACGACCTGATGATGCAGCAGCGCGAGGGGTGGGACGGTTACGCCGTCTACGTCACGCCCGGCGCATCGCTGACCATCACCGTCTCGGTTACCGACGGCACGGTGGTGGAGTACACCACGACGGCCGTGCCGGTGGCTACCGATACAGGCCTCACGATCGGCGCGTGGCGGTCGCTGATCATCGCTGCGATTGACACCGCGTGGGGTGGGTCTGCGTGGTTCGATTCGGTGTACGACGGCGGGTCGTTCCCCGTAGACATCGTGATCAAGCTCGCTTCGGGCTGGTCGTGGGCCGATGCCGAGTTGTCGGCGGTGGCGGGCCCTGGGTGCTACTGGCTCACAGGTCAATTTCAGCAGCAGATGCTGCTGGACGGTGACACGGCGGCATTCGACTACACTGGCAACCTTTACGGCGGCCTGAACCTGCACGATCACGCCTGGGTGCCAGTCGCCGACCTCGCCGGGCTCGACATCCTCGACCAGACGATCCCGTCCACGGGGGTCGGCGTGGTGACGCAGGACGGCGACGCCGAGATCCTGCGCTGGGACTCGACCAACAGCGACGTGGACGGGCAGGTCCTGATCCGCATCTCCCAGCGTGCCATCGGGGGCAAGTCGGTCTGGCTGGCGGCGGGCGGCTCGTTTGAGGTGGCGGTCGGCAACGTCGGCAAGATCGGCGCCGTGCTGCGCCAGATGTTGACGTCCAGCGGGACGACGCTGCGGGGCGCTGACGACGTGCTTTCGATCGGCTACGCGCTCGATGGAGACTGGGCGCCGTCCACGTCGATCGCCGACCTGCTGCCCGGCGCTCTGGATGACGTGCCCGCAGTGATCACCGGCCGTGGCTCGGCTGAGGATGTGGTGGGCGGCTGGCTGGCGCTGGCTGGGCGTGCTGTCGTGCAGCGACGCAGCAGCAGCGGCGAGGTCGTGCTGGCAGTGGTCGACACGTTCCCCGTGGCCGACACGTCTGGCACTACGATCACCGCAGCGGACATTGAGATCAGCGGGACGACCCTGCCGGCGCTGGCCGACGGTCCGACGGCTGTCGAGATTGATGCGTCCGTGGTCGGGTCCACCGACGAGACGAAGATCCTCGTCGGCTCGGCGGAGCGGATGCTGGCCGAGGGCACCCGCACTTGGGGCCTGCGGGCACCCGGCATCACGCCGCTGGCTGCTGCCATGCTGGGCGGGCAGCTCGTGGAGCGCCTCGGTGGCGAGACGCTGATCGCCATGCCGGTGGCGCCGTGGGTCGATGTCCAGCCGGGCGACGTGGCGGTGCTGACCGTTGCCCACCCGCTGTTGTACAACTACGGCAACGGTTCGTGGGGCGCGGCGACGCTCAACGCGCGGGTGATGGGGCTGCGCGAGGACCTGCGCACGGGCGCTCGGATGGTGGTGTTCCTCGCTGCAGGGGGCGACGCAGAGCCGCTGTCACTCTGCCCGACGGCGACGATCGGGACCAAGAACTCGACGACCGACTTTGACCTCGGCACGGGCGAGGGGGCCTACTTCGTGGCTGGTGATCTGATCCAGTTCTACACGCCGGGCGACGAGGCATCGGAGAAGCAAACCCGGACGATCGACACCGTGACCGACGACAACATTACGATCACCGTGGCGGCATCGGCGTGGGTCGGCGTGGGCACGCGCGTGACCTACCCCGCCAACGCATCGGCCACGTCGGCGCAGGACGCCTCGTTTATGTATGTGCTCGCGTCCAAGGTCTGGAAGGGTTAGCGATGGCATACGCTCCTATTGAGCCGGGCGACCTCGGCGCAGGCACCAAGGGCAACTCGGCGGCGTGGCGCACACTGATCGACAATCACGGCGAGCTCTACGGCATGTATGGCCCGCCCATCGTCGATAGCAACGTCTACGTCACAACGGCCTCGACCAGTTACGTCACCGTGCTTGAGTGGCTGGTGCCGCAGAACGAGGACGAACTAGACGTGAGGGTGTCCGTCGGGTGGTACGTCACGGGCGGCAACACCGCCACGCTCTCGGCCGACCTTACCGACGACAACTACGCCAGTGTTGACAACGCCACCACGACCACGACGAGCGGCGCGTATACGGTGTCGCAGGTCGACATCACGCCGAGCAACTCGGCCGGGTCGGCGACCCCGCGCAAGCTGCGTCTGCAACTCAAGGTGACGGCGGGCGACGCCTACATCCTGAGCGTGGCGTGCCACATCGTGCCGGCCACGGCGGGGACAGGCACGCTGGCAAGTGGCTTCGTGGGCCACGACACCGGCTGGTACTCTGCGGATCAGCCGGTGCCGAGTGAGGTGTGCTCTAGGCTGATGGACGCGCCGCCGAAGCTGGCCAGTGACCGGCCCGTGACGCTCGTGTCGCTGCTCGACGACATCACCGCCACCAGCAGCCGAGCGCGGCACA
>Ga0208019_1001329_pt1 | contig 13142 bp, 22 predicted proteins | sample CB_VirMetaG_5_FD_184540 | JGI IMG/M metagenome (GOLD analysis project Ga0208019, IMG submission 184540) | Freshwater to marine saline gradient viral communities from Chesapeake Bay - CB_1508_1D Viral MetaG (SPAdes) (version 4) | ecosystem: Environmental > Aquatic > Marine > Coastal | place: USA...
ACTCGATTGGGGGATTTAACGCTGGAGAGGGAATTTAACTATGGTAAAGAAATGGATAAAACCTAGAGGGAAATCAGCCGTATGTGTTGATAAAGATTACGAAGACAAAATCATGGAGAAGAAAACGGTCTCCAAAAAGAAAAAATCTAAAAAAGAGGATAATGAATAATGGCAATTGAATTTTACAAAGGATTTGACACCTATGTTATCTATGGAGAAGAAACCTCTTATGGAGCTGGAGCTTCTCCTGCTGCTGGTAACAAAATAGGTAAGGTTACAAATGTTTCATTGAATATGAACAATAACATGATTAGATCTCAAAGCATGGGAGATGGTCGTAATGCAACTAGTTCTGTTGCTGGTCCGTTTGACGTGTCAGGGACACTGGATTTTGATGTGGATGATTTCACATTTATGCAATATGCAATTGGAACAATTCAAGGATCTGGAACTGCTGCTGATCCTTACGAACTAGTGGAACTGGATAACATCGGATATGATGCAACTAATATTCCAACTATTGCTCTTGAATTCGGATCAGAGGGAGATGCTACTGATGATGTGACAACTGTTTCTGGTGTGGTTCTTAGTGGATTGACTTTAACTGCAAACGCAGGGGAAACTTTGAAGGGTAGTTGTGATTGGATTGGAAAAGTTCCTACTGCAAGCACAAGTCTGGAATCTTACACCCCGTCAACCAATGCACCTTTTGTATTTCAACAAGGAACTGTTGACATTAGTGGAGATTCTTTCCAATGTACAAGTTTCAGTTGGACTCTATCAAATAACATTCAAACTTATAGAAACCTAGGAGATCGTTTTATTGCACAACCGACTACTGGTTTGCGAAGGTATGATTTCAGTATCACTTTCAGGTTCAAATATGATGATACTGGTGGTGTTATGAGTGGAACAGAACTTCGTGACATTTTTTTCGGAGCTTCTAACACACCTACAACTGGTGGTGCTTTAACTGCTAAGAACGTGTCTCTTGACATTTCAGAAGGTGCTGCTAGTGGAGATAGAGTTGTTGCAATCGATCTAGAAGATTGTTTCATTAATGATTGGACACAGCCTATGCCTTTAGAGGGTGGTGTGTTTGAGATTACTGTCAATGGATATGGTCACAAGGGTTTGACCGATAGTGGCGACCTAGTTCCAATTAGATGGTATACTGTAGCATAATTGCTACTTTTTTATTATTTTCAAAATCGGCAAGATGCCGGAGGAAAATAGAATGCAAGAAATTGAAATAAAGTTGAAGAGTGGTCCTGTAACTCTTAGAAAACCAAATGCAGGAATACGGAATAAAGCAATGCTTAAAGCCGACACAAAAGACGGTATAAAATATACATTAATGTTCATAGAATTGCTTCCTATGTGTGTTAAGACACATCCATGGGGTGTAGTTCCAATACGTGAATCCTTGAACAAATTGGACTGTGACGAGTACGATAAACTCATTGATGGTTTAAAGAGTTTGATGGATCCACCTAAAGATATTGAAAAAAACTTAGAGAGCGAATCCGACCAGTAAGAAATGGCAGGAACGGGTTCGCCGTGCAAATAAATCTGAAGGGTGCTGAAATGCCTTTTAGATTACTGATAGAAAAATATCAGTTCATGAAAACCTTCAATACAACTATCGATTACAATGAGTTGTACTGTGATGAGATCCAGTCCTTGCTAATGGTGCATGGTCGGATAAAAGAAGTGGAAAATCAATGTGAGGAAATGATAAACAATGCCAAGTCCAGAAGTTAGAGCAAAACTAGTATTAGAAACAAGTGGGGGACTCGCAGGAGCAGCTGCTGGTGCCGGTGGCGGAGCCAGTGGTGGTCTTGGTGGTGCTGCCAATGGGGGTGCTAGTTTGTTGGGATCCCTGGGATCTATTGGGAAAACTCTCGGTATTATTGCGGTTCTAATGAAAGCATTTGAGGGTCCATTATTGATGATTGGTCAAATAGTTAGCGTTCTAACTATGTTTTTGAAACCTATTGCTGATGTTGTGATGTGGTTTTTGAAACCTGTGTTGATGTATTTCCTTAAATTATTGATACCTTTGTTGCAGAAATGGAATCAATTCGCTCAATCTGAGACCGGTCAAACGATTAAAGAAGGGATCGGAACTGCTGCAGAATTCGCCCTAGAGATGAGTCCTGTAGGTCAGGTAGTTAGTGCTTTTGAAGGTTTACAAGCCGACATTGAAAAATGGGCACCGATCGTTGAAACAATCAAGACTTATGTTGGTTCTTGGATTGAATCTGGTTGGGATGCTTTGACATCGTTCGGCTCTTGGATTTATGAGACTGTTAACACTTGGTTATCTGCTGGGTGGGACACTGCATTGAATTTTTATGATAGAGCGATGGAGATCATATCTCCATTCATCGAAGAGGCCTGGGATGGTGCGACCGATCTATATGATATGATCGTAACAGATACGGTTATACCTTGGATTGAATCTACATGGGAGGATGCGAAAACATTGTACAGTGAGATAATCGATGTAGTATCTACATGGATCTCCGCTGGTTGGGATGCAGCTACAACATTATTACAGGATGTGACTACTACCGTTCTTGGGTGGGTGACAGCTGGTTGGGATAGTCTATCCAGTTTGAGCTCCTATGTTTGGGACACTGTAGTTTCTTGGATTGAAGGATGGAAGAGCAACATCGTGTCTATGATTGGAAGTTGGGTTGGTGGATTTGGAGATGATGATAGTGATTCAACAACCATGTCTGCACAAGATGCATTGATCACATCCGACGGACGTGTTATTAAATTCGATCCGAATGATACTATTGCAGCTAGTAAGAATGGATTCAGTGGTGGTAGCAACGTTACAATTAATGTCAATGTTAATGCACTAGATGCTTCTTCAATTGACTCGAGTACTATTACTAAAATCACCTCGGAAATAAGTGCAAATTTAAAACGTGAGTTGGCAGGAAAGTCTTCTTACGGGATGGGGATATAATGACAGCACCAACATTGGGAGGAAACTCTTTGGGTAATGTTTCAAACATTTCCGTAACAAAATCTGCAAACCTTGTTCCGCTTTCATATGCAGGACAAGATAGTGATCAAACTAGTTTGTTTGACATGTTTGGAGTTACTAGGACAATCACGATCACTGGTTCAATAACCGGTTCAAGTTATAGCGCCGTGAAAACCATAGTGGATGCTATTGAAGCATTAATCAGTGGGTCACAAACCACGACCACTAGTCTTGTTACTGATGAGATTGGGACTGTTTCTGTGATGGTCAACACATTTGATTATACTTGGAACATACCGAGCAACAATGCAAGCTACACTATTACATTACTAGAAGGAACTACAATATAATGGCAAAGATTCAAACCTATGTGGAAATTAATGGAGTTGATGTTACTTCATATGTTTACAAGTGGGAAACCACTGAAACTTTTGGAGGAGATATTCCAGAGGCTCAGATCGTAATAGGTTGGGGATTGCTAGCTACATTGGATCCATCTAATGGGATGGAAGTTATCATCAAGCGGGGTCCAACGACTGGCCAGGAATATAATGTTTTCAAAGGCCAGATAGATTCTCTTAAGAAGAACAAACCATACGTGACAGTTTATTGCAAGAATATGTTGATAGCCCTAGTCCGGAAATCTGTTAATACGTCATTCGATGCAAACATTGGTGCTGAAGCCGGTGTGGCTTCCGAAATAGTAAACACCTTGATCACAGAGTATGGTGGATTGTCAACAAACAGTGGAGCGACAGTAGTAAGTACTGGGACAACTGTATTGATGGATAAATTCGTATGTCGAAAAACTGATATTTTTGAGCGGATTGAGACCATCAAGAGTATTTTTGATTATCAAATCTATTATAATTATGATGACGACTATGTTTATTTTGAGCCGACTGGTTACACCACAAACTCAAACGACCTAGTGGTTGGTACTAATGTTACTGGAATTCCAACTTGGGCTGAAGATAACACTCAATTAATCAACCAAATTAGAGTTGAAGGTGCGGAGTATTTAATTGAAACAACTGAGACTGGGCAGATTGGAGTGACCTCTGGTTACACTCAAACATCGATCAATTTAACACAATCTCCAGTTTCAACTAAGGTTTATTGTGATGCCGCTAGTCCTCCAACTACTTTAAGAATTGGTGGAACCTTGGGCGCGACTTCAACATATCAATATTATGTTGATAAAGAAAACAACCAAATAATTTGGAACACCGCACAATACACCCCAGGGGCTAGTGATTATGTTAGTGTTGATTATACTTATCCTTCCCCTATTCCAGTTGTACGTAAGAGAGATTCTAGTATTGCTGCTTATGGGGAGAGTTCAACAACCAAGGCATTCACTGATATTCAAACTGTTGAGGATGCTATCGTGCGTGGAGAACTCTATTTGGATACCTACGCTGAACCTTTCTTGAGTACAGAACTCAAAGTACCGGACATTGCAAATGATTACAGGGCGGGACAAAAGGTCCGGATTGTTGATGTGCACAATGATAAAGATGAAGAACTGGTGATCAACACTATCGTGAAAAAATTTCCTCATCAGTATGATACTTTGAAGTGTGGAAACGAAGAATATTCAATCGCACAATATAATGCTGCAACTCTTGACAGAATCAAGAGACTAGAAGAAGAACTCAGCAAGAATGATGACATTTTAATCAGTGTTACTGATTCGACTAGAAGTTTTAAACCACGTCGAAGATACATGGAAATGCAGAAACAAACACTTGTAGCAACTGGATGGACATGGGGCGATGTTAGATCCTATAATACTATCAGTGGAATTGGTGGTGTTTGGGGTGGTAGTGGAACACAGTTTGGGAGTTTGTCCACTGTGAAGATGATTCAATCAAACATGACGTATCAAGAATATTGTTACGACACAGATTTCCATGATGCAGTGAATTCAACTGCTACTTTCGATACTGTGAATCAAAGAATAGATTTCACTAGTGGACAGGTTTGGTATTCAGATGTTATTGATCTTGGGACCGTGTTGAGTTATGTGACTGTTGTGCTTGGGAGTTTAACTGGTTCAGTGACTGTAGAAATTAGTTCTGATGGGAAATCTACTTGGCAAACTGTGACTCCTGGTGTTAGAACTGCTGTTAATACATCAGATGGTTTGGGGACGTATATTAGGATAACCGAGAGTGCTGCAGGTACTGCAAGGATTGAACCTTCGGATTCGGATGCAGCCATCACAATGTTAATGGAGGAATAAAATGAGTAATGGAAGTTTAATCACAAATTCAGGAAAGAAAATCATAATCAATAGGGCATACAAATCTAACCCCGACTATACGGTTCCTTCACAATTTAAAGTTGGAATTAACAATGGAACCCCGGGAGCCTCTGACACTGATCTAGCATATGCAATCCCAATCGAGGATGGTGTGGTTAATGATGATGGATCAAATCAACTGACAGGTTCAAATGGTGGAGATAACTCAACAGATAACACTTCAATATTTAAGGAAGGGGCGGGTGTTGGAGACGACACTGCTCAAAATTTGATCACAAATGCTACATCTGCAACTAAAACGTGGGTTATTAGTGACTTATCCAGTGCTGGTACTGTGATTGATGATTCAAAACGAGGAGCAATTTGGTTATATATTGCAGATGCAACCACCTTGGCGTACTTCAAATCTAGTGGGACTGCAGTCGAGGTGAAGTTAGGGAGTGATAGTTCTAATTATTATAGTAAAACATGGACAGCTTCGGATTTATCAACTGGATGGAATTGGTTAACATCAAACACCGATACAATTGCTGATTGGAGTGAAACCGGTACAGTTGGTTCACCAGTGGATTATTTCGAGATTGAGATCACTACGAATAATGCAGCAGACAGTTGGAACTCTGGTGATGTTGTTTACGATTTACTTAGAACGTGGGACTATGCCGATTTGGTTGATGGTTATGACACAGGGTATCCCACTATAGATGAAACTAATTTCGAAGTGGAAACACGATTGACTTTGACTACTGTTCAGGCGAATGGTTTTGATTTGAACGGGTTTGGATTGTTCAACACAGATGGAACTGTGTTGATGCATTCAGAAGACACATTCACTGCAGAGAGTAAGAGTTCAACCGATCAAATAATTTTCATCGTAAAGGACCGATTTATATAGGAGAGATAATATGGCAGTAACAAATTCATTATACAAAATAGATAACGGGGATTCCCCTGACGTGGATGAAGTGATTAGTAATCAATCATTCATCTTGAACAACATGCTAGCATATGCATTAGATGGAGCGACAACCACAAATCAACACAACTTGTTCATGGATTTGTTCACTTCAGATACTGCACAATCAATGACCAATCTAACATATGATTCAGGCAATGATTGGTATGAAACAACAGATCAAAGCGTGTTTGCAGATTATTACATGGACATTTACACAACAACAACCACAGGTATCTCTGCATTGAACATTAACAATTGTCTAACCATTAAAATCTATGAAGATGGATCAGGTTATGTTTACAGAATGTATTCCACTAGTGGGACCGCAGAAGTACAACGTGCCGAGGTTATGAAAACTTTGTTTTATGGAACAAACGGTTCAGATGAAAAGGTTTCTGGTATCACTGGATTGACAAACTTAAAATCTAGTGATAGTAGAGATGTTGGGAAACGTGCATTCTATTTCTATATTGCGTGTAGCCCTAATGCAAGTTTAAATTCTGGACTTACTGGGAATGAATATAATGATTTAACTATTACTTTTAATGACACATCTACTAACACAGACTGTTCTGTTTGGTCATACACACATGGTAGAGGGGACAGTACTTATGGAAAATGGGGTACAGCCTATTGTGAGTTTCCTACCAGTACTGTTGTGAATAGCGCTAGTAGTGGTACTAGTGATGAGACAGGCACAGATACCTCAGCTGAAGAAGCAGACAACCCAGCAACTATGATGTTAAGGCAAAGGTCACCAAACACTGGTGGAACTACTTATGGTGGTAGTCAAAGTGCAGGAATTGCAAGAGCAATAGTTTTATGTTCAGGTTCAACAAGTACTAACTATACAGAAACTTGGGAAGCATCAGAGTTTAGTGAAGGAAGCCATATTGACTTCTATACTGACCACAGCATCCCATTAATTGAAGCTGCAACAATTACAAGTGATGATGCAATACTGGTTACTGGAACAAAAACACTGGCTAGTGAAGATGCAGTAATAATTAAACAATTATCTGAAATCGATTCAAGTAACTCTTTGCAAGTGGAATTTAGTGCAGATGGTGGAAGCAATTACCAAGTTGTTACTGAGAGTGTTTTATCCGACATCACAAACACAGGAACGACCGGACAGTTGCGGTTTACAATCACTAGGACTGACAACACAGTAGAGGATAGACTAAAAGCGTATGCGTATTATGTGGGGTAAAAATGTTAGATACACTTAAGGAATGGATTGCGAGAGTACAAAATTATCCAGTTTTAGAAGCAGAGATAAAGGATCTTCAGAAAGATGCTAGTAAAAAAACAAAAGAACTTGCAAATTTAGAAGAATCGAAAAGGGAAAGTGATTCAAAACTAGCAACGACACTGAAAGAGATTCAAGACTTAAGGAAGACCCTCAATAAACAACGCGCAGATGTGAGCGATGCAGATTTCTGGAACAATAAATGGAAGAAATCAATTGTAAGATACAAAGCACCGAAGAGATTAAAGGTTATAGAATATGTTAAGTATAGAGACATTCCAGCAATCGATAGTTTTGCTGATGATATTATTAGGGACTATGCTCTTCACCCTGGGAATGTTGACATGGTTCCCCTTGGGGTGATGCGGTGGATTCATGGTAAATCTTTCGAATACAAAATCGATGATGGAGAAGTTTGGAAGACACCAGAAAAATTCTTTGAGGATGTGGATGAAGGAAATGATTGTGATGATTTCATGATCTTGATGTATTTCCTAATAAGGAAAATATTCCAAAAATTTGAGATGTGGGATGAAGTAAAACATCGATTAAAATGTGTTGCCGGAAATGTCAATAAGCGCGGTGTAATTCCTTCCGGTGCTGGTGGTCATGCTTACTTGAACTGGTTAAGAGAGAATGGTCAGTGGTACACCGTTGAAACTACTTACAATATTAGAACTGCTATTGGTAATTACCAGAAGAGTCCACAAAAACTCAATCCAATGTATGGTACAATCTGGTTTACATTCAATGAAGATCACTCATGGGCTCAAAATTCCATAACAGTTAGCAAAGAGGATTTTGAGAAGTTCAAATGATTATGCGAACTATTTTCAAGAAACTTTTAAATATTTTGTTTCATTACCTGTTTGATGAAGAGTGTATCTTCGTAAAAATAAAAAGAAAGAAAAGGTGAACTAATATGTCGAATATAAAAGATAAACTGAAGGAATATTTAAATCTTTCTGTGAATGCTTTAAGTCACCGTGAAACTTGGGGGGCGTTAAGTGCTATTTTGGCCGTCCTCCTAATGTGGAGAGGTTGGGTTGAATTGTCCGGAGTTCTTGTTTCCATAACAGCATTATTGCTAGGGTGGAGAGTTAACGATCCAAATAAGAAATTATTGGATAAAGTTATCAAAATGCTGGGGAAGATGTGAAGATGTCAGTAGACGAACTAATCGTCTACTATTCCAAGGATAAAAAATTTGAAGGATTCCAAGCATGGAAAAGTAACCCACAAGGAGTCTGTACAGGAAAGAAATTCCAAAGAGTAGAAGACGCAGCTAATTATGCCCATAGTTTAGGGCCTGACGTGGAATTGTATTTACATTTAGACTGGGACCATTACCAGCAATTCCAAGAACAGTATAAACTTATTTCTGGAGGTGATTAGAGTGAGATCAGCTCATGTTATTACTTCAGCGCAAGCTTTCGCTAAACCTAACAAGAAGTTTGTAAGGAACTTGGAAGCTCTAGTTGACGATAAAGACGCAGAACTTGCAGTACTTCCGATGATTGGGAACTCTGCAAGAGAAGACCATGTACCGGAGAATTTTCACCCAGATGTTGCGAAACTGGGATTAGATTACAGTTCTAGGGACTTAAATAAAAATATTGGCATAGAACAGTTCAACGTTCGACCGTACCAAGTTGATCCAATAACAGGGTTAAGAAGGTTCGCACAGCGTGGAAAAAGTCTCGTGTTCGCTAGTCCTAAACAAAGGTGGCAGTATGTAGCGCATTCATTGCAGAAGATGCCCAAAGCATTGATAACTCCTGGGGCGATCACAGAACCAAATTATGCTACTGGCAGAGATGTTAGTGCTGAAAGACGGAGACTAGGAGACATCGCAAGACGTGACCATGAGTATGGTGCAGTTATTGTAGAAGTTGTTAATGGTCAGAAATATCACTGGAGAAATATCATCGCTCAAGTGAATGGGAAGTTTTGTGATATGGGTTGGGAGTACCACCAAGGTGATAAACAACGGGTTAGACCACTAGCTATGGTTGCTGGGGACTGGCACACAGGTTACACTGACCCTAAAAATAGAGCAGCTACAATGCGGATGATCAGAGAACTGCAACCACAAAGAATTGTACTACATGATTTCTTTAACGGACACAGTGTATCTCACCACATGCAAAAGCAACTGATCTATCAAATGATTAGGGAAGGTGCAGATTTGGGCCATCTATCATTAGAAGACGAGTTAAAACTATGTGGCAGAGAGTTGAGAGCAATATCCAAAGCAGCAGGGGATGGCGACATTTATGTTTTAACGTCCAACCACCTAGAGTTCTTGGACAGGTACCTTGATGAGGCACGGTTTGTAAAAGACCCACAGAACGCAAGGATCGCTTTACAATTGGCTAATGCGTATGCAAATGGAGAACTTCCAGTAGAAGCAGGGATCAGGATGGTGTCAGAAGTCCCTGACAACATACATTTCTTATCGAGATGGGAAGATTTGAAAGTCAATGGTTATCAATTAGGTAGCCATGGCGATTTAGGACCTGGCGGGGGAAGAGGTAGCATACGTAGTAAAGAGAACGATTATGGGAAAAGCATTACTGGTCATGTACATAAGAGTGAGAAGTTGAGACATACTTTCACTGTAGGGACAATGTTGCCTTTAGACACGTTTTACATCAAAGGTAGTCCTTGTGCATGGACACACAGTCACGCATTTGTCTATCCGACAGGTGTGCAGATGGTGAACATAATCAATGGTAAGTATAAATGATACCACTAAGTTTAGAAGATGTGGTTGATACTCTTGCTGCTGTTCAAGTTAGTCCCCATAGGGGAATAAGAGGTTTCGGGTTGTATGACCCGTCACGTTGTCCTGAGGCAATATTTTATAACCCAAGGAATATACCTACAGAACGGCAGTTCTATATCACCATTCTTCACGAGATAGCACACTATCTTGAGGACCCGAACTTGTCTCATTACACTTCCGAGTTTTTAGCAGAGGCACGTGCTAATGACACTGCGGAAGATAGAGAGATCCTTGATTATCTTGGTGCATACTTTGAAAGGGAGGTGAAGTTATATTGGGGTTAGAATCATTAATTGTTAGGACATGTGCTTATGGTACTGCTTTGCTTGATGGTTTAGCAGACTATGAGCGATTAAATAACCTGGGTGATGATGGCACTGCTGCACTTGCTGCTTTCGGAGTGAAAGGACTTTTACTAGTCGGGACGGAAATCTATGCAACATATCATCACGATGCAGAACGTAAAATGAGGCTACAAGGTAAGGCAATGAATACTTTCTATAAGGCATTGCCACCAGAATCATTCCAGACAATGTTAGCATTGTATTGGTTGCTGGATTATAGCATGGGTGGTTTACAATGACTCGAAGTTTTTGTAATGAGTATTGGACAGTAGAAGATGGAAAATTGGTGACAAAAATGGATTTAGCAAAATTAGAAAGAATGATCTTGGCTTGTTCGGGGTCAGGATGTTACACAGAGCAATATAAAGATAGGAACACTGGGGAGATGCTAGATATTTGTACTTTATACTTACCTACTGACCCAGTGGTTTGCCCCTACATGAAAGGGCTGGTTGAAATCTTGAAACCGGTAAACTTTGGAGAATCAACTATCCATGAACCAGTTTATATGTTTTGTTGTGAGAGGTTAAAGGACTATAGAAGGTGATTTTATGAGGATTCCAAACTACAAGAAGTTTGAATGTAAATGTTGTAAGTTTACAAATAAGTTCACTGTAGTTGAAGGGTTTGAGTATTACTGTGTCCGATGTCGACAAAAACTTTCTTAGTCTTCTTTTTATTTCTTCTTAAATCTTCGAAGTCCATGCGCAATATTTTTATGCTCTCATCATTCAAAACCATTTTCAAAATTGTAATCCTCTCTTAATCTTCCATTCCTACACACATATCGTTCTTGACCTTCATACTCAACAGTCTCGTTAGCTCTAAAAGGACAATCAGGTTCAGGAGTCAGCCACGCACTTCCATCATACATTGTACAAACTCGATGAGGATATTCAGGCAAATCTACTCGTTTTGTTAAGTTGTGTATGCAGTCGCTTAAATCACTCATTGTTTGTCCTCCAAGAGTTCTGGGTTCTCGTAGATATTGCCGATGACTTCACTATAATCAGAACAAGGACTTAGACCATAATAAAATTCTATTGCTTTGCCTTTTTTATCAACCAAATTCCAACCCAAAACTCCGCCGTGATTATTGTCGTTGAATGAGACAATTGCAATTTTTTCAAAATCCTGCTTAAGTATGTCACCCTCATAAATCTCAACACCATTTTTGTCTTTAAGGCCAGTGAACTGCATAACTTCTACTACTCCTGAATATCTAGCATCAACTATAGTTATTTCTTCCCCTTCTTTTGCAGGGATACTAAAAGGTACGCCCCATTTCATTAACTCTTTGTGCCATGTTCTAAACTTTATCTCTCTCATTATCTCTCCTCCCTCTTCCTACAACAATGGTACACACCGCCAGGGATTATCACTTCAATTGACCGATCCAAATAAGGACACAGCACTTCAGTATCAACTGGCAAATTAGTGCACAAATAAAACCCTCTTCCAAGATTGTACTGGCCGAACCCGTTACCTTGGCACCTAGTTATTGATTCTTGAATTGTTCTAGTCTCTAAATCTTTAACATCCTGTTCCTCTTCCCATGTCATCTTAAATCACCATTTTAACCAATTCTAAAAATAAGCCAGCAACCAATAACCAAATAAATGCACCTAAACCCAAACCAATAAACATCACTATAAAGTCAACTACATCTTCTTTTTCACATTTCATTGTTCACCAACCCCTTTGATTTCCCATCCCTTCTTGTTTCCACAATCCTGACACCAGTACTCCCCTGATGAACTACCATCAGAATGATATACGCTGTGTGCCAGAGTAAGCATGTTTCCACCACATTTTTCACATTTCATCTTGTTTTCTCCAACATAATTTCTAATTCATGGTTGCGTTTTATTGTCGTTTTCAATATTTTAAGCAACCCACCGATTAGTGGGTCTTCCGCTACCTTTTTTTCTAGGGTTGGTAAATCAAAACCTAGACTCAAGGAAATAATGTCATCTACTTGTCTTTCTTCCCACGTTTTCATCGTTCACCTCATTGGTTTGAATCTTACTTTCAATTAGATTTAGGACATCAGTATATTTCACATAAGTTCCTTTACCTTCTAAGACAATATACGGTAATCTGTTTACGTCACCAATCAATTCCACATATTCCTTCCATTTTTCACATTTCATTTGTCTAACCCAAACTCTTCTAATATTCTTTGTTTCTCTCTATTAACTGCATTGATGATGTTACACTCAGGAGTTATTCCTCTAACAAAAACAACTGGACCAATCACTTCTTTCACTCGTTGTTTACTGAGACAATGTTCTTGAATGTGGTTGCATTTGATAACTGGGATCTCTTTAAACCAGGCAAGTTTTACTTCATCTTTCAATTCTGGAAATTGTTCTTCAAATTTCATCTTTTCCTCCAATCCTTCTGGTAATTTGCATTATTCATCGTTCTAAGCTTCATAAGCAATAATATTATATGCGTTGCCACAGCCGCGGCATTTGATAACTACTAATGATTCTCCCCACATTCCAGTGTATTCTGAACCACA
>Ga0208019_1001331_pt1 | contig 13125 bp, 30 predicted proteins | sample CB_VirMetaG_5_FD_184540 | JGI IMG/M metagenome (GOLD analysis project Ga0208019, IMG submission 184540) | Freshwater to marine saline gradient viral communities from Chesapeake Bay - CB_1508_1D Viral MetaG (SPAdes) (version 4) | ecosystem: Environmental > Aquatic > Marine > Coastal | place: USA...
GGTCGGCACGGGCGATGGCCTGACGGAGGGTGCGGGTGCTGTTCATGGTGTCTCCAGAATGTTCAAGGTTGAAAGGGGTGAATCAGGATGCCTAGTTCATATCCGTCGGGCGGAGGGCTTCGGCCCACGCGGGGAGGGTCGGTGGGTTCTCAATCAGCCGGCGCGCGATGCGCTTGCACCACGCTAGGTCGGGTCGCCGCTTTGGTGGGTAGTAGCCGAACGAAACGGCCTTCTCCGCCGTAGTCGCCGACCCCGGAGCGCGGTTGACCCAATCCACAATTTCATCCGTCAGGACTTCCTCGCACCACCAGTCTTGCTCTGGAGCGAGGCCAGTGAGGTAGCAGTGAACGAGCGCGGCTTGAATGAAGGTGAGGTGTGGCATCGGAAACTCCAGAGGTGGCCGGGTGGCTTCATCGCCACCCGACACAGACAAGATACTTGAGGGTGATGGCGAAAGCAAGAGGATATTTCATCTTTCTTGCTTCGCAAGGTTCAAGGGGACGAATCAGCGACCCGGCTCGATGTATTCCCTCCACCATGGAGGTAGAACGGCGTCTCGGTGGGCGTCGATGCCAGCCGCGATAGCCTCGTCGTAGGCGGCGCGCACATCGGCGACGATGCGAGGAGGTGCCTTGGTGGCCCCTCTCACGAGGTCGATGCGGTGGCCGGTCTTATGCCAGCCTGCGGGCACGTCCTCGCGGGCAGCCCGTGCAGCAGGCACAAAGGTGGAGGTGTTGAGGTAGACGCGGGCGTGGTCGCCCTTGACCCAGAGGCTGGCGCGTGGGGCATGCTGTCGGGCTGCGACCAGAGCGGCGGCCTGCGCGGCCTCGCGGTGCTGCCATGGCTGGTCGCCGCCAGCCGCATCGAGGCGGGTGAGCAGCGCAGCCAAGATGGCCCGACGGGCCACCCCTTCGTTGGCGGCGATGGCGTCGTCGACCCAAGGCCCCATGGGCGTGGCGCGGAGCGCCTCGTAGTCTGTGGAGAGGAGAGCCACGGCCTCGGTGAGGTCGAGGTCAGCAGCGTGGGCGAGAAGGTCAGCCATGCGGGCTCCAACAAGGGGGCGGATTGCCCCGACACAAGCAAGATACTCGATGCCGCGAGAGCAAGCAAGGAGATATTTCACCCTTCTTGTTTATCAAGCTTCTCCGCGATGAATAGAGTGAGAGCACGCTCCTCTTCCTCAAGCTCCCCGACGCGACGGCGGAGCCAAGGCGCGAGGGGCGGGGGCAACGCCGGGTCAGAAAGGAGGTTCAACAGTCCCTTTCGCTCCTCGATGTGGCGCTGGAGGCGCGTGAGGAGGACATTCTTGACGAAAGCTTGGTTTGAATCTTGCATATCTGCTCCTGTGCGTGGTGAGAGTTACAAACGCCCACGCCCATGCGTCAGGGCGAAGGTGGGCGACCGCTGGTCCTCGACAACGACGCTGCGGCGGTCGTACAGGTCGAGGTGATAAGCGATGTGCCTCACCTCGCGGGCCATGCCGGGCTCTTCGTCAAGCCACTCGATGGCCACCGTGAGGTCTGTCAGACCGCCAGCCGCGCTGTCAGCGCGCCGGAGCAGCGCGTCAAGCACCTCGTCCACGTAGTCGGCAACAAAGTGCCGCTCGATTTCTACGGTTGCAGCGTGGAAATCATCGAAGCGGGCGGTGATGATGGCGCAGGGCTGGGTCATGGTGCCTCCAAAGTTACGAGTGAAAGTTACAAATGGTTGGCTAGTCAGTCGACCACCTCGATGCGCTCGATGGCATCGACCCATGCCTCGTCGGCCCATTCTGGGCGGACAACCTCTCGTGTGATGACCTCGCCACCCTGTGCAGGGGCGGTGAGGATGTGGGTGATGGCGCTGCCCCACCCGATGGCGACGGCGATAGCCTCGCGGTCGTTGTCGAGGGCGTCCCTAGGGACGATGATGCTGCGCCCATCACGGGCAAGGACACAGGCGTCGAGGGTGACGCGGCTGGCGCGGCTGACGTTCATGAGCACCTCCTACACCACCAATCTAGTCACCTGCACGGCGGTGTCGAGCAGAAAGTTACAAATACTTCGAATAGGCTCTTGCTTCCTTTACAATCAGCAGAGTTATATTTCAGGCTCTCACGGCCTCGTGGAGGGCTCGCAGAGTCTAGCCGTGTCCAGACCCTCGGAAAGCCGCAGGACGTGTGAGAAGGCCCCTCTGGGTTGCGTGAGAGGCCTTCTCGCGGTGGTCCTCTAGTCCTCGATGACGATGACCCTTTCATGGGTTTGAAACTGCTGATACCGCAATCCGTCTTGGTCCGTCATCCACATGCGCTTGCACTTTGATGGAACCGGCTTTGGAGCGTACATATCGGTGAGCACGATGTGCCCATCAAAGCTACGCTCGTTGACATACCGGGTTGGAGCGTTGAAATTGGTGCCTCCGCAGCGATACCGCTTGGCATCGAAGCGCGCCCCCTTCTCCCAAACATGAACTCCATCCTCGAATACCGTGTCGTCAAAGGGGATTACCGTGAAAGACACAATCTTCGAGAGTGTCGCAAGCTCGGCGTAGAAAGCCTGCAACATGGCGGTGGACACCGACCCCGACTGGTCGATGCTGACGGCGATGTGCGCAGCGCGGTCGACGCGGCGGCCCGGCAGACCGGGGATGCGGCGGTTCGGACGACGCACGGTGCTGAACTTGTCAGCTTTGACCGTAGCTTTCACAAAGCTCCGCAAGATGGCACGCCAGTTGACCTTGCGGCGCACCCTGTCACGGATGATAGAGCGGTTACAACCCGCACTACCCCAGCCGTGCCCCTTGGAGTCAGCCTCGTCGGCGGCCTGCTCGATGGCCTCGCGCAGCCGCTCTTCTGCGACCTGACGCGCCTCGTGGTCGTCGAGGTCACCACCCGCTGCGGCGGCGTCGGTCCACCCCTCGTGGTCGCCGTGAGGCGCAGGGTCGCCACCGGCCTGCTGACCAGCACCATCGCCGGGCTGGTCACCCTCGCCACCCTCGCCACCTTGGCCGTCCTGCTGGCCGCCCTCGCCACCCTCGCCGGGCTGGCCCTGCTGGTCCTGCTGGTCCTCGCCCTCGTCGTCGTCCTGCTCGTCCTGCTCGTCCTGCTGCTCTTGCAGCAGGGTCAGGTAGGCCTCTGCCGACAAGCCGCGTGGAAACTCTGCAAACGGCCCCTCGCCGGGGAACAGACAGCCGGGTGGCAGGTGGTGGTCGGTGCCACCAGCCTCCGCATCCATGAGATGCGAGTTGATGGCGAGGTCTGTGGCGTAGTTCCAGACCTTCGACATACCCGTGGCGGGCAGGCGGTGAGAGACGTGGCCAAGCACGATGTGCCACAGTTCATGCAGGATGGTCCCCCGCACGTACCGGAAGCTGTCGGCCTTGCCCTCGCGCAGGGCGATGCAGCGCTCGAACCACTTGGGGTTGTAAACTAGCTCGAAGCGCGCCCTGTCGCGATTGAGGCGCACGCCAGCCGTGGGGATTGAGGTGTCTACTCGCTTGTCGAGCGTGCGACTTACCGCCGCAAAGAACGGCTCCTCCATGAGGAGGTGGGCCATGTGGTCGTTGAGGTCAAAGTCTGCCATGATGCCTCCAAGCACAATCACACTGTAAGCGAGGACAAGGGGGGCGTCAACCCCCCAAGGTTAGAAATATGAACAAGGGGGCAAGTGCCCCCTTAGAAGCTCACTTCTTGCCAGTCATGACGAACGCCACGCGCTTGGCAACCGTCGTGCCGCAGGATGCGGTGGTGCGGTGGAAGCGCACCACGACGCTCTGTGCCGCATCGTCGGGGTTCATGCAGGTCTTCCAGAAGGCCTGTGCCGCTTCCGACGGAAGCAGGCAGAACCAATCCGCGAGCCGCACAAGCTGCTCGTCGGTGAGCCCCTCGTCGCCTAGGCGCTTGGCCCCGGCCAGCTTGCCCACGAGGGCCATGTGGTCCGTCAGTTCGAAGCCGGCGACCTTCCCGGTGATACCCGGCTTATCGAGAATATCCTCGACAGTCACCTGCGCGTCGTACTTGGACGCGAAGTCACGCAGCGAAACCGCTGCTTCGAAGCCCACAAAGCCGCAGGCGAGGGCGAACATGGCCTCCGCGTGGACCTTTGGCTCTGCTGCCATGCCGGCAGTCACGAGCACCTCGTCAAGGCGCTTCCACGAGCGACGGCTCGGCGTGACCTTGTTAGGCTCGCTTGCCCCATGGACCTCAAGGTGGTCCCGGTGGTTGTTTACAAAGTCCCAGACCAGCGTCGACACGTTGGTCTTTGCCCAGTCCAGCCAGTCCTCAAGGGTTGGCTCTACATCGTACACTGCCCAACGGTCAAGCTCTGCCGGGTCAAGCTCTCCCACGTCGTACTCTGCGGCGCAGTGCTCCGCGCCATTAGTCGCGGCGAAGATGATTGTGCCGGGGTGAAGCCGCATACCGTTGATGGTACGGCTATCCGTCAACTGCATGATACCCTGCCGCACCTCACGGGTGGCACGGTCCACCTCGTCGAGGAAGAGGACGACCGGGCGCTCGCACGCCGCGACAAACCAGTCTGGAGCGTTCCACCGGGTCACGGTGTTGCCCGCGTCGGTGGTTTCGGGGCTCGACTGGGGCATCCCAAGGAGGTCGCCCTCGGTCATCTGCGACGCTCGTCGCTCCACAAGCTCCATGGCGCGGCTGCGGGCGAACTGGTAGACAGTCTCGCTCTTTCCGACGCCGTGACGGCCACGGACCATGATGGGGAAGCCGGCATCGACGACGGCGGGGATGATGGTAGCGAGGGTCGCGAAGGAGAAGGTAGCCATTGTGGCCTCCGGGGTGTCGACGGGTGCATCCCGCCCTGACTTTGAGAAGATACTCTGGTGGTGGTGGACTTGCAAGCGAAAGATGAAAGAAATTTCAGATTGTGATGCCTAGTTGGTCAAAGCGTCGGTTCCACGCCGCCTTGTCGTAGTCATCGAGGCCGGTCTTGTGCTCTTTCGGGAAGAGCGCAGCCTTGGCGGCCTTGACCGTCATTGGAGTGAGGTCAAGCTCAAACGGCGTGGGGCTTGGTGATACCACGGCGGTCTTCCACTTGCCGCTGACGCGCTGCGTGAGCAGCGGGTACGCCTCCGCATCGTCGACGCGGGGAAGCACCACGTATTGGCTATCACCGTCAAAGGTTTGGACCTTCACGACGCCGGAACCGCGCTGGAAGGGCGACAGCCGCCAAGCGTCGTCGACGCCGGTGGTGTAGTCGCCGTTGCGTGGCGTCCACGGCTCGACGAGCCCAAGGGCCATGATGACCGCGAGGTCGCGCCATCTGCTGAACTCGACGAGAGCACCGGGGCCAAGGCCCATCGCCGCGAACCACCGGTTCGCCTCCTGCCGAAAGAGCACGTCGGCCTTGATGAAACGAGTCACAAAGTGCTGAAGGTTTGAGCAAGAACGGCGGTTGTGGCCTAGTTCACCACACCAAGCGCACTTGCGCGTCTCGCCGACGCGGGAGTTCCGCGCCTTGCGCGCATCCTCCTGCTCGACCAGCCAATGGTCGGAGCCCACGTTCTCACGCAGGCTCTCTACGCGCTCGCGGAGCGCCGGGCAGGAGCGCCGGTTGTGGCCCTGCTGACCGCAGTAAGAGCAAGTGACGGTGCCGTTCCAAGCCATGATGGCTCCCTTCTCAAGAGTTACAGTTGCTGCCTGTTCGCAATATGCTCCCATCCAGCGGCAGGGTCAAGGGGAAAGAATGAATATTTCTAAACTTTCTTCAAACTCCCCCTTGAAAGTTATAAATCACCGGGCCTTCTTGAGATGCCGCTCCTCGATGTGACGTGGCGTAGCCTCGCCGGGGAAGAGGACCACGATGGAGCGCCCGCCCTTCACCGCGCTCGTCACCGTCCCCGTTGCCTCAAGGACAAAGCCCGTCGTGCCAAGCACGGCCTTGTAGCCGCGCCGCGTGGTCGCATTGCTGCGGACCTGCACCGTGTCGCCCTCGGCGAAGGCTGCCGGTGCTTCGCTCGCGTACAGCACCTTCTGGGCGTAGTTGTTATTGTACATCTTCATGAAAGAGTGCCGCGAAGGCACATAATCGTCCTGCGTGAGGATTGACTTGACCATGTGACCCCAATATGGCAGACCTGCCGCCTTGTAGTACGCTGCGATGGTCCTCGCATTCGCGAGGTACTTGTCCGCATACTCTGCGGGCCAGTCGCTGGCATGCTCCTCTCGGATGGACTCAAGGTGCTTTGTCTGCCTCTCCGACAGGGCACGACCCTGTGAGAGTTGGCGCACGATGCTGTCCATGAACCCCGCCGACCACGAGTCAGGCATCACTGCCTTCACCTTGTCGTGCAGTGCCTGCACGTCAGCAGGCACCTCGACCTTAGGTGCCACTGCGTTGGCGGCAGCGCGCTGCTCCAGCCGGTCGACCCAGACACGGCGTCCAGCGGTGAGGCTCTTGGAGCGGTTGTAGCTCTTGAGCAGGTCGGCAGCGAACGACCGGCTCCTGTCGTCGAGGTGAGGGTGGGTGGCGAGGGCTTCGAGACGCTGACCGAGAGTGATACGTGGCATGTAGAACCTCCTGACTCTGACAATCTACGGCATCGGACATGGACCGTCAAGCATGTGGGCGAATATTTCTTAAACTTTCTTTGGGTATTCCCCAAATCACACTTACTAACTTATCTTTTCGACCCAATGCACTGGCACAGTGCGTGTGTGACCATTGAACCATGCGACCTTCAAGGATCGAAGCTCTGGGTATACCTCGACGGCCAAGCCATAAACGAACTTCAAAGAGCCGTTTGGCTGATGGCGGGCGTCGACCGCACGGTGGGCCTTGTGGACGGTCGACCCGCCTGTCCATATCACCAAATCGCCAGCTTGAAACTTCATTATCGTACCCTCCAAGAGTTACAAAGCTTCAAGGACGTACTCTTTGCAGCGGCCAATGTTCCCATTGAACCATGCTACTTGGTAGCTCGGTACACTGGGGACACGGTGGTGCGGCGCAGCCGACGGCACAGGCGGCGGCGCGTGCCGGGACACCACAATGCCCGTAAAGTTACTTTTCAAGTCCCCCTCAACCGTCCAGTTGTGTCGGCGTCTGACCAAGGTGCCGACTTCAAACGCATACTTCTTCATTGGTCGCTATCAACGCTGGCTTTGCTGGCCGCGAGGATCTTCTCGACCCACTCTCCACTGAACTCTGCCGCGTACTTTCCGTCAAGCACGAGAATGGTGTCTCCATCCTTCTTCTCGTGAAACTTCAGCTTGTAGCCCGGAATAAGGAAGCCGGTCCCTACTGGCAGAGTCTCTGCCATCGCGACCTTACAGACGGCATAAGGGACGTTCTTTGTGATGCGCACCGGCTTGTCAGGGTTCTTGCGCTTCATGCGGGCAATTTCCTCGGCAGACCGACGAAACTTCCGCCACTGAATGTCAGTAACGAAGGCAACAATACCGCCGTCCCGAATCATCACCATATCGCCCTTGTTCAAGTAAGCCATGCTGGCCTCCATGGTTTCTGCGTTCTGCACCTTGGCAGACTCGTGGGAGACTGTCAAGGATATTATCACAAGGCCCGTGCCATTACGACAACTCCAGAGGCTCACTCGACCGGCGACTTGAACAACCGTAGTATAGTTACACTATACCAGTGTGCCATTGCGTCGAGTGTCATGGAGTCACCCCGAAGACCCGAACTTCGGTGACCTTGTGATTCGGTGACCTTGTGATTGTTAGCTTATTCTAACTTTCTTGCTTGTCAAGCGTTTCTGTTATTGTAGTTAACGAAGCCCTCTAGATGACGCAATAGCCGCGCCGTAGCGCCGGCGCTCTCTGTGTGGTCCCAGATTTCATGCTTGCCGCTCGGACCGTCCATGCGCCAGCCCATTATATTGTTACCCTCCAGTCGCGTCAAAGTTACAATTCCCGCGCGTGTCGGGATGAATGCGCCCGCCTCGGTGATGGTGTATGTGCCAAGGTCGGTGTGTAGTTCTACTGGCTGCATCGCTGCCCCCTTTCTTCTGTGAATGTATACGGGCGTTTCTCAAAGGTCAAGGTGAGACTGAAATATTCTTCAATGAGCCGATTGGACGCAGGTTTTCTGCTGGGACCAGTTCTTGGACCACCCCACGCAGCGGGCCGCCAGTCCACTTAACGGCGCAGAAGCCCCGGAGGACTGACCTCCCTCGAATGTAACCTGTGCTGCCACAGGCATTACTCTTAACGATTGTTCCAACCACCATTATGGCCTCCATAGTTAGTTTGCCTCTTCGTTTCTGGCTTTTCCCTTGTGCTTGGTCTTGCGGGAATAACCTTGCTTTCCATGCGCTCCTGCGCCTCGACCAGAGGCGTAGCGCAGCAGCATGGTATAGGCTACCATGTTCCTACGCTTTGGAGTTTTCTTCTTCATTGTCAAGCCTCCGCTGCTTCCTGACGATACCACCACAGGATAATGTCTTCTCCTGCAAGTACGCCCTTGTAACCTGACTTTTCAAGCCACGCCTCGATGACGAGCTTATAGTTCGCCACGAGAATCAGTTCACTTGCCAGTTCATCAACCACCATAATCTTGTTCCTCGATATAGTCATGGTCAAACGCCCAACTTGGGATTAGCTCGTCTGGGTAGCCGTCAGGCCATCCCCATCCCATATCTTCCATATCCTCTTGCTCGTTGCTGTCAATATCTTCGTCGTATTCTTCATAGTAGCCCTCGTAAGGGTACTCTCCAAGCCACTCTTCGTTGTGGACCGGCTTCTCGTGCATATTCATCATCACTCACCTCCGAAGAGAATGTTGTAGATTGCAGGTGTAACCTGCAAAGAGATCAAGACTGAAATAATGGCAATGAAAGGAATAGCTTGGACCATGTGGACCTCCTTGGTTGCTGTTGGCATCTTATATGACCGCCCTACGCATGGCAACAGTTTTTTTTAAGTTTCTTCATTCTCGGCGTTTCTCTAGTCAATCACAACGAGCGCGCCCTGTTCTACAATTCTGGGCTTGTCCTCCCCACAGAACAGAACCGCCCACTTGTTATATCTAGGGTCGTATGCGGTATATGCCCTCTCGATGATGACGCCAAAGACGTGCCTACCAAAGTCAAGCTCGTCCATTGCGTCGATGCTCAATTTTAGCGGTCCAAGCGGCTTTACAAGCTTGCCAACTGTAAACTTAGTGGTCATTTATCAAGCCTCGAAAGACGTGGTTTGAGCTTGGGAATCAGAGCCATCGTTAACAACGTGGCTCGTCGTCGCCCAAGCGGCAATTTCTGCCAACGTAGCCATGGCATCCACCTCGGCACCAAGGCTGTCCTCGGTTTCGGAGCAGTCCGTCACCTCTTCGAAAGAGGTGCAGGTCGATGTGTCGGTCGTGGTCGAAGGTGCTGCAAGCACAGCGACGACCTTGCCGTGCTTTGTAATTTCAATTGGACCCTCACCAAGGGTGGTGAGCAGGTTTCGAAGCTCCTGACGGAGCGCGGTCGCGGTGATGCTACGGTTCATTGGTTCTCTCCTTGGTTGTGTCTACAGTTTAACGCCCTGTGGCGAATCGTCGACTCTTTCTTTGTCAAGTTTCTGTTACTGGCTCAAGAATCTGGTTTACAACTATGTTTGTCCTGCCAAGCATAGCGGTTGGCCGAAGCCAAAGAACCTTCACTTTGCTAACGATGCGGCCTTGGCCCATCTTAACATCAAAGACCTGCAATACTTGGCCAACATAATCGTTCTGCCTATGCTTTACAAGCTGGCCTTCTTCTAGTGGTCTTTTGTTGCTTTTCATTATTTCTTCTCCAGACGAGAAGCAAGCTAACCTGCCGGCCAGCGCTGTCAAATATTTCGTTCTTGACGACGGCGGAAGCTGTTTGAGGCCTTGGCTTGAGCGTGGCTAGTTACAAATTGTTGGTGACGTTCCCAGACAGTGACGCCCAGAAAGGTGACGACGCCAATCGTCAGTGGAACGAAGAAGAACATAGTAAGTACATTTTCAATCATTTTCGTTTCTCCTTAGATGCCGGTTTGAATATCTGTTTCGTTGTAGTTCTTGAGCATCGCCTCGTGCGAGGCGATCTGCCGCAATCGGCGTTCTAGGCTGGAAATAAGCTCGCTTTCTAGCGTAGTCCACACTGGCCGTGAGCCAAGAGCCTTTCTGATAGCTTCAATCTGCTCTTTTGAGAGCGCCACCAGATAACGCTGGTTGTTAGTCATCATTCACCTCCAGAAAGTTGGTGTCCAGACCCAGAAGCTCACAAACTTTCTCTAGGTGTTGTGTAAGCTCATTATATTCATAAGCTTCAAGCATATCATTCCTCTTCGCTGTGTCGAAGATAGTCTCCACAGCATTTTGGCAGTTGTTGGCTGCCAAGGACATACGCATAGCCCAAAGAGTCATTGCTGCTTGTTCGTTCATTTCAGCCCCCCGTCTGTCGGGAATATATACAGGTTAACGAGTCTTGGCAACACTTTTGTTCCAACAAGAGAGGCATTCACCTCGCTCGTGCTCTGTTTTCTTACCTTCCACGGAGCAATATTGCCAATAGTAGCCTTCATCATTGGAAACCCACTCGCCCTTACGACGCCACTTCACCCAATCATAGGTAACTTTCTTTCCCATTGTTTCTCCAGACTTGTCCAAGTTTAGCTCACCGACGAGGTGCCGTCAAGAATTATTTAGAATTATTTTTTTCATCTGCGTAGAAGCTGGCAATACCAACATGCATCGAGGTGGTCATGCTGACAAAGCCCTTACCCTTCGCAGTCCAGTTGTGCAAGATTTTCATGCCACAACAATCCGTTTCTCCAATGAGCAAGCCGTAAGACCAGAGGCCTTGACCATCTGTTCTCATGTTTCCAGACTTTGCTGGCAAGCTATGCGCCCACGCCTTTGCTACTTCTTCGTTTCTAAGCATCACTCGCTCCTGTTAGGACGGGTACAAATACCTGCTTCAATCAGTCTATTCGCTGTTCTACCAAACCAACCTTGGAGACTCCAAACCATACCATTGTCGATTAGGTGCTGCCAAGCTTGGATAACTTGCTCTTCACTCTCTGCTTCGATGAAGCCCTCCGCTAGTCCGACTGCTTGGTAAGTTGTCATGGCTGACCTCCGTTGTGATGTAACCATCTTATGCATGGGGGTTGTGGTTGTCAAACATTTTTTTTATCAATCTGCTTATTCCGCTTCGTACCCATCAAACCATGGGCCGAGCCGCCTCGTCCGTCGGCGTGCCTCTGCGCCAGTCGCTGTTGACGAACTCGTCTCTGGATCTCTACAGTGGGCTTGTGCCTCCTCAAGGGTCAGCCCACGACGAATGATGCGCTTGAGGATGCCAGCATTCTTGTAGTGTCGAACGATTCTGTACATTTTCTTCTCCAAGTTTAAATCACTGCACTAGCAGTTGTTACCAGCAACATGACAAACGCCAGAACGAGCGCGCCAACCTCAACATCTGCGTCATGATTCATGATTCTCTCCAGAGTTACAAATGGGCTTCTCGATTGCCCAGACTGGATTAACGCCGGGAGGAACTTCACCATGCACCATGCCACCATGAATGGCAATAATACGGCTAACCAGTTCAACCGGGACATAGCCATAAACAATCTTACGTGGGTCTTCATCCTTGTAGGCGTCTGCGTAAGGCCCAAGAAGAGGCTCCGGCATCCAAGGGAAGCCAACCTCAACAGTGTTGTAGCTGCTGGCCCCATTAATGCGTGGCCGGCAGTACATATTCTCACCAGCCTGCACAGACATAGAGAAGCCGTCCGCGCACATCACTCTTTCATAAACTTTCCGGCTTCTCGACATTACTTTTAAACTCCACAAAGAAGAAGTAGCGGTGGTGGGACTCGAACCCACAAGCCCAAAGGGCAGAGGATTTTAAATCCCCCTCGTATACCAATTCCGACACACCGCCATGCTCCCTGTTGTTATCTACACCTTAGCTGACCCATTCGAGACTGTCAACCAATATATGGCGAAACACCAAATTCGTAGCAATATTCCTGCATAATTTCCGAATCTTCCAATCCCTCAAGCCGCTCACGAATTTGGTGCTTCACCCAATTAATCAAGTTTGGCACATCCCAATTATCAACATCGTCAACAAGCGATGCAATCATTTCTTCACGACTAATCGGAACCACTATTTTCATTTTTTTTCCTGTATTAAACGGATTGGATGGAAAGAATTGCTGGACTGGAGGAATCTGTTTTCGCCGACCCCCACGCTATCTGGCTTTCGCAACCTCGCGGCTTTGACCTTAAGCTACTTCTATAGTTAGTAATGACCATAGAAGCGGTCTGGGCTCATGGCCAGCATTGAGCCCTAATAAATAATAAGCCAGCCCAGCAATTCACTAAGTTATAAACTACACATCTTCATTTTTCTTTTCCAACCTTACAAATTTAAGGTCACGTCGATAATACCAACCACGAGTATGCTCGCTACTAGCGACCCAACTCCAGTCGCCTTCGCGACTTTGAGGCCCAGAACCAAGCCACTCGACTTTGAAGCATGGCTTTGGACCTTTGGGAGCCCAGCCAATCTCGCCAACCTTACACTGAACAATCAGTCCGATAGGGTTTTTGCCCCTCCACTGCCATAGTGTGTCGCGGTCTTGCGCGCTGGCCGAAAGTGTAACCAAGTCTCCTTCCTTCATGTTTACCTCCTCTGTTCTGTCTAAGTTTAGCATGACCAAATCGGCCAGTCAAGTCAAATGAGAAAAAAATTGGGGCGGAAGGACTCGAACCTACGAATGCCGGAATCAAAACCCGGAGCCTTACCAACTTGGCCACACCCCAATAATGTAGGTTGGCACACTTTAGCCGGTGTGCCAGCGGTATGTTGAGTGTCGTGATTTCTCCACACTCTCTACATTCCTCGCATTGGGCTGTAGAACCAACATCATTAGCATGACCCGCTCACGGGTGAGCGTTGTTTCCGTTACTGGAGCATCTTAGTCAGCATTAGCACTGAAGCCAGTTCCCTGTATCTACTCGGACCCTATGTTGGTGGTGAGCATATATTGTCTGCGCCGGGATTCGAACCCGTGGAGTTGATCACCCCTAGCCATGGGGACTCGTTAGTCCTTTGATCGAAGGACAACTCGCAGACATAAAAGGTAGCACACTTTAACCGGTGTGCCAGCGGGCTAAATGAATAGGTTTGGCTCTGGCACAA
>Ga0208019_1001333_pt1 | contig 13111 bp, 34 predicted proteins | sample CB_VirMetaG_5_FD_184540 | JGI IMG/M metagenome (GOLD analysis project Ga0208019, IMG submission 184540) | Freshwater to marine saline gradient viral communities from Chesapeake Bay - CB_1508_1D Viral MetaG (SPAdes) (version 4) | ecosystem: Environmental > Aquatic > Marine > Coastal | place: USA...
TACTATCTTTCTTTGATCTGGATATGCCTTTTTTCTTTCTGGCATTAATATTGGCGTATAAACCTTTACTTGCCATATTTCTTTTTAGTCATCGTCATTTTCTGACCTGACTTCTTCGCATCTTTCTTTGCAGCAGCCATTCCTTTAGCTGTGTAAGGGTATTCTTTTTTTCCTACTTTAGGCATTTTATTCTCCTTTGTATTATAGTGTTGCAACACTAACGCTTTATGTCTTAACCAGACGAGTTTAGCTTATATCAGCTCTTACCTAGCGTCAATAAAAACTTTATTGTTTAAAAAAATATATACAATGCACACTAAATGTGGCTTGACATCATACCAGTTGTGTGGTTTTAGCACTAGATTTCTATAAGATATTAATTATATCAGCTGTATGAATAAACTAATCAAAGCGTTTGTTAATTTCTTTGAAGATCCAGATCGTGATGTTAAAGAATTTTTGCAAACAGAATACAAAGAAGGCTGGTACTGGGCTTATACCTATTACAAAGAAAGAGGTACTTTCCCTTCATCTCTCTCAATAAGAGTCTGATCCTAAGAATACTTCGTGTTCATCAGGCTCTGAGAGCCTTTTTTTCCTTAAAAATATATTCTTATTGATCCATATACGAAGGATCCACTTTCCAGTGGTCCGCACAAACGAAATAATAGTTCCCATGTTCTCCTTTTAAGGCAATAGTCCCCCACTGTTGGCAGACATAACACACCTTATGCTTTATCTGTTCTTCTCTTGTCCAGTTTAGTATCTGTGTTTGGTTGTAGAGCTTTTTGGGACTCTGTTGTTTGTTTGACATCTCTCTCTCCGTACACATACAGTTTTTTAACCCCCCACCCCCTGTTTGTTAGGAGAGATCTATATTCACTTTAATCTCACCGTCTATCTGGTGAGATACTCTATCTGGGGTGCGTAGTCCTACTCTGTCTAGTATATCTTTACTAGCTTCGAGTTGCACATACTCACTGCGTGCGTTGTTGCTTAAATGGACTAACTTGTGTGATGCAGTCACCGCTCCCAGTCCTATAGTTCGTGCCACTTGATCCATCATGTACTGCTGTACCTTGGGGATTCGTAGTGTACGACTAGCAGCTACTCTGCCTCCGTCTTTTGTTGAATATCCAGCCTTAGTGGCTGCTTCTCTGATGCTGCAACCCTCAGCTACGATAGTATCTACTAACGTCTTTTGCTTGGCTGTCAGCCCATACTTGTTGTTGGATAACTCGTTGCCCACCTCTTGTTAGATATAGACTCTGTTTTCCCTTGTCAAGACAATTATAGTAATAATCTATTACTTTACTGTTATGTCGCTCCAATGTCCTACTCCACCAGCTAGATCTTCATCACTCAATGATAAATACACTTCGTGTCCGCTCGACAGGCTCGCTATTTATCATATTCGTTCTATCAGATCTCTGTCTGGTTTCGTGTAGGACAAAGTCGCTTATCTCTCTCCCCCCTCTCCCCCCTCAAGGGGGGTAACATTGACTCTCAGTCAGCTGGCTCGGCAAGGGCTTGTTGACCCCAACTGCACCCTAGAGCTACGCACCTATTCATTTGCCTCGCTGTAGCTGCCTGAGAGAATCTCTCTCTGATTTGTATCACTCCACAGGTCTAATTTGTCATTAGCATTCTCTAGCTACTTGTAGTCAGTCAGTTATCGTGTTTTCATGTAATATTACCACTTATTTCTTGAGTCTCTGCGTGTTTGATCTCGCACCCGCTCGCTTGTCGCTAACGCTCCTGATTCGCTTCGCTATTCGCTATCGCTGTGAGAGATCAAATACTCGATCCTCAGAAAGGTAATATAACTATGAAAACTAACGATAAACTAACTAACATACAAGCACGCAAGAGAGATGCAGTAATGACTGCATTAGCTGTGGAGTACAAACCAGAGATCGAATTTGACGATTTATTCAATGTTGAAGTCGATCTTAGTTCAGCTATCGCTAGAACTGACTATCGTATCAAAAGTTTGCAAAGCAAACTTGACGAAGTCAGTCAGCGATTAGCTAAACTAGCTGACGCTAATGGCTCTAGAATCAACACTGAAAAGGCTTTTATGCAAAGCCTCGAAGTTTTGGGAAATCAACTCCAAAGATTAGACGACTTAAAAGCTAAGTACACTCACTCTTTGGAACTATTGACTATTAAGCGTTCAGCTCTTGTTGATTTCTTTGCCAAAACTATCGGCAAAGCCTATGTGCCTTACTCAAGCAAGGCACGCCCAGCTGAAAAATCAGCTGAGCAACGCCAGTTGGCACTTCAGTGGTTACAACAAAATGGCTACAAGTTAGATCCTGTTATTAAATAGTTTCTAGCTATCAAAGTTTACTTAGATATCTGGGTTTAATCAGCCCAGATATCCCTTGAATTAAGTATGGTGGGGTTTCCCAAAAAAAACTGGCTCACTCCGTTCGCCAAAGAAAGAACCGAATGAGCTTTCAAAGAAAGGAAGTAAAATGGAATATACTGTACTAACTAAACAACAACATGAGGAACTATGTGATCTTGGTGGAACTTATAGTGATTTATACAAAGATCTATATGGTATGCGACCTCGTGGTGTTTATCCTTCAACAGTAGAAGAATACAAGAAGGAAATCAAAAAAGTAAGTGAAGCATTACGAATGGAAATACAACAAGAAAGACAAAGAAAAGAGAGGATTAAAAACAGAAAACCATTTGTAAGTAGACCAATAAACAATCCATTTAAACTATTTTATGAAAGGAGTAAATAATGGAGATTTTATTTGAACTATCAGTAGGAGCATGGTTTGGAACAGCTGTGGCAATCCTAGAACTAAACGTAATCAATCCAATACTAGAGAGAGATTATATGTTTATTAAATTAATGGAAGATATGCAAATCAGAAATGAAATGCATTGGGTTCACGAGGAAGGAGAACTAAATGATTACATTTAAAGCAATCAATAAATATAGCGTTATTTACAATGGTAAAACAATAGACTATTATAAATTGACGTTTTTAAACGGAGATTTCAAGATCTTAACAGAAGAAGATTTTGATTTAATAAAACAGGAGATGATGTGTGATGACAAAAGTAATATGTCCCGAATGTAATGGCGAATGTTATATTGATGACGAGCCATGTCTAACATGTGAAGCTGGATTTATGGAAGAAGTAAGTCCAGAAGATTACAACACTTCCGAAACGGATCAATTCATACTGAAAGGAGTAAAAGAAAATGATCTCATCTATCGCTAGGCTATCAGGCAAAGTAATCAGGTCTGTAGCAACAACCGAAGCATTTAAATATGCTAAAGGCAGAGCTGTATGGTATTACCATTTAGCTCTTAATCCAGAGTTCTCAAATACAATGACGAACTTATACAAGTATAATCGAGTCGAGAGAGAACTTAATCGTGATCGCTTTGATCGCACCGAAAAAAGAGTATTTCATATATCACCAGAAGGTCATGTATATGATGCTCGTACAGGTGCTATCATAGGCAATATTGATGATCCGAAAGGTAATCAATATGAACAACAACAGAAAGGAAACATTGATGCAACAGTCGCAGTTTAATGAAGAATTGTTAAAGTTGATATCTCATTTACAAGATAAAGTTCATAAATTGTATATGGTTAATCTAGAGTTAATAAAAGCATTGAAAGAAAATGATTTATTATCTCCTCAAGAACGTATGCATTTATTAGAACTACAATCACTTGACGAGAAAGGAAAGGAAAATGGGAAAAGTAAAACAACTTAATCAAGACATTATAGATGATTTAGAAATGCGTTCATTATCTATTGGTGAACGCATGATGTACTTAACTAGTGCAATCATCAATATAGAAATATTGATTAAGCCAGAACACAAGTATAACAAAACCGAATTGTTAATACTTAATGGTATATTAAAACAGCTTAGATCTTTACGAGATACTGATCGACAAACCGAAGATCATATTGATGAAGAATTAAGTCGTCTTAAAACTGTTGGAATAGAAGATTTATAGAGATTTATCTAGTGGGGGATATTCTCCCCCACCAGAACAGAAGGACTTAATGTGTGATTAGAAAGGAATATATATGATAACCACAGAAAGTAAACTGCACATAGCAGAAAACTGTAACATTGTCCCCAATATTCGTGAAATTTATTACCACGATTTACAGAATGGCGATTGGGAACAAATACCAGACAAGAAAGCATTGTTCAATGATGATAAATATATCGCTACTATGAGCAACGCATCAGCCGAAAACCTCAGGACTTATCCTGACTTTGTCAATATGTTGAATCAAGGTCTTATGGAATCTAATTCATTAGATCTAGACAATGTAGAAGTACAAGATGATATCATTGATAATGGTGGTAAATTCAGTCGTTTAATTACATTTCATGGTACGACTACTACCTTTGGCAAAGATACATTGAAGCTCCGATTATGGGCATGGACTGCCTACAATTTACGTTGGGCTGAACAATTTATTTTCGGTCCAATCATTGTCTATTGTCTTAATGGTTGTATGAGAGCCGACTGGAAGATCAAAGGTATGTCTAAAAAGAATTGGAATACCAAGACTTCTATCGGTGCTTCTGATATATCCAGAGCTTTAGACTCTTTCAATCAATTCCCAGAATGGTTTGAAACAATGGCTAGAAAACAGATCAAACAAGAAAATGTAAGATATTTGTTTGAGAATACACTAGCTCAAATAGATGATCCTATCCACCCTAGAGTGTCGGATTATGCTATGTCAGAACTATCTACTCATTGGGAAACTTACAAACGTAGATATGGTGTAAACATGTATGCTGTTTATCAAACTGCGACACACTGGGCTACACACCCAGAAGGTCGTGGACAGCCTATGAATAAGTTTAGATCACGATCTGACAAAGTAGCATCTATGTTGCAATCACAAGATTGGAACACTTTACTTGCTGCTTAAATTATTATATCAATTCCTTATGGACTATGCCTTAGGCAAAAAATTCTATAAGGAAATTATACCCCAGTTTGTTGCGGCTCGTGAAAAGCTGGGGTATACTCAAGCAACAGTAGATGAAATACTGGGTGTAGCTCGAGGTCTTGTTTCCAAATGGGAAGTAGGCATACGCAAACCGAGTGGTTATCTTTTCTGTTGCTGGGCAGATGCATTAGGCTGCCAGATAACATTAACCGAAAGGAAAGACCATGAGGATAATATACTATCAAGATAAACTATTACTTAGTTTAACTAAATCAGAAATAGATGAAGCATATCATGCTAAAGGTAGACCAATAGAATTACCTATTGGAAACTTACTACCTTTACACAAAGATATTAATGATTCTATTAATCAATATGTAAAGGATATACATTTCTATAGTACAGATAATAATTATATTAAGAAGGAGAACTAATATGTACGATAATGATTATTGTGATGAAGATAGAAGTAAAAATATTAATTTATTTGAACATGCAGAAAGTCTGCCAATCTTCAACAAAGGCAGCTATCCAGCTTTAATTGGTAAACTAAGAAAAGCTGCTGCTGCTTATTTAATATATGCAGAGATTTCTAAGATAAATAACTCTATTAAAACTATTAAAAATTTAGTTGATAAGTATGAGTTTTCAGATGATTTCTGTAATATTGATGAGCTTAAAGGTTTCAACGATCACTATCCATTTAATAAACCTATTCGTGAAATGACTATTAATTGGTGTGATCTAACTGATTCTGAAAAGGAAGAAGCTAAACAAGAAGATGAAAACACTAAATGATATACTAGGAAAATATAAACGAACAGTATTAAAAGAAGAAGATAAATCTGTTAGCCCAATGACTGCTAAGCAGATGAAACGAAATATAATACTTAAAGCTGCTAAGAAATATTTTACTTATGAACAGTACAGAGGATTTGAATATTTATATAATTCTCAAAGAGTATTAGATAATAGAAAAGTTTATCATGTAGCAGAAATGCTATATAATAAATACAGAAAGGAACTTAATGAATGGCAACTAAAAAAAGAAAAGACCAGATCGAAATTCCAGCAGATAAGATCCAAGTAAGTTTTGGTGGCACAGATGCTATCAAAATAGTCAAGGGTGAATGGAAAGATATTTGGTTATTAAAAACAGGTAGAGCAGAACCTGATGATTTATCTAATGTATTACCAGTTCAAATGGGTATTCATACCGAATCATTTAACATTGATTGGTTTGAAAAACAAACTGGTTTTGAAGTAACAAACAATAACAAAGTGTATAAAAATGAAGATATAGAATTTTTACACGCAACAGTAGACGGAATAATACATAAACAACAAGCTATATTCGAAGCTAAACATGTTAGTCCGTTTAGTGCAAAAGATGTGATTGATAGATATTATCCACAGTTACAACATTACATGTTAGTAACAGGATTAAAGAAAGCATATCTATCTGTGTTGATAGGTAATCTACAACACAAAATATACGAGGTTGATGCTGATATAGAGTTTATTCATAGACTTTTATATGCTGAAACACATTTGTGGGCTTATGTTCAATCTGATGTTCAGCCACCAGACTATGTAGACTTTGATGCATTTACAAAACAGAAGGAGAAAATCAATGGATTATCAGAACAAATCACAATATCCATACCAAGCTGGTTACAAGGCTCGATCAACTAGCAAAGAAGCAGCTGATAAAATCAATATGAAATATCCAAGACAGCGATATGCTATTGAAGATGTATTTAAATTTGGTCCAATGAATACATATACAGCTGATGAAGTAGCAGACCAAATAAAACAAAACTTAATTAGTGTGAGAGCAAGAATAACAGAGCTATCACTATTAGGTGTATTAGAAGATTCTGGTGAACGAAGAAAAAACAAGAATAACAGAAATGTTATAGCTTGGATTCACAAGGATAAATTAACTAAAAAGAAGGAGTTATATTTTAAATGAGTGATAACAAACGTATCTGGGACAGTTTCAAACATACTGATCCTAAATTTACCAAATCATTTAATAAGTTTGGTAGAGATTTAACTACAACTGATCCAATGTATCAGGTTATGAAAATGACCGATCAGTTTGGTCCAGTCGGTCAAGGTTGGACATACGAAGTATCTTACAATTATACAGATAAGAATGTATTTGCCGAACTAAAAATAGGTTGGCGTGAAGATACTGACAAAGACTTTAACTGGTATGGTCCAGTATCAGCAGTTAATCCTTTGTATAATACCAAAGGTACACTAGATGATGAAGCACCGAAGAAAGCTATGACAGATGCTATGACTAAAGCTATGTCGCATCTAGGTATGGCAGCTGATGTATTTCTAGGTTTATTTGACAGCAATAAATATGTTGAACAAATGAAGCAGAAGTTTGCAACAGCAAATGAATCTAAAGTAAAGGAACTAAAGGTAGCTAAGTAATGCCTAGAAAAATAGTAAGAAACCATAAGTATTTTTATGGGAAAAACATAACTAATATTTCTATGACACCTGATAACAATATGTTTCAAATACATTATCAAGAAGGTGATAAAGAAATTAAAGTTAGATTTAATGCTTGGGATTTAGTTGGTGGTATAGTTAAAACATTAAAGAAATCTAATTTTGAATTAGATAGAAAACAATGGGGTTACTATAGATTAGATAGAGATCAAGTAGATAAATTAATCGGAAGGAAACTATATACATGATTAAAAGTAAATTAGAAAGCTGGGGATCTGATATTGTTACAGAATCTCTAGAAGAATATTATGAAGGTTATGACCATTTAGAAGTATGCCATAGTGTATTTCATGGTATACCAAAATGGAAACGATATACAATAATGTTTCTATTAGGTAGAGAATGGTTAGACGAAGAAGTTGATTTAGCAGTCAGAGATAGAACTGATGAGCTATGTCAAGATCAAGTAGAACGTAGAATGGAAGGAGCATATTAATGAACTCATACGGAATACATACTAGACTAGCTAATGAAAAACCTAAACCTAATTGTAGAGGTCAATGGTATTTGAATACTTCAGTACCCCAAGAACTATTTATGGAAGTAAAGGAGTATTGTAGTAAACATAATATTAGCCAGTCTAAATTAATTAGAACTTTAATAATTAATTACATGGCTGATTTAGAAGCAAGGGAGCAAAACTAATGACAATCAATAAAGTAATACTAGTAGGTAATCTAGGTAATGATCCTGAGATTAAAATTTCTAGTAAAGAAAAAAAGTTCGCTAAACTATCTGTGGCAACACATGAGAAGTATAATAATGTTAAAGGCGAACTAACAGAAAAAACACAATGGCATAATGTTGTTGTGTTCGATCCTCGTATAGCTGAAACAGTAGAGAAGCATTACAAGAAAGGTATGCAAGTCTATGTTGAAGGTCAGCTAGAAACTCGTAAGTACGAACACAATGGTGAAACTAAATACACAACAGAAGTTGTTGTGCCAATGTATAATGGTGATCTTAAGATTGTAGGTAGAAAAGAATCAAATGCATCTAGTTCTTCTAAAGATGTAATTGATGATGACAATTCTTCTGACATTCCATTTTAAAGTTTTGTACTCTATTAATACTCTTACTGGTAGAATGTAGATTTTACCTTTCGTCTACATTTGAGTTGAGTACAACAGGGGTAGATTCACCCTCCGCATCTACCCCTAAAAGTTTTGTCATATATCCGCATAGCTATAATGAGATATTGTGATTATGACAAATGAGTCTGGGTAGTACTCAGGAAAAAATAAAGAACTAAGATGTTTTGAGGTGGGGAGCTAGACCTAACCAATAGATCATTCTATGGTATCTCCTAAAACTACCCTTTTTTATCCATACAAAAAGAAATTATATACCGAAGGCAATCATACAGGGAGATGTTTAAATACCCCCTGTATGCTCGTTTAAACCCTATTTTTTCCAGTTCTCAGCTATCTTTTCTCCTGATCTTCCAGCTATATACCCTCCAACACCGATTGTTAGAAGATTCCACATAGGATCAGGAATTGACAGCTCGACTGACGTACCGAATATAACATTAGCGAATGGCATCAAGATGTAATTATTAAAAATTACAATGATACAGATCCACATCAGGGCTGGTCGCCATGTTGCAGTAAGCCAGTGTTTGCTACCAGCTTCTGTTTTAATAATAGAAGCAGCTGCTTGTAGTTCCTTATTGTCATTGTTTAGGAGTTGTTGTGAAATTTCAGACTTCAATCTTTCTTTCAGATCTTTATCCTCTACTGACTTATCAACTACACCTAATGCAATCTTGGCAATAGGACCTATAGCACCTAATAGATTAAGCATTAAAATATTAATCCATAGATTACTAATACAACAACACAGCAGATAAATATCTTCGCATTATTGTTTAGTATGTTCCACTTGTTCTTCAAGCTCGACATCATATTCTTCATCATATCCATCATCTTCTTCTCCTTCCAGACCGAGTGCAATTTCTACTCGCTCTAATCTTTTCATTATATCGTCTAATATATCATCAAAGTCCATATTATCTCCTTATAGATATATATTATTATCCCATGATCCATTGTTCTTTAGAACCATAGGAACGAGGTAGGGTACACCATGTGTTATTACTCCACAAGATAATATTGGCTTGGCTAAGTTCACTTTCATATATGCCATAGCTAATGATTTCTTGTCTATTAAACAACCTAGTGTCATACCCCAGTTTAAATGAAAGTCATTACCCACATATTTGACTTCTGAAACTGTGTGAAAATGACCTTGTACGCAGCTCATAGATGTTTCTCTACAAGCCTTGGCTATGTCTTTGCAAAACTGATGAGCAAAAACAATTCTTCCTTTGCTAGTTTCTAGCATATGTCTTTCAGTCCATCTCCAACCAGAACCTACATCTAGTATCTCATTATAATCTTTAATAAACCATTTAGACATACCTTTAGCCATAGCTCTACGAAGTACCATAGATCCATGATTACTTTCTAATAAAGTCATCTTAGGAAAGATCTTCTCTAATTGTTTGCAGAGAGATTGACCAGCCAATAGTTCATCAGCTGGGCTAGGTAGATCAGGGTTTATAACATGAGATACATTAATACTGTGCCAATCCATTTCATCTCCTATATGAATAACAGTATCGGGCTTGTAGGTTTTCTTAAGTTTCTCTAAGAACCTAAATGTATCTGGGTGGTGATAGGGAAAGTGTGTATCTGAAACGCAAAGAATCTTGTCATGTTTCATTTATATCTTTTGTAGTACAAAAGCCTGTTACATACAAGTCTGTATTTGCTGATTTAAATGTTTTAGCAAAGTAATCTATATAATCTAAACACTCAGGCACAGAACTGAATGATACTTCATATACTGGTATTGCTTCGCAAGTTTTATCTAAGGGTAATGATACTGCCTGTATACAGGCTAGGATAATTGCATAGATGTTCAAAACATCTTTAAAGTTATAGCAAATATCCAGCCCAGTAAATTAGAAAATACGAGAAATAAAGAGCTATAAATAACCTTTTTAATAGAGCTTATATCTTTCTCTATATGATATAAATGATTGTTTTGGATAGTGTTTAAACGCTCAGAAATAACTGCAACCTCTTTATCGAGTTTAGCAAGTTTTTCTGTATCGTTTGTCATGCGGCTTCACTAGGTCTTTTTTTATATTTCAGTTCAATAATCTCTTGATTTTTTTGAGAGAGCAACGCACATTTTTCTTCATATTTATCTAATAACATATGATAAGTTTGTTTAATTTCGTTGTATTCTTTCTGCAAAGAATGGGCTTCTGATTCAGTCATGTTTTTTCCTCTCTGTAAGTAATGTTGATGAGCGTTGAAACTATTATTTTCTAACATTCTGTCAATTTATATTTTGAATTGTGCATAATCAATTATTTTGATAGAGAATCTTGCTCTAATAACCACATCAATCTATCGAGTTGTCTATCCATCTCATCATACTTATGGTGCATCTGCATTATCTTTTGCATATCCTTTTCATTACTAGCAACACGACTATCGAGTTTACTAATAAACCATACAAGCGATACCGATTGCACTGCTATCGCCATGATGATGCCTATGGTTTTACTGTCTAAGTTCATTAGACACTCTGTTGTTCAGCTAGAAACGCAGTCCAAGCATCTTTAACTGCTTGTGTCCAAACAGCATTACATACTGCCTGTACTTCTGCATCTTCGCCTGTAATATCTTGGTCTGGGTGAACTACTTTTCTGTGTCTGCTTCTTGATAACTCTACGCCATCTTCTTTGATGACTGTATCAGTAGCAATTTGCACAGCTTTGTATTCGCCTACCACTTCTATTTTAGCGATAGTTGTTTCTTTTGTTATTGCCATTGTTTTACTCCTTTATGCATTTGTTCTATATATTATTGTTCCATCAATCCTTGCATTAGCATTATGAACTACTGTATAGGGTGCATTAGATGTTGATGTTATGCCAGAACTATCTGTTAAAAACATTAGGTCTGCAACTGTAGCGTCTATTCCCAAGTTCCAAAGAAGTTGAGTAGCATCAATATTTACATTTAAATTATTAGAAATTCCTATTGAACCATGACCAGCTGGAATTACTGCTCCTGTTACAGGTAAAAAAGGTAAATTACCTAATCTAAAAGTACCACTTCCACCGCTTGGTGCTGTTGCTGAAGCTGCACATAAAAAATGACAAATGACAGTCTGTCCTATTTTTGTATAACGACCTTGTTGTCCAGTGGCAGCATATGTTATTGTGTAATCACCACCACTTGATGTGAAAACTGGTGTCCAAGTACCTTCCTCATAATCATCTAAGGCATTGGCACTACCTGTACCACCGAGATAGATGTTGCCATTAACTACTAAATCACCATTTCCTGCACTTCCTGTAGTTGTTGTACCTAACATCATACAACCTGCACCATCAATATAAACTTGTTGGTTATCACCTGCTCTGAAAACCATTCTATCGTTGTTATGTTGATATGAAATGTAACCAACATTACTATCATCTTGGTCACCAAATTGTAGACTACCACCACCTGCTCTATCAGAACGAATTGTTATTGATGGTGTTTGTGATAAATTGGCAACTTCTAAATATGTTCCACCAAACCCTAAGTCAGGTGTTGTAGTTCCAATCCCCACATTACCATTACTATCTATACGCATTGCTTCTGCTAAAGTTCCTGCACCTCTTGTCCAAAATGACATAAAGGAACTTCTATTACCTGAAGTAGTAAAATCTAATTCTTTTCCAGTTACTATATAACTAGCATCATAGCCACCAAATCTTCCTTGCATTCTGACAGTTTCGTCTGTACTTCCTGCTGTAGTAAAAGAATTTTCTATTAAAAATTCAGCATTTCCTGCATCAGCACTTTTAGAAATATGAAGTTCTGCACTAGGACTACTTGTGCCAATGCCTACTTGACCAGAACTATCTATAGTAACTGCAGTACTAGTCGCATTATCATCAATACCAGTAGATGAGAAATTGGTTTGTGGTGTATTAGCTTTATCTCTTGTCTTACTCATTACTTACTCTTTGCTTTTTTTTCTTCTTCTTTAGATAATTCTTCTTTCAATATGGCATTATAATGTTGAGCCAAGACATTTATCTGGTCTTGTTCCATAGCAATTTGATTGTTTTTATTCATGATGTTTTGTAACTGTATAAAAGCTACCTTGCCTTTATCACTGAGTTTATTTTCATCATATTCTTTACCTTCAAATGTGAACATTACCACTCCTTTGTCATTGATGTTGTTTCTGGATTTTTTTGTGCTTCAATCTGTGCTGATAATTTTGATTGCATATCTTCCACAGGTTGATTTTCAGTCACACACATAATTGCGTGTTCTTGTGTCATTTCATCAAAATCCATTCCTTCTGAACCTGCACAGCTTCCGTACATAGATGCTGAATAATCACCATCTGTTGCAGTGTATCGCCAGTGGATTGTCTTTACTTCATTTAAAGAATTAACTTCAAAGTTGGGGAAAGACCATTCGTATGTTATTGCCATCTTTTATTCTCCTTTGTTTAACAATGTAATGAACAAGGCACAATATATGAGCCATCGTCATAAGTTTCTATTTTAATTGTTGATAATACTTT
>Ga0208019_1001334_pt1 | contig 13109 bp, 21 predicted proteins | sample CB_VirMetaG_5_FD_184540 | JGI IMG/M metagenome (GOLD analysis project Ga0208019, IMG submission 184540) | Freshwater to marine saline gradient viral communities from Chesapeake Bay - CB_1508_1D Viral MetaG (SPAdes) (version 4) | ecosystem: Environmental > Aquatic > Marine > Coastal | place: USA...
TTTTGACTCTCGATGAGTGGTTGCTGTAGCTTGTCGCTTGCACTGCCAGGATCTCACCTGGCTTAATCGCAATGATGTCTATCCAACCGAACAAGTCTTGGCGAATGTTAACGTGCGGGTTCCATCGTTCCACGACTTCCGTCAGATAACCCTCGTTACGCAAAGCCTTGAGCGTTCGCTGAGTCGGACTACTGCTCATCGCTTATTGCCTTGTCGCCAAGTTCAGCTAGCTTGCGTCTCGCTTCCAGCAGCTCCGCAGCGAGTTTGCGAACGTCCTGAAAACCGACTCCGTAAGGTTGCTTCGACCATGCTACCAGCTTCTCTTCTGGCAGTGGTCCTTCTGACGCTTTAGGTCGCCTCATCGCAGTGCCTCCCGTGCTTTAAGAACTTTCAACCTCCAAGTCGCAAACTTTCCCAAGTCGAAGTCGCTGTCAATCGTATCAAGAAGTTCTTGGATCTGTTCTTCTCGATCATCATCGCCAGCTAAATCCTCCCGTGCTTGTTTCAGTCGATCAATCTTCTTGCTGTCAACCTCGTATGCGCAACGCATGTCGTCCATTGACGGAAACCAGTCCTCTAATAGTTCTAAGCAATCTTTGGACGCATCGAGCAACTCTTGAATAAGTCGCTCTCGCTTGACATCGCCATCTAAAACTTCTCGAACACTAAAGACTTCTGCACCGTGCGGTATCACTTCTGGTCCGATTGCAATGCCGAGAGACAGTTCGCTTTCGTAGTAGACTTTGTATTCACGCCTTTGAGTCATCGTATAAATCCATTTTGGTGATGTTTGGTAAGGTTATCTCTCTGCCGGATTCGGTCGCAAACGTGACGCGGTTCACCCAGTGCGAAAACGTTTCAACGCTCAAACCGTCCGCCGTTTCAATTATCAGTCGCCGCTTTGAACGAACAGAATCGAAAACCATTTTTCGCTTCATGCTGTTTATCTGCCGCTCGCCCATGCTGCCAGACGAGTTATCGCCACCGCTGTTAGTGCTAAATTCAATCATTTCGCAACGGCTCCACTAAGTAGCGGATCTGCTTCGCAACGCGATGCTGGAAGATGCAATCGCCGTTTGAAAACTTGCTCTCAAAGTCAACATAGAATCGGTCTAAGTCGCACTTGCTTGCGTACTCCTCGACTGCCTCCACGTGCGTCATGTTGCCAGGGTACTCATGCCAGGTGGGTTCTTCTTTTTGCCGCACTAAAATCATTACGTCGCTCACTCGCCAATCTCCTCAATTTTGTTCATGTCGATAATCGTTCCGCACGCTGTTCGCAATTCAGTTCTGCTTTTCCATGCGACAGGCACCACACGTTCTCTACGCATAGAACCGTCAGTGTCACGCCACCGCATCAAAACGTACTCGTCCGATCGCATCGCCGGTCCTATCCTGCTGCGTAAATCTGACAGCCTTGCACGTGCTCTTGCGTTGTCGCTGCTGGTGTTGCCGCCTTTGCAGTCGTTAAGGTCCATCTGTCCATGCTCCCATCTTTTCAAGCCATTCCGGTCGGTCAGTTTTGTCGTGCTGCTTTTCCCACGCTAGCAGGTCGTCCATTCTTTGGTCGTTCTCTTCACGGGTCAACGTTCCTTCTCGCACCATCTCACCCAATCGAACAGCAATCGAGCCAGTGGCGTCGCTCTTCACCCACTGCATAACTTTGTTATTCGTGTGATATTTCTGGTGCTGCTCTAGCCTCGCTTCCTCTTTGGCTTTGCGGTCACGCACCTCATGCCTGATTGCGAAAACTAGTTGGTCCTGCGGTTCTGGTAGCGGCTGCTGCAATGTCGCGTACTCGTAGCACACGTCCTCGAAATGCGATTGTTCCAGGTCTTTCAACAGCTCCGCCCAATGATGCCCAACCGTTAAATCGTTGTTCATCTTCTTTTGCAAAATCCCCGCGAGCGTTGGATAGGCTTTTGCAATTTCCCACAGCTCGTTTTTGACCGTCTGTAGTTTCATTTTCCCAGTCCTTTCAGGTATGCCAGCAAATCGCCAGCGGTCGCTAAATCGTTGTTTTGTAGTGTGTAGTTTTCCCATTTGCCCTTGCCGCGTTTCTTGCTACCCACGATCGGCACGTCGCCTGCAAAATGCCAACCCTTGAAGGTGACGGTGGCGACTCCTGTCCCGATGCAATCGTTCAGCGATGCGTAGCAGAAGCCAATCAGGTCGCAGCGTTTCAAATGGTCTTGTCGCACCAGGTTGTGTAGCTCGGAGGTGCTGGTTTTTATCTCGATGCGTTTGCCCTGGTAGGTAAAGTCTGTCATTGACGGTAGACGACTCACCGACAAATTGACGGTCGGCAAATCGTTGAACCAGCTACGAAAGATGCCATAGAACGCACACTCACCTAGCAGACCGACCGCAACGCTATGCCAAGGTTTTGCAAACTGCCCTGCTGACCAATCTGACGAACGTTGCCGGTAGGTCGAACGCTTGTCCGCGATAGCGATTGCTGACTGCCTTGCCTTGCGACAAACGCCCTCTGGCAGTTCGTACTGAATCATACTTTTCGCATAGGAGGTCATCTTCATTTGGTTTCGTTGATTCTGCATCCGAACGATTCTAATGAAAAGTCGCTCGCCATTGATGACGAGCGACCCACTGCAACCGCTCGGCGGAAAGGTTACGCCTAACGTTTCGATGGTTCCGACGCCACCGGCAGTGTATTTTTTAAGCATTCGCGGCAGTTGCTCCTCTTGGCTTTTATCGCTTCTGCTTTAAGCACCCCGCCGCAGTCAGAACATGTATGCAGTTTCGTATGACACGAATTGCATACAGCCAAGAGATTCTCAACTACGTCAAACGTCCCCCACTTTGGATACGTTGCGTGATGAACCTCAGTTGCTTTATCGCCACACATTCGGCACTTCCCTCCTGCCAATAGCATTTCTTCATCACGCACCTTAACGTACTTAGGATGACGCAAGTACTCCGCATAAGTTCTGTAGCTCATTTCATCCCCAAATACTTAAATGCGTCTGGCAGTTTTTTGCGTTCAATTGGTTCCCACGGAAACTCTTTAAGGCGAACAGCATCCGACATGCCAAGATTGTCCTTATGATATACCTTGCACCCGTTGTCCCTCGCTTGCATATGCAAGTCAGCAATCCAGTCAAACGGTGGTTTCCAGTCTGGCGTTTTTGTGCTTTTACTTGCACCGCCAATGACTATCCAATCAAATAGATCCAACCGACTGAACTGCAATGGTGTAAGCATTGGCTCGATAGATAACCATTTAGTGCCACCCGACATCTTCGCAAATGCTTTTTCAGCGTTGTCAACACGCTGCTGACAATCAACAGTTGTCCCCATCCATGCGTTGGATGGCAAGTCCGTTTCGTATTCATGAACTCGCTGCGGAAACTTTGTCAGGAACAGAAAGTTCCACTGCGAGCATTCCTTCACAACTCCGATTGTTCGACGAATCCACTCGTCAGGAACCCAACGTCCGAATACGTCAGTCATGCTGCCGGTGAAGATGTTTTTGTATGCAACGTCTTCATTTGCTGCCGATGGCACTTTCGTGTTCTTCGGAGCGTTAAACCGCTCTGGGTAAATGCTAGGCTCAAACTTCTGAGGGTAAAACCGACTGGCGATGTCTCTCGCATAGCAATACGGACAGTCGTGCTTACATCCAGTGATTGGATTCCATGACCACTGTGCCCATTCAATCGAAGTGTTGTCTTGTTTGTTAAGAGTCTTCTGGGAAGCATGGAACAATAATAGTCGCTCATCCTCCGGCATCTTGTCCCATTCGCTGACGGTCAACCAGTTCTTCTTGAGACTTGCTTTGAATCTCTCAACGTGTTCAGACACAATCTTGCCTGTAACAGTAGATTCATGGTCAACGATTCCTTGCCACACCCTAGCTCGCTGCTCGTCGGTTTCAAGTTTTAGCAGCTCACGTACGTGCGATTCGCGAGTGGGTAGCCTAGAAAACTCCTCCAATTGGAGGAGTTTTTCAGCCGCTTCCGCTGAATTTATTAAACGCCTTGCGTGCTCCTCTTTCATATCCCACCGCTCGCTGACGTACTCCTCCCATGTCGTGAACGAGTAGCGACCTGCGACCGGATGCTCTCGCTCGGTCTTGTACAGCTTGCTTCTTTTGATCGCAGACAACTCTAGCCCGATCTCGTAGTAAGCATTTCGCTGGGCACGCTCAATTCGCCCCTCTCGCTCGATCAGCTCATTTAGCTTGTCTGCGTTTGTTGAACTCAATTCGCTCATTTTGCCACCTCGCTCTTTGTCAAGAACAAATGGTGCAGACGCTGCTCAAACCCAACCTGATCGTTCCTATAGCTCGTGCCATCAACACCGTTATGCCAAATCTTGTCACCCGCTCGAACGCCGATCTCCAACCACTCATCAGCCCAGACACGTGGAAGGTTGCAAGCATATGCCCACTGAGCAGAATCCCTAACCAACCGGAACAGAAGCAAATCGTGATGATCTGGAAGATGTCCGATGAGCAGGTTTACATACTCATACCACTTCTCGCGATGCTCAATCGGCAGACGTTTAATGCCTTCGGCATTACAGCCAAGCGTTACTAGGTACGTCGTGCATTTCGTCCATGACCGAACAAAATCGTGCGTCAGCGGAGTCTGGTTAACATTATTCGGATCACAGTGAATAAAAACTGCTCTGTTGTCCTCAAACTTTGGAAGCGAGTACTCACGAGCATCTCCCAAAATAACAGTCGTCCAATAATTATCCAAATCGACATTCTGTAACAGCATGTCGTAGTTCTTCGGTTGCTTCTCAATGAGTGTCAGAGAAGCGTTGTTTTTCCTTCCAAATGGATGCCCGCAATGCTTTTGGAATATTGCTGGCGATGAATTATGGTCATCATTGCAAACGCCATCCCCAGCACAGAGGTCAACGCAAAACAAAGGTGGCACTGCGTAGCTTTTACCAGTACTCAGCGAACCATTCACCTTACCAAGCAAAGCATTCAGCAAGAAATGCTTGTAAGGAGTGCGAAGTTGTGATCGTCCAACTTTGTTCATTAGATACCTTTCAAATTAGAAGTGTCGGAAGCGCGACCCGTTTAGGCTTCGTCGCTCGCCTTTGTCCAGTGCGATCCGCCCGCACTCAGCGATTCCGTTACAACGCCACGGAATAACGGCGACTCGCTCACCGGGGAGATGCTTCCGACGCGAGCTGCTGCGGTTACATCGCCACTCACAGCTAGGCTCCGACATCAACGCGTCATTTAATTCGACCGCCAGAGACCTTGGCATTGCCATAGACCTGGGCATCGCCAGAGACCCAGGCATTGCCATAGACCAAGGCATCGCCAGAGACCTTGGCATTGCCACAGACCCGGGAATTGCCATAGACCAAGGCATCGCCAGAGACCTTGGCATTGCCACAGACCCGGGAATTGCGAAAGACCTTGGCATTGTCATAGACCTTGGCATTGCCATAGACCTTGGCATCGCCATAGACCTGGGCATTCTCTCCGATCCAGCAATCACCTTCGTGACTAAAGTTATTCTCAGACTCGATCCAGCCACCTACCTCACCATCGCTAATGCGACGAATCTGACGAAGTATTGCACCATCGTGATTTAGAGTCTTTCCGGTAAATTCGTATTTCCGAGTGCTAGCGTCAGCCTGCTTAGTCTCGTCGATGACTTCGCGAACGTGTACCAGCAACGATTTGTCACCGTCTGGCGGAAACTCATCGAGCGACTCGTAAATAAAAGCATCGCCGTCGTGTTTCAGCAACCAATACTCTCTTGGTTGTTTTTTCTCGTCCTTCATTCGCTCATCTCCTATTCATTAATCGAACTTAAAAGGTGTCCGCAGGTTTCGTGACGGGTTCTGGCGTTTCGCCAGGTTCGGTCACGATTCTGCGGGCTGTCCCGTGCTGTATTCTTAACGTGTTTGCAGAACACTCCTAAGGTAGAACAGAACAACGTTTTTTTAAGCAAAGAACAGCTCTTTGGAGTGTCGGTTCATTGAACCTAATTACACGGTTTTCACCGCTGGCAGGATTCGACCATTTAGAGGAAGCCTACTGCCACACTGCTGATTGCTTTCGTCGTATCTGATTCTGTTCGTGCATTAAAAAAGCCTTTGGCGATCCCCCCCGTGTTTCCACGGATGAACAACAGGGAATCGCCAAAGGCTTCTAGCTTTTTGACTGCCGGTGTTCATTCCGACGCGGTGATTCTTACGCCTGATTTCGAGATGTAAAGCGAAATCCGGCAAAAATCCTCAAATTAGTCAAAATCAGCGTTTGTGGCTGGTTCTGGCTCCGATTGCACCTCTGGCTGGTCACCAGACAGAAGTTGCTCTAAATCAGCCGCAGAAGGCGTTTGTGCCGCTCCCTGTGGCGTTGTTGGCGGAATGTCGCGTAAACGGTCGTCATCTCGCTCGAACGCTGTACGCACCTCTGCGGATAGCGGTAGCCACTTGCTGACTCGTCGAAACGCGGTTTTCTTCGCCATTTCGCACCAATCCGTTTTCCAAGGACCGCTGTTGCCAGCACGCGACCGAGTCCGAATCGCCTCAATCTCCTCTTTTGCGAGGATTTCGCACTTTTCAGCACCGTCCTTAAATCGCACGTCGCAGTAGGCAGCGATGATTTCGCCTGCCTCATCCGGTTTGCTGTCCCTGCGTAGAAACCAGGGTACATGCTGCCGAATCTCGCCACGGTCGTAGATAAACGCATCACCTTCTCGCACCACGTCCGCATGGATCCGGCTGATTGTGCCTGAGCGGTACGCGAGCTCCACCAAACCCTTGTAGTCGATGACCAAGGTGCATTCGGTGCCATACGGTATCAGATGTGCCTGCCTGCCGTCTGGCAGCAGATTCCACCGCACCAGGTCCATGACGGACCGAAAGAACGATTTCTGTGAGCACCCTGCTAGTTTCGCGTTTGTCATCACCGCTCGAGTGCAAGCAGCCTGGAACGCCTCGGGATCCGCGTCGCGATTCGTCTGGACAACCTTTTGCAAGAAATGATCGGTTTCTAGGTTTTGCCGGATAGTTAGTTGTTTTGAAGCCATTGTTGTTTTTCCCAATTAGGTAGTGAAATAGAAACGATTTCCTTCTCGGCATCTTCTGAGAAGTCGCCGGTTTTGATGCACTCCGCCAGATCGGTCAGCAGTTGCAACCGTTGCTCGTTGGCGATGTGCGATGAGTCCTGGTCGTACTGAAAAGCTCGCACCCTGTACGGTGCTTTCGTTTCGACGACAGCAAAAATGAACATGGTGTCGAGCCTGCTGTTTCCGGTCGCTAGCTCTGCACCTGCCAGGTAGTGCTCCTGCTGGATGTGGTAGCCAAAGTCAGCCGACTGCCTGACGTAGCTGTCAACGTCTGCGGTCGTTTTGAGGTCCACCACAACCGTCTGACCATCTCGCACGAACAGCTTGTCTGGGCGGAACTTGCAGTTCATGCCTGTCTCGCTGCACGTCCACCGAAAGCTATGCTCAACCACTCCATCGCTGTCGAGTATGGCTTTGATGTGCGGATGGGTGTAGAGCGAATCGCAGCAACGCTTGGCGGTTTCCATCTCGCTGTCGCTGATGATTTCCCGCTGCTCGTCTGCCTCCCACTCCTTGTACGCTTTCGTCCTGCGACTGTCGAACACGTTGACGACGTAGCGTTGCTCAAGTTCCTCCGGTTCAAGTGCGGCACAGTGGATAAGACTCCCCAGCCGCATTGCTGCCGACGGTGCATCGCGAACGATCGTCTCCGTGACATAATTCGCCTCGTACAGTCTCGGAGACTTTCGGAACGTTTTTAGCATAGATGCAGAAACGTAGCTGCGGTCCGCATGATAGTCGTCGTTGTTTTCTTCGATCATCTCGCTCAATCCTCTGTGCTTTTGCGATTAGGTAAAAAACGCAAACGGTCGCCAATAGGTGAATCGTAATCATCCACACGCTCTAGCTCCTTCGCTCGCTGGTGATAACGCTGCATAACAACTTTGTAAGCAGATCGCAGTCCTCGACGATACGCGGCTTGCTGATTGTGGAATTGCTGCGACTGTTCGCCAATCACAACTGCTTCGTCTATCTGACGCTCGCACTCATCGAATGAAATGCCGACTAGCTTGTCGATACGCTCAGCAACCTCAATTAACGTTGCCATCGTATTTGACGCACTAAGAGCTTTTCGGGTGTCCACGCTTAATCTCCTTGAGTTTTACTTGATCTTTCTTAGGTAAGTTTTGTAACACGCACTGCCGGATAAATTCCGACACATTGACCGACCGTCGCTTTGCTGCACGTTGCATACTTGCCAGCCAGTCATCGTCAATAGTCAGCTTTATTCTCGTCGCCATAGATCCTCTCGCACTGAGTAAATAAAACAAATGAACGCCACCAGCCACAATGCCAATGTGTAAGCAAAAATTGTCTCAACCATTTTCCTGACCCTTTCTGTTCCAGCGTAGAACCACAAAATCACGCTCTTTGCCGACCATCTTCACGCCAAACTTTTGCTCGCAAAGAAACTCCATCGCTTCTTCGTTTTTTAAGCTCATCGACAGCTCGATCCTGCCATAGCGTCGTTTAATAAATTCCATCAGGAACCAGCCGATGCCACGTCGCTGCGTTGACGGATGCACCGCTAGTTTCACGATGTTTGCTTGCGTGTCGTCCGGTCCCTCGAACCAAAGAGCGAAGCCTAGCACGTCGCCCAAAGTATCGACCGCAACAATCCGATTGATTGCTGGAACCATGCCTTTCAGGTCGCCATAGTCCATCAGTTCGTCGTAGAAGTTCGTCAGTTGCTCAATCTCTAGCACCTGGTCGAAGTGCATGTCGAGCATCTGCCGCACTCGTAACTCGAAAACGTTTTGCCTTGTCATCGGTGTCATCTCTGCTATCCTTGCCTGTCTCGTCTCGCTTGGCGTGTCAGGGTTTCCGTTGTTTCCCCTGGCACGCCTTTTTTTGTTGTCGGTCATTTGCATCCCTCGCTAATTTTTATTTGTCTGTTGTTGTGAACGCTGCCACGTTCTTTTTCGTTGCTGAACAAATCGTTCTGTAAACCGTCTTATTGTCCTCCGACATTACGATGAACTTTCCAACGATGTAGTACCCCTCGCCAGTTGGCAGGGTTGAAATTAGCTCTGCGTCGTAAGCGAAACCGTTTTGACCAATTAACTCTTTTGTTGTCATCGTTTTGCATCTCGTTTGAGTAGGTGAAATAAATGGGCAGTTTTGCGACCTGCCTAGGTCGGAGTCGAATTGTTGTTATTTTGCAATCGCTACTGCGAAGCTGCCGCAGGAGTTTGTAACCTCTAATCCTTCGTGAGTCTCAGTCTCGAAACGACTGATCCAGTCGCGACCGCCACCAACCAGCCAAATCCCTTGCACGTTTAGATTGTGGTCAGTGTGCGACTGGCAAGCGTCAAGTGCAGCAGTGAAACCGTCGTTCTCTGTTTCGCGAACTCCGTCTTGCATTCCGTCAAAACGGCTGCTTACGCTGATTAGCAAGTTGCTGCGATTCTTTCGGACGAAACTTTTTAGAGTTGCTCGCGTTGCTTTTTTCATTGTTTTGCCTTTGCGTTGGCGGGTGTTGTTTGCTTCGATGGTGTTACTATCGTCTATTTGCCCCCTAATTACAAGCGTAATAGGGGTCAAATTCCAAAAATAAGCAAAATAATCGCAGAGACGCGAAAAAGACAAGCGAAACGCTAGGTTTGCAGACCCATCACGCACCAGTTTTTTTCTGGTGACAGCCACAATCGCTCGACCCTACACGGTCGCTCAAGCATCCCGCAGCCGCGACGAGTCCAGTACATGCACTGTCGGCATGTCGCCTGTCGCGACCAGAACGCTGTACGGTCTATCCTGCGACCGCTGCGAGGATATGTTGCTTCGGTTGTATCTGCATCGCACAGAGGGCATGTCTCGCTGCCGACTATCGTTCGTTTGCATTCAACGCAAATCATTGGCTTGCTATTGTGGAGGTCTGACCTGCGAAAGATGTGGCAGGCGATTCTAGGCTGCATGTCGTGATTGGACTAAAGTGCCTGCCTGCTTTCTGCTGATTTTCTTGCTCATCCCAAGTCGGGTACTTAACTGACACAGCATACCCACAACCTGGATCTGTCTGCAGACTCCATTCATGCAACGATGCTGCCACAAAATGTGAGTCCGCACCAAATATCGCACCATCAATGTCGCCATCGTCATCGAAGTCAATTTGCCTAAAAGTTGGTGGAGCTATGCGAAACGGCGAACCAAATATCATGGAGTCAGAAAGTCCTCCACCTTTGCAAAGGTAGCCATTGGCATATTTAGCTGCATCGTTTAATGCTCTACCTCTTGCCTGCTCAAACTTCGCCCGTGCCAAACCTTCGTCTAAGTAAATTGTGCGATTAAAATTCCCTATCGCACCTTGGTCAATCGTAAATCCACTTGTCGCAACAACGCTCCTTGCCATCACGACTTTATCTCTCTGCCCTATGCAATCGAATAATTTTATCTTTGATATTTCTGCAATGGCAGTCGTGCGGATTCGCCATCCGTACCCAAGTCCTGCGATCTCTTTTCCGCCAAATAGGGAAGAGTCGTCCTGCATTCTGTAGAAGGTCCAGGTTTGTGCTACAGTCGCATTTGCCTTAGATGCTTCACAGTCTCCTGACCCGCCAGGAACCGAAAACACGCCTGGCATCCATTCAATTCCGTCTGAGGTTTCCAGAGGAACCAACGTGGCTAATCTCCCTCCGAACGCATCTAAAGCAAACATAAATTGAAAGCTCTCGTCAATTATTCCTGACATCATATCTTCAAGGTGACAGGAATCGTAAGATGCAGAGTCAGCTAGGTCAGCACCTTGCAAGATTGCCCTTAATGGTCGGCATTCACACTCATACGCAGGGATAGGTTCGCACTCTGGGTTTGTAATTGTCGATGGCGTTTCGACCTTGCACATGTTGAAACTGAACTGGCAAAAGTAGTCTCCATCTCTTGTCCGCTGAATGTCCGTATCGCTGAACTCCTCAACGTATACTGCAAGCCTACCACCGCTGTATACAGACAAACTCTTGGCTACCTCTATGTCATTGCCTTTAATCGCAGTCGTATCGCTTGACAGGTAACACGTTCGATCATGCTCAACGATTTCTGCGGCTGGTATGTGGGTAAACGCACCGTCCTCTGGGAAGTCTGCCGTACCTCTGAAGTGCTGATCTGCAAATGGATCGCAATCCAGTTTGGTGAAGTCAGTGATTTGAATGATGTCCCCTGCTTCGACCATGAATGGCTCACCACCCTGCGTGACCATTCCGCCTTTAGTAATTACCGCAACTGCATTTTGAATGCGATGTTCCTCAAAACCATCTGAAAATCCAGCACCTGCATTGCCTCCTGTGTAGCGTCCACCAAAGCATTCGTTTAGCACACGATAGTCATGAAGGTCCAGAGGTTCCCCTTCATCCCTTCCGCCAAACATAGTTTGATTTGGTACATCAATAGAGCCCATGACCGCAGCACTTTCTGGCTGCGTGCTTCTGGCGTTTTTGACCTGTAGCAGTTTATCACTTTTTGCATAAGTGTCATCGAGTATCTCCCCGCCGCTGTCGAACGTTCCGTGCTCAATCTTCCACTCTGGATTGAACGGTGGCTTTGGTCCGCACTGTGGATTGTCTGGATTCCAGAGTTGCTCATTCTCCGCTTCACAAACTGGTATGCAATCTTCTGGATATGGTGCGGTCACTCTCTCGTGTGGTGCTGCCTTGCTTACAACTGTCACAATCCCCGATGTTGGGTAGTCGTCAACTGCGGAATCATACTCCGCACTTCCCATGAATTTCACCCGAACATCGAGCGACTCCATTTCCATGTCGTCGTATTGTTCGGTTGACTTTACCTCAACATTCCATGTTGCTATCCACTCTTCTTTCGCAATTTCTCTACGGCTGATAAGCCCTTGCCCTTCGTATAGCCTCCGCTGCTGCAATGCGTCATGCAGTCGAATCTGGTCGAGCGGAAAACCATAGGCTTCGTCAACAGCGTTTGTGAGCAGCTCAAAATCTTGCAACCCGTCTGCATAGCTGATGCCTCTGCCTCGGTCGTAGCGTGCCTCCTCGGTCAGCGTCCAACCACCACCGCTGAACATCGTTGCTGGTGCGGTAAAAAGAAACTGATGCGTGTCGCCATTGCTATCTAACGCAAACTCCCAGAATTGGTCGCCTTGCAGATACTCCGTAAACGGTCGCCACCGATCATCGTCAGTGTACTCACCGCGATCGTATGGACTAGACGGAATCCATTGAAGCGTAATTTCTTCGCACTTGCCAAGACAGCAACCGCAGCCAGGACTGAACCTAATCGCCATTACTTCGGGATCTCTTTCGGAATAATGATCGGTGCCACTTGCTCGTCGAATATTTCCTGCGTGTCAGGCACTAGCGTGTCTGTCGAATCAATCCAGCTAAACGAGCACCAGTTTAGCACCGCCTGATTCGTGTCATTGGTCAGGAGCACCAGCATAGGACAGCCAGCCGCAGTAAACGGAACTCCTGCCTGCTGCTTTGTGCGTGCAGCAGGAAACATCGCGTTGGTGTGCGTCACTGTAGTGTTTGCCGGTATATCAACGTAAGGTTGACTGACAGGTTCCTGCGGTGGGAACGGTGGCGGAAACGGCTCAATCGGAGTATAGAACGCATAGAGCAAACAGCGATGCAGCAACGCAGAAGTCGGTGCCGTTGCCCATGTCACTGTGTCACCAGATACCGACGAAACCTCAAGCAGCTCGTACTGCTCATCGCGATTGATCGCAACAACTAAGTCGCCAGAAGAAAGCGTCACCAACGCACCCGCATCATTCCTGCCTGGCTTCGTCGTAGTCACGCGAGTTGTCGTCTCGCCAGCATCGGTAAAATCGTCCGTCTCAAAGATCCCGACCGGAGTCATCACATACAACGATTGAGCAGTCGCACCCGCTGTCGCACTAAACGCTCGCAGCACAGGAACTCTGATTCCCTGTGCTGGACAAACTGCGACGATGTGAGTGCCGACTGATTCGGTGTGCCTGCCGGTGGTGTAGAACACTTATCAACTGTAATACTCGTGACTTGCTTCCATCCACTCGAACGATGCGTAATTTAACACGCCAGCATTGGTTGCGTTGTC
>Ga0208019_1001342_pt1 | contig 13036 bp, 15 predicted proteins | sample CB_VirMetaG_5_FD_184540 | JGI IMG/M metagenome (GOLD analysis project Ga0208019, IMG submission 184540) | Freshwater to marine saline gradient viral communities from Chesapeake Bay - CB_1508_1D Viral MetaG (SPAdes) (version 4) | ecosystem: Environmental > Aquatic > Marine > Coastal | place: USA...
AGACATTAGTACCTCGTATTAAACCAACTAAATCTTTCAGTTTCTTTTTTTAAATCATCTTGATATGAAAAATTTAATTCACTTTTTAATGTAGCGATAGCTTCTAATATTTGTCTTTGATTCTCAACATCATATTCTTGTTTAGGTTCCGGTATATATGAATTTACTTTAGCCATTAGTTATATGTGCCTCCTTGATTAGGATCCGTGTAATCAATTATATCTAAAATGCCATTATTTACAGGAGCACTTTCAATATATTCTCTGTCTCTATATCCGTCATAGTCATTTAAATCCATACCAGGAGGTATGGCTTCCGTTATACCTAATGATCTTAAACCACTTCCTCTTCCTTTATCTATATTGACCCCAGGTTTTTGAAATAAACCAAACTCGCCTCTAGCATAATCTGCTAATGTATCATAACCTCTTATACTTGGTAATGAAGTTCCAATTCTATATGCCATTCCTAAAAATGGATTCAATAAACCTAGTATGCCACCAAGTATAGATTTACCAAAACCACCTGCTTGACTTAATCTAGATTGAAATTGATCTGGAGCATAAGGTTGTACTGCTCTATAACCTTTACCTAATATATTATCTAAAAAAGAACCTGTATATTTTCTAGATGGTCCAAATACAGTTGAACCAAAATAATCCATTTTTTCTCTTGGATCAGCTAATGTACCTATACCACCATCACCTACTCCAGCAAATAAATCTTTTGTTTTTTGAGAAGTATATTGTTCTGTTCTTCTTTGTTCTCTGGCATCTCCGCCACCACCACCATAACTTTGACTTCTATTGGATTTGTTATTTTCAGATTTATAACTTCCGCCTCCGTATTGTGAATCTTTATCTTGTCTTGCCATTAACGTCTACCATCCGGTTGTACATCTACTCTTAATGTTCCATAACGCCAAGTTTCACCTACAGCGTCATTAGCTATTTTAATTGAAAGCAATCGACCTCTTGCTCTAGTATCTACCTTATCAGTAGATGATGTAATTGTAAAGGGACCAAGTGGTGAGCTTGATGCTGTGTTACTTGGATAATCATTTAAAAGTAATGTAATTTTTGAATTACCTGTTAATACTTGAAAGTCTGGTATAAAACGTTTCATAGACATAATGAATTCACCATCACCTCTAAAATCAGCTATACCAGTAGATTGACCTGTGATACCTCTTCTTGCTGCAATATCAAAATCACCGGATTGAATATATGCATTAATAGAAGTTGTACCTGATGAATTGATTTGATCAGTTCCTGTTTCATGAGCATAGTAAGTTGATGCTCCATACAGATTAGTAATACCTTGAATATTAAAATTAGGTGTAGCTGTTGAATTATATTGTGTTGCATAAGGCACATCAAATACACCTGTGTCTGCATAGGATGATCTAGCTAATGATCCAGTTGTCCAACAGTTTTCTCCATAGTTATAAGTAACACATCTGTCAATTTGTGTACTTCCAGCTTTTGGATAAAACCATGTTACTTCATTATATAGAGTATTATGTTCGCCATATATAATCTGATTTGCATTATAATTAACACCTAGATTATCTCCTGTAGTTGTAAATACAAAATCTTCTACTAAACATGGTAATGCTTTAACTGTTCCATCAAATGCAAAAAATCCACCTTCACCTGACATCCAGAATATCATACCATTAGAATAACTAACTGCATTTTGTCCAATACATCCACAGTTGGTTCCAACTTGTCTAACACTAAATGTAAAAGGTGGTCCAACAAATTGAATTACATAAGCTGCGCTATCTGTTAATACAAATACATAATCTTTACCTTGAACAGCTGCTACAATTTTATTTCCTGTATCTAGTCTAAATGTACCTGCAGTGTTTGTTGCAGTTGGTTGGTATGTTGAATAATCTTCTTGGTTTGAGAATCTTATAAACATTGGATCTTGTGTAGTTGAATCACCAATCGTTGTCTCAGTTCCAAAGTGAAATAAATGTCTATCTCTATCTGATACCAAAGTTAATCTTGTTTTAGTAGGAGCCCCTGACATTAAACTTGCTCGTATACTTCTTGCACCTGCAGCTCCTGCATTCCAAGTAAATGTTCTACCATTATGAATAGTTGCAATTAATATTTCTCCAAAGTTATCAAGACTCCAGATGCCTGGATCCAGAATCACATTACTAATTGTACGCTCAGTGCCCCAGGTAGAGTTTCCCCATAAGTATGTACCCCATCCATAACCTGCAGTTTGAAATGTTGGACCAACAGAAACATATGGATCTATTTGTGCTGAACCTGTTCCTGAAGTTGTAGCTGCAGAATTAGATGGCATTGTAATGTCAAAAGCATTTGCAGTTACGTTACTTATCTCAAATGTGTTTTCTGTAAAATCTGTTGTTGCATAACCTGATCCTGTTGGAACAGTAACGGATGAAAATGTTACATATCTTCCAGAAGATAAACTATGAGAAGTTTTATTTACAGTGACTGTTGGAGAACCTATTGTTGCATCAAAGTTAGCTCCAGTAATTCCTGTATCTAAAGGTGTAATGTCATAAAACTTATCACCATAATATAAAAACAAACCTTGTGATGTACCAATTGCTGCATACTTTTCACCATTTAGAGATGTCCATGTATGTTGAGCTCTTGCTGCACCGGGAAGAGTTTCATTATCAATAGTTAGTTGTTCCCAACCACCTATTTTTTCTGGAAGTCCATATCTAAATCGAACAAAATCACCATCAGTCCACTGAGACTCAGCTCCTGATTGTGTTATCTGTTTATTAAAACCTGGTTTAAATTGTAGTTTTTGAAGCATAGCACCTCATTATATATGCTTTTTATTATTTTGGTAGTATTATATTCCACTCTAACTTAGATAGCAAACTTTGTAAATTCATATCTTTTAGTTTATTTTCTTTTATATATTTATGTAATTCTTCAATATCTAGAATAACCCACTTGTCTTGAAGTTCAAAAACCATCTTGTCTGCCTCGGTATTTAAATGACCTGTTTTATATGCCTTGTTCTCTGATATTTTTTTTACACCTCTTACGTCAAATTTATGAAATGAATTTTTATCTTTTAATATACCTGCTATATTCCAAGAACTTTTTTTCTCAGGATATTCTATTGAATTTAAATGTTTTTTAAACCTTTCTAAAATATTCATACGGTATTGAATATATATTATTTTCATGATAATAGAAGATCAAAAGAATAAAGAAATATGGACTTAAAATATCAGTGTATAATGTTTGAATCTGTCTTAACACCTAGATTCTGTGACAATTTAATTGCATATGCACATAGTCAAAAAGACCATTTAGGTCTTACAGGTGGGTATGGAGAAAAAAGAATTTTAACAGATAAAAATATAAAAGACTTAAAGAAAACAAGAAATTCTAATATTGTTTGGATGAATGATGCATGGATATATAAAGAGATACATCCTTATGTACATGAAGCTAATGAAAAAGCATTATGGAATTTTCAATGGGACTGGTCTGAAGCATGTCAGTTTACAAAATATAATATAAACCAACATTACACTTGGCATATAGATATGTTTCAACACGGTAGTGTAATTAATAAGTATAATCCTAATTTAAATGGTAAAAGCAGAAAAATATCAGTTACATGTTCTCTTTCTGATCCCGATGATTATATAGGTGGTGAACTAGAAATTAATGTTAATCATCCATTGAAAAAAAAGAAAAATAATATAATAACTTTTAATAAAGTTAAAAAAGGAAGTATTATTATTTTCCCCAGTTTTGTCTGGCATCGTGTAAAACCAGTCACAAGTGGAACTAGATACTCCTTAGTAGTATGGAATAACGGGAGGCCATTTAAATGAATGAAAATATAAATTTTGAAACATTTTTTCAAACACCAGTTTATGTAACTGAATTACCAGAATTAGTAAATAAATTAAACAGAGCTTCGGATCCATATATTGAACAAGCAAAGGAAAGAAATAAAAATTTAGCTAAAGAAAGAGACAAATTTTACAATAAAAAATTAGGTGATTTAGGAATGTCACATCATTCAACTGCATTAATAAATCTTCCAGAATTTTCAGACATTCAGGGATATGTTGCAAGAAGATCTTTAGAGATAATGGATCACATGGGTTATGACATGACTAATTATATAATGACTTGGACAGAAATGTGGGTGCAAGAATTTGCTAAAAAAGGTGCGGGGCATCATAATGCTCACATACATTATGATAATCACATTAGTGGTTTTTATTTTTTAAAATGTTCAGAAAGAACATCTCATCCAATTTTAAGAGATCCTAGATTAGCTAAAACAATGTCAATGCTACCATTAAAAAATCCTTCTGAAATTACAATGGGTCAAGGAAATGTTCATTACACTCCAAAACCTGGAACATTAATATTGTTTCCAGCTTATATTGAACACGAATTTACAGTTGATTTAGGTGTTGATCCTTTTAGATTCATACATTTTAATCTTCAAGCAGTTAGAAAAAGAAATGAAGACTTTCAAAAGTAAAAAATATTTAGTTATTAGAAAAGCAGTTTCAAAAGAGCTTTGTTTATTTTTATATAATTATCTTTTAATAAAAAGACAAGTTACAAAAACAATGTTTGAATATACTTATATTCCAAAAATAGAAAAAGATTTTGGTACATGGAAAGATGAACAAGTGCCTAATAATTTTTCATGTTACTCAGATATTGCTATGGAAACTTTAATGTTAAAAATACAACCCATTATGGAAAAACATACAAAATTAAAATTATATCCAAATTACACTTATATGAGAATTTATGAAAAAGGAGCTGAATTAAAAAGACATAAAGATAGATTTAGCTGTGAAATATCTACTACTTTAAATTTAGGTGGAGACAACTGGCCAATTTATTTAGAACCAAATAAAAATGTGGGTATTCCAAATAATAGAGACATAACCGCAGCAAGTAATAATAAAGGAATAAAAGTAAATTTAAAACCTGGAGATATGTTAATTTATAGAGGACAAGAATTAGAACATTGGAGGGAACCTTTTAAAGGTAATGAGTGTACTCAAGTTTTCTTACATTATAATGATGTAAAAAGTAAACATGCTAAACAAAACATATTTGATACAAGAAAACATATAGGATTACCTTCCTGGTTTAAGGGTAAATGAGAATTTTAGCCTTTAATATTACACATGATAGTGCAGTGTGTAGTTTGCTAAATGGCAAACTAGAGTTCTTTTGTAAAGAAGAAAGACTCACACGTAAAAAAAGGGACATGCATCCTTTTAAATCTATTGAATTATATAAAAATTTAAATCTGGGTAAAATAGATCATATACTTTATCTAACACCTTTTAATAGTTTTCCTCATATAGAATATGTTTGGAAAAATTATATTAATAAAATCTTTAATATGGGAATGGAAAACTACGCATCTTTATTGCATCATAAATGCCACGCCAGTTTAGCTTATTATAATAGTAAATTTAATGAGTCTTTAATTTTTGTAATTGATAGAAATGGAAGTATGTTTTTTATAAACGGACAATCTGTAGCTAGAGAAAGTGAAAGTGTTTTTATAGGTAATAAAAATGGGATTAAATCTATTTCAAAAAACTTTTGGTTAGAGTTAAATAAAGAATCAGAAAAAATTAATATTTTAAATGAATTAAAAAAACATTATTCTGACTGCAACATTACTTTAAATAATTCTTTAGGCATTACTAGAGTATATGAAGCTGCAACAACATTGATTGGTCAAAGTCCTTTAGAAAATGGTAAGACAATGGGGCTGGCTTCTTATGGAAAAATAAATAATGAAAAATTATTTATAGATAATATACCTAATTCAGATAAATTTAGTTTTTTAAACGATCATTTCGAAAGCGTTTGTTTTTATAATCATGAACATTTAATAACAAAAAATATTAATGAAAATAATTATAAACTATATGCTGATAAAGCAAAATTAGTTCAAGTAGAAACACAGGAACAAGTTTTAAATTTAATAAAAAAACATGTTAATCAAACTGGTATAAAAAATGTATGTATTGTAGGAGGTTATGGATTAAATGTAGTTGCAAATAATTACTACATAAAAAATTTACCTAATATTAATTTTTATTTTGAACCAGTGTCAGATGATACTGGTGTTCCAATAGGTGCTGCTATGTTAAAGTATAAAGAACTCACTTCTAAAAATGCTTATTCTTGTAAAGATAATTTCTATCATTATTATAAAAAAGAAAAATTAAATGTAGGTAAAAAATCCAATATAGATGAAGTTTGTAATTTATTAATTAATCAAAAAAGTGTGGCAATATTTGAAGGAAATTCAGAAGCAGGACCTAGAGCATTAGGACATAGAAGTATATTATTTGATCCACGAAATATTAATGCTAAACAAATTGTTAATACTATTAAAAAAAGAGAATGGTATAGACCATTTGCAGGTGTTATTCTTAAATCTCAATTTAAAAAATATTTTGATACTTTGGGTTTAGATGAAAGTCCTCATATGACTATAAATTTTGATGTGTTACCTGATATTAAAAATAAAATACCAGGAGTTATACATGTAGATAATACATGTAGAGTACAAACAGTATCAGAAGGTTTTTTATATGATTTACTAAAAAAATTTTATTCAAAAACAGGTTGTCCAATATTATTAAACACTAGCTTTAACCTTGCAGGAGAAGCTTTAGTTCAAACTAAAGATGATGCTTTATTAACATTGAAAAATAGTAATTTAGATGCTATATATTTTGTAGAAGATAAAAAGATTATAACTAAACATGATTAAAAAAACAATATTAACAGAAGTTCCTTTATTTACAGGTGAAGTAAAAATGCCTAAAGGATATCATATTGAAAAAGATGAAATGGTAAAACATGCAACTATTTCTTATTATTATGAAGATGTAGGAGATAAATTTTTTAAAACCAGAGATAGATTACAATCTTTTATTATAGAATATATGTTAGTAGATCATAAGATAAATATTGCGAAAGGAAATGGTCATAATCCACATGCTAGATATTACGAAAAAAATGAAGTATCAAAACCAATATTAGAAGTAGACAATTATAATTTAAAAGAATCTCCAGATTGGGTTTTTCTATATGGAATTGAAATAGATCCTGGTAGTTGTATTATAACTATAAAATATGATGACAATAAAATGAAAGATAGAACCTGGACAGTTAATTTAGAAACAAATAAATTTATAATGTTTCCAGCAACACTATTATATCATATAGAAAATAAAAATAATTCTTATTTGAATTATATACAAACTTTTACGTTTATAAATTTATAAAGTTATATCAGTAAGATCCCAAGCTCTAGTTTCTTCATTCCAAATATAAGCCCATTTGATGACACCAGCAATGTTTTCAGCTTCTTGTTCTGATGGAAGATCAGGTGCGTTTCCTAATGGAGATTCGAACCTTCCTTTTGTAGTATTTAGAACCCAACTTGGATAAGGTTTATTAGTAGGACGAAATAAATCATTGTCTCTATCATAAGTCATACCTATCGCTGCAAAATTAGCTCTAAGAGGAGTTCCTCCTAATGTATGTACTCCATCATTAGTATTTCTAGAAGTTTGGATCCATTTGTCTGCAGGCCAATTATTATGTTGTTCTAAATAAGCTTGACCCACTGCTTCTGATTCAACACCATTTGAATCAAGACAATCTTTGTCATTCATATGAACGACATTTAAAACTACTCCATTATCATCTATTTTTGCAAAGTTAGCCATATTATTTATATTTATACCTTATCATTACAATTCCAGCAGCACCAGTTCCTCCGCCGCCCCATGCTCCTCCGCCAGTTCCGTCATTACCGACTGGTAACCAACCTTCAGGGTCTGTAGCAAAAGGTGTAGATTGTCCACATGGTAAATAGCCAGGTTGACCTCCGCCGCCTCCAGCGCCGCCTTCTCCTTGCCATGGTACAGGTTGAGGTGGAGCTTGAGATTTACCTCCGCCACCGCCTGCAAAATATCTTACTCCTGGTGTTGGTCCAGGTGTTCCTTGTTCTGGATTCATTGCTGTTCCAGCTCCGGTTCCTCCATTTCCAGGATCGTATGGCCCTGGAGCAGGTGTTCCTGATTGAGTGGCTCCTCCGCCACCGCCTCCAGATCCTCCCCAGTCTCCACCACCAGTATTTGCTCCTCCGCCAGGATTTCCTTGTGGGGGTGTTGTTGGTGGAGTATTGCCTGATCCAGATCCGGTTTGAAAGGTTCCCGCGACTCCTCCGCCGCCTCCTCCAGATCCACCAGATCCTCCTGGTCCAGCAGCCCATTGAGGTCCAGGAATTCCAGATTGACCACCAGCTCCTCCTCCAGTTGTAGAAATTCCAAATGCAGATGATGTTCCGCCTTGTGGTACACAGTTATCAGAACGGGGTGAAGCTGCACCTCCAGATCCGACAACAATTGGATAAGATGTAGCAGTTATTGGTATAGAAGTAGGTGTTGCTAAAGGACTAGCTGTATAACATCCCGATATAGTAGCGCAATGAGATTCTCTAAAACCTCCCGCGCCTGCGCCTCCTCCTCCATGAGGAGATGAAGAACCACCGCCGCCGCCAGCTACAACAACGTAATCAACTTTTTGTGTAGGAGCAGGTACACATGCATTAATACATTGTACTTCAAAAGTGCCTGGACCTGTAAATGTGTGAATTCTATAATCACCACAGCAAGTAATAGTTCCACCGGTTGCATTAATTAAACCTTTGGCAATACCTCGTTGACCGTATCCTCTTGCTGAACCAGCTCCAAAACCACCTAATATTGGCATCTTTCTATCCTCCTAGTTTTACGCGAATTGCGTTTGTGCTGCAAGTACAGTAAACGTTGCATCTGCAGTTTTAATAACAGTATATGTGTATACGTCAAGTGAGCTAGCGTTTCCAGCTGTAGGTGCCGATCCACCTTGCCACTCTGGAGTTACCGAACTACCATCAACTTCTACAGCTGAATTGTAATAAGGAGTTGCTCCTTGAGATACAATATGTGCTACTGTTATTGATTCTCCAGTATCCATAATTGAATTTAATGTGTTTGAACCATCACCTCTAATGTTTAATGTCCAGTTACCTGAAGCATCTGTAGTATAATTTAATACTGCTTGTGTAATTACATCATAGTTAACTGTGCCTGTAGCTGCAGTAGCTGAGTTAGTTACTTTTTCAGCTAATTGTTGAATTGCACCTGCACCTAAAACAACTCTTCCAATTCCTTTAGGAGAAATATTTAAATCAATATTAGAGTCAGAACCAACAGCATCAATTGCTGGACCTGAACCTGTTGCTTGGTTAGTTACATCAATGTAGTTAACAGCTGAAGCTGTTTTTTGAAATCTTATGTATGGATTATTTGAATCATCTTCAATCGCACCAGCGTCATCAACAATAATATCATTACCGTTTGTATCTAAGATACCTGATAATTGTGGAGTGATGTCTGAAGATAAATCTGTGAAAGCTGTGTCAACAACGTTAGTACCATCAGAGTAAACCATTTTAGTACCTTTGTCTGTTGCTGCCCAAGTTACTCCAGTTCCTGAAGTAGTTTTAACAGTTACAGTAAATGCACCTATAGTTGCGTTTTGAATTATGTAAGTTTTTTCAACTGAATCTGGAACAACTACGTTAATTGCACCTGCAATTGTTCCTGTTAATTTAATTACTGCATCTTTACCATTTGATAAAGCACCGTTTGAATAAACTAAAGTTGCACCAGAAGTAACTGCAATAGAAGAGTAACCACCGATAGCTTGTTCTAAAATTAATAAGTTTGTATTTGTGATTTGACCCCAAGTTCCTGAGTTTTCACCAGTTGCTTGAACCGTTAACTTTAGGTTAGCTGATGTTGAGTTTGCCATAATTTTTTATCTCCAATTATTTAAATTTTATAAATTTTGACTGCAAAGTCAATATATTATTTTTAAGCAGCGGTGTCAACTTCTTGCCAACCTGGTGGAACAATTGGTGCTGTGCCAGTATTTACTTGGTTCCATATTAGTGTTCTAAGGCTTCCTGTAGCCATTGTCAAGGCATTTCCTGACAATAATACATTAGCATTTCCTGTGACTTCGTCAACACTATTTTCTTGCATGGTCATTTCTTGACCACTTACTTCAGCTATAGTATTTGCATCTAATACTGCTGTTCCAAGATTAATCGTTGCAGCTTGTGCATACCCTGTAGCATCAAAATATTTACCATTACCCCAAGTCGATTGACCCCAAGTTTGATCACCCCATGCTATATCTGTAATTATACCTGTATTAGCATCTCCTTGAGTTATTACATCATCTAATACAGCAGCCATTGCTTGACCAGTAGCTTCAGCATCTGGTGCAGGATCCACGTCTCCTTCCTGCATACCCATTGTTAAAGTATCTACTTGTTGATTACCATATACTCCATAACCCCATGCAGAATTACCCCAAGTTTGAGCCGATGTAGCTGATACTTCTACAATTGTATTTGCATCTAAGTTAGCTGTGCCATCATTCATTGTCATGGCCATTGATGCAGATACATCATTTAAAATAATTGTTGAACCATTGGTTCCATCAAAATGAAGTAAGTTTACTGTATTTGCATCCGTGCTAAATTCTGATGTTGGAACAGTTATTGTAGCATCTGTAACTGGGTTATATCTTGCAATATCAGATTGTCTGTATTCATCAATATAAGCTGAAACCGCATTGGCTCCATTTAAGTCTGCTCCTATAAATGTTCTATTTGAATTATTGTTATTTACTAAACCACCACCTATAGCATTTCTTCTTGTTCCTCTTGACCATAATGCTCCATTGTTCGAAGCATCTCTAGCAAAAGCTAAATGCATCCATGTATCGTTTGAAAATAAACCTGATGAAGATGATAACTGTGCACCATCTTCGTAAAGAATTAAATTTCCATTGTCGATTCCTATTGAATAACCATCACCGCTTGCATTTCTTCCATCCCAAAGAATACCTGTTTGTGTTGTAGCATTTGAAGCATACCACCAAAATTCTATAGTAAATGCTCCACCATCTAAACCATCAACAGTTCCTGATGCATTTACGTAATCACCTGTACCATCTAATAATAATGAAGCTGTTCCAAATTCTTTTTGAGCTGTAGATAATTGTGCATCTCCATTTACAGAGAATTGGTTACCACCTATTGAAGGATTAAATACATCTACAACTGCTTCTTGATATTGAAGCGTTGCAGTCATTGGTTGACCGGTTACTTCTGCTACAAATGCTGAAAAAGCTTCTACATCATCTACAACAGCAGTCATTGGTTCACCGGTTAATTCACCGGTAGAAGCATCTGCATTAATAATTACTGATCCTAAATTTCCTGATAATTCTATTCCTGTTACATCTGCATTTTGACCAGATATACCCCAAGTTTCAAAGCCCCAGGTATCAGAGCCCCAACCAATATTTATTTCATTATCAATTGTAACTGAATTTAAATTTGTAGATAATTCTTGACCGGTAGCAATTACATCACCACCAATTCCCCATGCTTCTTCATTCCAGGTTAATCTTCCCCAACCTTCATTGACTTCAGCATTAATAGTTTCATCACCTTGATTTGTAGATAAACCAATACCTGTTACATCAACATCTGCATTTTCATAATTAACATTCCAACTTTCTAATCCCCATGCTGATCTTCCCCAACCTGAAACTGGAACGTACTGTGCTTGACCTATATTAAAAGACGCACTGATCCCACTAACGTCTATATTGTTTTGATCAGACGCCCATGAGTTATCGCCCCACGAATAAGTGCCCCAAGTTGTGGCCATAGGAAGTTACCTCCTATGTACTACCCAGAGATTCTTAAAATCGCTGCAGTTGAAGTTGGTGCTGGGAACTGAATTGTAAACGTACCAGAAGTTGCAGTTTTATCTGAACCAAAATCTAATACAGCAACAGCTGCGTTAGTTAATGATGTATTATAAATTAATGCACCTCTTGCAGTTAACGTTACACCAGTAAAAGATAAGTTGTCAAAATCTACTCTTGCTACACCAGCAGTGATTGATGTTCCTGCATTAACTAATGCACCACCACCTGCTGTGTATTGACCAGAAGCAGACACTTCTTGTGAAGTAGTGTATGAAGTTGTAGCAGAAGTTAAAGTCGCACCTGCGGTATAAAGAGCTAATTTAAACTTACTTCCACCAGACAATTTAAAATCGTGACCACCTTCTAAAAGTTGTTTTTTGAAGCTGTTCGCGATCGCTTGTTGTATAGCCATAGTTTATCTCCTTATATATTATTTTCCTCCGACTCGAGGAACACCACTTTGATATTCATCTCGTCTTCGTCTTCCCATTTGTTCTATCGAGAAGCCTTCTACCACTTGTTTATACTTTCCTTCGTATAATTGCAAGAGATCATTTGGCCCCTTTAAGAATGAAAAAGCTTCTACTAAGCATGCATACAAAAGTCCGTTGGGAAAAACTTTACTTAAGTATGTTTCTGTATTTGTACTCGATAAACCCGGATCTTTCAAGATATAATTTAATTGAATTGTATAGGTAGCATCTGGAGTAGGAGCTACTACAATAGTGTCATTATCCCAATAACTATAATATTTAGGCACTCCAGTTGCACCAGTTGGGTTATATTCTGACATATAACTAGTGTCTCTGTACTCTAAAAACTCTCTATTATCAGGTTGTGAACTTCCATCAGAATCTATTATTTGAGCGGATCTGATTACCAATAAATTATCTGGTGTATCTATAAATCTGTTTGAGGCTACTAAATTAGCTGTAGCATATCTTTTGTTATTATCAGAATCTACATCTCTTAAAATTCTAAATTCTGCATCAGATATAAATCCATTTACAATAGTAGATGTTAAAACATTGGCATCTACTTCTGTGTAATCTCTAATTTTTTGTACTAATTCTGCGTATGTCATTATGTTATACTAACTGTTACCCTTCCTAAATTTGCCTGCGCTTCTCTTTTAACGTTTATAGCAGATCCATCATCAG
>Ga0208019_1001343_pt1 | contig 13034 bp, 16 predicted proteins | sample CB_VirMetaG_5_FD_184540 | JGI IMG/M metagenome (GOLD analysis project Ga0208019, IMG submission 184540) | Freshwater to marine saline gradient viral communities from Chesapeake Bay - CB_1508_1D Viral MetaG (SPAdes) (version 4) | ecosystem: Environmental > Aquatic > Marine > Coastal | place: USA...
TGCAACTATATTTCCCCGTGCAATCTATTAGTTCAACCTAATGTATGCATCGATATGTATTAGTATGCATAGAGGCATATAAATCCCCGAGAATATGTTAGTATTATAATAGGACTATACGATATTCGTACTTAAATATCAGCTTTATGGTCCCCCGAGAAAAGGACCCCCCCCGTCTAAAGTATTGGAATAATAAGTAAGGAGCATACCTCTCACCTACAAACTTTGCATTTTGGGTCCCCCGGCAGTATAACGCCCCGAAAACATTGACTTCCCCAAGCCAAATCTGTAAGTACCTAATATCACGTAACATTTCGCCTTGGGGCAATTGCCAAACTTTGCCCCCAGATTTCTGCCACCTCTTTGACAATTGACAAAATTTGGAAAACAGGATACACTGGTCCGATAACAACTAGAGAAGGTGCCCCCCGATGACGATGGACGAAGAGATTAAGCTAATTTTTGCCGAAAACCCAGACCTGTACACAAGAAGTCTTGAAGGTATCGCCCGGTACTTTATGATACAAGGTCAAGTGCGATATAGCCTACTAGAAGCCTCGGTTAATAATAAAGCCAAGTATTTTATGATGAGACTAAAAGACAGCGATCCGGAGAGTTATGAGAAAGCAATCAAAGAGTGGAACAAAGCAGCGAGTATTGAAGATATCTTGTCAGCCATTTGAGTACGAGGTGGTCTTTAGTCCGATGGAAGGGTCAGACCATGGTAGTACAGATACGGATGAGAAGAGAATTTACATTAACACCAACTTTAAAGAAGAGTGCCAAAGAGAGACACTTCTTCATGAGTTACTGCATGTGGCGTTTATGGACTGTTCCCTGTTTAAGCACCCGATTGAGAATGATGAGGATCAGGAAGAGTTTTTAATACGTTACGCGAGTCCTAAGATATTTCAAATGTTTAGGGATAACGAAGAATTAAGGGAGTTTATTTTTGGATAATATATTAAAACAAAAGACTGAATTTATAAGACACATAAAAAAAGACCTCACAAGTAATTGTTTTAACAAAAGAAATGCTGCAAATACAGCATTGTACTCTTTTGATTTATCTAGGGCAAACACGCAAGAAGAAATAGACAATGCTCAAAAAGAGTGGGAATTTAGAATGTGGGCATACGAATGTCAATACGGAATAAAAGATGCCAGAAAGATGTTGGGAAAAAAATATGGATGATCAAGTAAAAACAGCAATTCATAGCCTAGTTGACCTAGCCTTACAGGCAGAACGAGTCATGAACTTAGGACAATACCCTACCGGAGCATTTCAGGAGGTTATTGTACTTAACCAGATGATAGATATCATTAAACGAGAATATACTAAGCCGAAGGAAAAATGAGCAAGTCACACATAGAAGATAAAACAGTAAAATACGTCAACAGCCAATTACGTCGCCTGTTTCGCTACAGTTCCGCGTATAAGGAGTGTAAGGCTAGGTGTAAGGTAGACAAAGAGTTGTACCGTTGCGAGGGCTGTCAGGTACTAATAAACAAGAATGGGAAGGATGAACGAGTAGAGTATGAGGGAGAGGTCGCTATACCTGAAAAAATGTATGTGGACCATATTGAGCCTTTTGTTCCTCTTGAAGGTTGGGACTCTAATCTTATTTGGGCTAGGCTTGCCATTGAGAGAATGTTTCTATCTCCTGAGGGACTACAATATCTGTGCCATAGCTGCCATAAAAAGAAAACTAATGAAGAAAACAGAATAAGGAGACTCTATCGTGAGCAAAGAAAAAAGAACCTTTAGTTCTCTAACCTTATCTGATAAAAAGGAATTTAAACGTAGATATTTAGAAGGTGAGAGTATAAACAGTCTTGCCGAAGAGTTCCGAGTTAAAAGAACCTCTGCTCAATACTATGCTAACAAGGAATGGAAACAAGAAAAGGCTTTAATGAGAGCCGAGTTGTTTCAGAAGTTTTCGGAGGATAAGAAGGAGAACTTTATTAAGATGAGTAATGCCAGTATTATCATTATGACCAGAGCATTACAAGAACTAGCTAAAAGAGACCAACCGCCAAGTATTGCGGAAGCCAAAAGAGCAACGGAAATCTTAGAATCACTAGATAAAATAAGTAGGTTAGATGAAAACAAGCCTACAGAAATAACAGAAGAAAGACCTATTACCACAGTGGAACTAAAGGAAAGATTGTCTATCGACCCTTTTTCTGGTGTTACGGAAGAGGTTGACTACAAGGAGCTACCAGATGCTAAAGAAACTAATTAAAGCCAGTTTAGGGATTTCACTTATTGCCATCGCACTATCACTGTGTGTTGGTGAGTCTGATTATGAAATGCTATCAGATATTGAGCAAGAAACCATCGAAAGGCTACATAAACTAAACTTACCGCAACTAGGGCACAACACTTTCCTATATCCGGGCTATGTTAGGCACGTTATTGGTCTTGAATTAGCCAAAAAGGGACAGGCGGGATTTAATCCGTTTATGGGTTTTGTTATTTCTAGGGATGCCAAGCCGCAAAATATTGATGTTCTACTGGAATCGCCGGGTGGTTCTGTAGGTTTTATGTATAGTGCTATTAGCTTTGTTAAAATGCTTAACAAAAAGGGCATCACTTTGACTTGTTATGTTGCCGAAGCGCAAAGTGCTGCTTTTACCTTTATGGTCACATCATGTAAAAAAGTAATCGTAATTAAGGGAGCTAAAATCACACAACATAGAGCTTTTTATCCTAGCTCCGAGAAACAACTAGAGAATGTAGGCAGTAGAATCACGACACTACAGATGAACAAGCTAGAAGCAGATGCTCTAAAGCTTCCTCCGCATGTTTGGTACGCAATAACGCGAAAATCAGACCTAAAAGAATTTAGTTATGATGAATTAAGAGAGTATGGGATTGCGCACGGTGAGTTTGAGTAAGAAAATACTATTATCCAAGGAAGATCAACGTGCCCTTGAGATAATAACAGACTTAAATAAACCAAGAGGTGACGGCGTTAAGGTAAAACTTAAGAATCGTCTTCACCCTGACCAGATAGAACAACTAAAGCCTCTATATATAGATGGTAAGAAAGATTTGTTCTTATCCTGCGGGCGTAAGTGGGGAAAAACGGAACTAATCGGCTATGTTCTTTGGAAACATGCCTTGGAGAATCCGGGCAGTGCTTGTTACTATGTAGGTCCGGAAGCTGCCCACGCTAGAAAGATTATTTGGGACGGTTATCGTCTACAGCGGTACATGGGTAATGATACTCAAAAGTATATAAAGTCTATCAGAAACCAAGAAATGATGATCAGGCTAACTAACGGCTCATTTATACAAGTAGTAGGCTCAGATAACTATGCCGTGGCTAACGGACTAACGCCTAGTATTGCTGTATATGACGAATTTAAAGCTTTTAATCCTAGATGGCACGTAGAATTTGCCCCTAACAGAGCCGCAAAAGCTGCACCATTAATTATTATTGGTACCAAGCCACGTGCGGGTAACAAGAATATGGACCAGTATAATGAAATCTTGGAATACATGCGGAATGATCCTGATTCTTATGTTGCAGATAGGACTACTTTTGATAACCCTATTAATCATTTACCTGACCAGAAGAAAATAATTGATCAAGAAATATCTCAACTAAGAGCTAGGGGAGAAGAAGATGTTGTTCAACTAGAATATTACTCTAGAGTTGTGCCCGGAGGGAAGCAAGCCATTTTCCCAATGTTTCGACGCGACAAACATATACATGCTCATGAGGATCTTATTGCGGAGATCGAAAAGGATCGTAAGAGACTACAATGGGTTTGGATTGCTGACCCCGGAAACACAACTTGCTTCGGTATGTTGTTTGCTGCCTACAACGAATACACAGGAAATCTCTATATATTAGATGAAATATATGAAAAAGATCAAAGTAAAACCAGTGTGGGTATTATTGTTCCATCTGGTAAGAAAAAATGCCATGAGTTTTATCCACAGTCATCTATTGAGGACGATTGGCTTAAAGGCTGTGATGACGCGGCTGCTTGGTTTATGACAGAAGCCATGAGTAGGTTCGGTATTTACTTTAGCCCTGCCGAAAAATGGAAAGGTACCAAAGAAGAAGGTCTTTCTGTTATAAAAGATCAACTTATATATGACACAGTTAAGATATCTGACCGATGTCGCAATTTAGCGGAAGAGATGGAAAAATATGCCAAAGATTTACATGGCAGAATACCTAAGAAAAATGATCACCTTATTGATTGTTTTAGATATCTTAACGGAATGATACATTACGACTTTAACACAGTACAAGAAGCTGTAAAGAAAAAGGTAGAAATGCATGATGGACGCTTTAGAGGATTTCTTGATGAAGAGTACGATTCGCCGGACGATTGGACAACGGGTATTATGGATGATTTTGATTTTGATTAAAAAATTTCTATATTGTTGGGACGTATTCTTCACTTTTGTTGACAATACCCAATTAAAGTACTACTATAGTACTAAGAAAAAATTAGAAAGGGTGAGTGAGATAAGGGAAAGGCTTCTGGAATCAGGAGCTTATTCTCAAAATTGGAAAGATTTATGATAGAAGTACTAGGTTGGTTAGGTTCTACTTGTCTGGCATTATGTGCATTACCTCAAGTAATTCAATGTGTTAAGCAAAAACATGCTAAAGGCGTTTCTTTCTGGTTCCTTCTCCTATGGCTTCTTGGTGAAATATTTACAATGATTTACGTGTTTGCTCAACATGGTCTTGACCTTCCATTGACATGTAACTACTTGATAAATATGCTGTTTATTATAATCATAATTCATTATGAGAGGATAACCAATGAATAATATTGACCAATCCACACTTTTTTTAGTTTGTTCTTTACTTTCTATAATTCTTAGTGTAATCTGCTTATTAACGTCAATTTTTGCGCTAATTAAAGTCATAGCAATGGAAAAGTCAACTCATCAGGTCACTTATATGCCTATCGACGAGCAGATTGATAAAGAAAATCAAGACTTTATGAAACAATGGGCTACTGACGATGATTCTCTACAAACACAGCAAAAAGTGTTTAAAGAGGACCTAGAGGACCTAATGCCTGAGTTTGCACCAGAAGACGACGATAAGAAAATTCACAGCTTTTAAGGAAAAATATGAGTATATTAGATGATTTAGAGCGACAAGAGATAGACCCGGAATTAAAACGCGATCCTTTCTTTACAGTTGCCAAAAAATCTAAAAAAGAAAAACATGAGTGGCTTAAAACTGTATTTGAAGCACTTGTTAATCAAGCAGAAACAAGAACCCGAGTACAACGTGAAAATATGCGCTTATATCGTGGTGTTCAGACTAAACTCCGCAACAGACATATTGATAGAGATAGAAACTTAAGAAAACTTAATAAATTACAAAAATTCGTAGTTAATCATTTATATGATCTAACTGAAACTAAAGTTTCTCAAATGTCTCGCATTAAACCATCGGTAGAAGTACTTCCAACAAATGATGAGTGGCAAGATAGAGCATCAGCTAAAGTTGTAAATCATATTATCAAACATCTTTGGTATAACAACAATATTGACTATAAAATTCAGCAAATGCACAGATATTGCCGCATTTTTGGTGAAGCTTACCTATTTGTCCTTTGGGATAAAGACTTAGGAGACCTTCACCCTGCTTATGTAACAGCCCGAGACGCAGGTGTTAAGAAAGTAGAGCATCCTGAGCTTGGTGTTGTTGATCTTAGTAAGCCTATTAAGACAGGTGACGTAAAATATAAGGTAGAAGTACCTTGGAGAGTTTATTTACAGCGTAAGACTCAATTAGAGGACTGTGAGTATGTTTTTCATGTGACCACAGAACAGACTAAAATACTTGAAAAAGAATATCCTAATAAAAAGTTTGATTCTCAAGACAGTATGTTTGTATTTGATATGGAAAGTCTTGAAGATATTGCTATCGAACACGAACAACCAGTCATACACTTCTATCACAAGAAAACTAAGCATGTACCAGATGGTGCATATATTAAAATGACTCTTTCCGATATTTTAGACGATGAAGAGTTACCATTTTCTCACGGAAATCTACCATTCGTAAGAATCACTGACCTTGATGTGCCAGAAGTACTTAATGGTATTAGTAGATATGAAACAGTTTCTAATATTCAGAAGATGTACGACAACCTTAGTACATTAATTGCTAAAAATATTTATTTAACGGCTCATGCTAAATGGGTTATGCCGCGAGGGGCAGCCAAAATCGAACAATTAGGCAATGACAACACTGTTGTTCAGTTCCAAGGTCCTATCGCACCTCAAATGATCCAGACACAGCCGAATCCACCAGAAGTATATCAGTTTAGACAAATGCTAAAAGAAGAAATGCAAACTGTTTATGGTTCACATGGTATTAGCCGTGGTGAAGTACCAAAAGGTATTACTGCAGCATCTGCCCTTCAATTTTTAAATGAACTAGAGAGTGAGAGAGCTACCACAGATATTGCCAAGCATGGTTTTTTAATTAAAGACATTGCAAAGATGACTATCGCAGTAGCGGGAGATAATTATGATCCTAAAGATGGTCGTATGGTTAGAATCGTTGGTGAGAACAATAAGTACCTTATCAGACATTTTGATGCTGCTCACTTACACAAGTCTTATGATGTACGTTTTGATAACAGTTCTGGTTTACCTGAAACCAAAGCTGCAAAATATCAACGTATTTTAGATGCAATGCAACGCGCACCACAAATGCTTAGTCCTGAGAGATGGGAAGAATTGTTGGAGTTAGGAAATACAGAAAAATACCACACACTTACTTCTGCAGCGGTTCATGCCGCAGATAGTGAGAACGAGGACTTAATGGCAGGTCGTCCGGTACCTGATCCGCAAGAGTGGGAAGATCATATCGCGCATTGGAACTCGCATTCTAAACTGGTACAACAACGTAGCTTTAAAGAAGATACACCACCAGAAATTAGAAAGGGATTCTTGCGTCACCTTAGACTCACTGAAATGGCGATGTTTGATAAAGCTAAACGCAACCCTGAGTTTGCTGCAAAACTGGCTACGTTGACAAATTTTCCTCTACTACATCATTCAAATGCTCAGATGCCATACAGTAGAGAGCATCAACAAGCAATGGTACAGGGACAGGCTAATAGAGGTGATCAAGTTACAGGTATTATTCCGGGTGTTAGTGCAGAGGACGCAGCACAGGCGGAAATAAATAAAAAACAATTAAAAGGGAGCTAACAAATGAGTAATGAAGCACAAGACATTGTTCAGGACATGGATTGGGACAACATTGAGGATACCGCACCTTCTGTAGACGCGGCAGATGAAGCTGTTTCAGAAGAAGCTGTAAGTACAGACGAAAATGGTAATGAAGTTATTGACCACGAGAACGAAGAGGTATCAGATGAGATTATTGAAGCTAAAGATGAAGATTCTAAAGATGAGCCTAAAGCTGACGAGAAAGTTGAGGAAAAGGCTGAAGAATCTGGAGATAAATCTGATGCGATTGATATTTCAAAACTCTCTGATGATCAAAAAATCAAAGTTAAAGTAGACGGCGAAGAACAAGAAATTACCCTAAAAGAATATAAGAATGGTATTTCTGGTCAAAAAGCTATCCAGAAAAGATTTAATGAAGTTGATAATGAGAGAAAGTCATTACAAGCGGAAATAGATAATATTAATAAGTATGTTGCCGACTTAGGAAACACAATGAAGAATGTTTCTATGGTTGAGGGTTTAAATAAGATTGCCGAACTTAACGGAATCGCACCACACCAAGTAGAGCAAGCACTTATTAAAGAATTGTTGCCACGTATTCAAGAACTACAGGGTATGGACGAGCAACAAAGAGAATTACAATATAAACAAAAAGAATTAGAATATAAAGAAAAGCAATTAGAGTCCGAGTCTAACTTATCTGCCCAGAAGCAAGCCCAAGCGGAACTTCAAAGCAACATAAGTAAAGCGCGGGAAGCTCATGCTATTAGTGATGATGAATGGAATGATGCTTTTAAGTATCTTGACAAAAATCTTGACCCAAGTGAAGAGATTACTATTGATTTGGTAAGCCAAAAAGTTCTATTTGACAGAGCCGGAGCCAAAACTCAAGAAGTGCTAAAATCTTTTGACGATGGCAAGTATTTGCAAGATCAAGAGATCAACAGGACTCTTCACGAAATTATTCTGGATAATCCTGATTTTGATGATCAAGATTTGAAAGATATTTTAAGCAGTGCTTATGGCGAATCTCAGCAGAAAAAAGTTGAAGAAGATTTAATTGAAGCTAAACAATCTAAAGAGAAGAAACCAGAGCAAAAACAACAACCCGCTTCCCAACCAGAAGAAAATGGTTACGACCTAGATTGGGAAGATTTAGACTAATCTATTAAAGGAGATTTATTATGTCAGCTTGGACTTATTCAGCTAGTAATGAAGCCAACCTTATGAAAATTAAATATGGAAGGCTAATTGAAAAACAATTTAATCAACAAAATCCACTTTTTGCACGAATCAAGAAGAAAGAAAACTTCGTAGGTTCACAAATTGAAGAGCCTATCGTTCAGTCGATTGGTGGTGGTGTTTCTGCAGGTTCTCTACCAACAGCTAACGAGAACAAAATTGCTAAAGCAACAATTACATCTAAAAAGCTTTACGCTAAGACTTCTATTGATCGCGAGTCAATGAAAGCTTCTCGTTCTGACGAAGGTGCTTTTGTTCGTTTTACAAAGTTTCCTGTTCAGATCGCTACTAAGTCTTTCAACAGAAACGTAGAAAGAATGTTTACTCGTGGTGATGCCTCTGGTTCTGGTGCGCTTATTACAGGTGACGCTGCTAACAGTAACGTATCTGGTAACGGTGCGGCAGGTACTCCTTACGTTGTATCTTTCGATAAGGCATCTACTTACTTCCCTGCAGAATTTGAGTGTATTGAAGAAGGTGATATTCTTAATGCAGGTACTGAATCTACAGAACTAGAAGTTGTTGCAGTTTCTGTTACAGAAGCTAACGGATATGCTACTGGTACTATTTCTCTAGTTGGTTCATCGGCTCTTCTTGCTGCCGATACAGGTGCGGCTCCTTTTGCAGAAAGCCTTTACATGCAAAAATCAAAAGACAACGAAACTCTTGGTCTTCAAGGTGTTCTATCTGCTACTTCTAGTACTCTTTATGGTGTATCTGTTGGTCGTAGATGGCAAGCAACTCAAAAAGATGCTTCTTCTGCAGCACTTAGTACTGACCTTATGAATGAAGTTATCATGAACATGAAGCGCAAGTGCGGTGAGTGTCCAAACATGATTCTTACATCATACCACCAGTACACAAAACTTCTTAACCTTCTTGAGGACCACAAGAGATATCCTTTACCTGCTAAAGGTGCTCTTAAGGGTGTTATTTCTTTTCAAACTATTGTTTACGCTTCACCAGATGGGGATATCCCTGTTGTAATGAGTCGTTTCATGGATAGTGACAAGATTTACTTCCTTAACGAAAAACATATCTCTCTTCACCTACGTCCGGGTGGATTTGAGTGGTTTGACGAAGATGGAACAGTATTCCTTCGTGAATCTGGTGACTCTTACGAGGCACGTTACGGTGGATATGGACAATTCTATATCAACCCACACTTCCAAGGTTACTTATACAACCTAGCAGTTTAATTAATATAGGGGCAGGGTTTAGGCTCTGCCTCTTTTCCCTCCCGAGGGTGACAGGAGATTCAAATGGAAAGGTCAATCAAAACAAAACAACGTAAAGTTAGACAGCTTTCTTTTACAGTAAGTGCTGATGGTACTACTGTTACTGGTCTTGATAAGAACCAAGTTAGTGTAGCGGATACTGGCACAGGTGTTAAAACCGTTACTTTAGATGACGCTTTTGCTGCATCTGATTACCAAGTACTTGTTACTGTTGGTACTGCAGATGCTATCGCTAACGTAGAAATTTCAAGCTCAAGCGAGTTTGTTATCGACACACTTGACGCAACAGACGGCACTACAGCCAAAGATGCTCTAGTTCACGTACTAGTTATTGGTTCTGATATCCTAGACAGATACTAATCAATAGGCACGAAAAGGCGGTCCGACTCCCTGCCGCTTGAGTAGGCAACATAGACCTGAGTAAGTCGCTAAACTGCTTGTTTTAATTATGGCAGGTGATGACGTACAATTAAGTAAGAGAAATTTTGCACTAGATGTTCAGCTTGGACAGAGCGTTAATAGAGGACTAATATGACCACAGGTAGAAAATATAGCAGCGATAAATTATTCGCTAAAATAAGCCATGGCGCAGAATCTGGCGTTGTAGGCTCTCCCGAGTACGAGGTTCTAGGTGAAGTCAAGCTTTCAGTAGCCAGTACTTTCACTACTTCTGGTACTTTAACAGTGCAAGGAAGAATTAAAAACTCTGATTTATGGCAAACCATAGGTGCCCTAACAAGTGGCGGAGATTTCGATTCTTTCGATATCGATATTTATGATTATATTCGATTTAATTTTTCAGTAGCAGCCGGATCGGCAGGAGAAATAGCTGCTTCGGGTTTTTTTAAAGCCTCTGCCTCAGGAAGCGGCGGGGGCGCGGGAAATTCTTTCACGACGATTCAAACAGATGCAGGTACTTCTCCATCGGCAGACTCATCCTCGGATGTACTTACCCTAACATCGTCCGATGGTTCCGTTACAATTACAGGTAACAGCACATCGGATACTATAGATATAACAACTTCTGCTAGTGGTGGCGGTGGATTAAATTATTACACCGAGTCATTTTTAACTACAACTTGGAATGGTCCAATTTCTGGTTATTATTTTATAACAGTACCGCAAAGTAATCACGCAAAAACAGGACAAATAACAGTAAAAGTATATGAAGATTTAGGAAGTACACTAGAAGAAGTAGAGACATTTACACAAATAAACGGAAGTTTAGATGTAACTATAAGAATAAGTTCAACAACAGATACCAGATTCAATGGTAAAATTTTAATTTTGTAGGAGAGTAAAGTATGGCAACAAAAAGATTTAAGACAGAAGTACAGGTAGAAGCGGATTTACAAGTAGATCAGGTCCTTAAATTACCTAGTGTAACTTCAGACCGGGCATTAGCTATTAATGGTTCTGGTCAGGTAGTAAACAGTACAGCAACAGCCGCAGACTTAGATAATATCTCAGGTCTAACTGGTGATGTGCAAACTCAACTTGATGCAAAAATAGCATCTACTGAAAAGGGTGCTGCAAACGGTGTAGCAACACTAGACTCAAACAGTAAGATTCCTTCATCTCAATTACCTGCTATTGCCCTTACAGATGTATTTACTGTAGCCGATATTACAGCTAGAGATGCTTTGACTGTTGGGACAGGTGATGGTGAAGTACAAGAAGGCGATGTAGTTATTGTTACAGATGCTTCTGATGATTCCAACATCACATCAGGGGCTGCTTCTTATATTTATAACGGATCTAGTTACTCTTTACTTAAAGCGGGTGACGAAGTTCTTTCTGTAAACGGTCAGACCGGAACCGTATCTCTAGATACTGGGGATATTTCTGAGAATGGTAATCTTTACCACACAGATGAGAGAGCGCAAGACGCCGTAGGAAGTATCCTAACAGATACTGCTTCTGTTGATTTTACTTACGATGATGCAAATAATCAAATTAGTGCTGCAGTACTTCCTGCGGGTGTTGATCACGATTCTCTTAATAATTTTGTTGCTAACGAACACATCGACCATAGTGCAGTAAATATTTCTACAGCTGCTGACTCAGGTTTATCTGGCGGCGGTAACATTACTGCAAGTAGAAGTTTAGCGGTAGATATTACAGGAACTACAGAAGAGTCTACAATTGCTGATGGTGATGAGATTTTAATTTATGACGTTTCTGTATCCGCATTGAGAAAAGTTACAAGAGCTAATCTTATTGGGGATTCTTCGGCGGGAGCTTCTGCAGGTGATATTAATGAAACTTCTTTCGCAATGTCTAACAACGTAACAGCCGCTGCTAACGTAACAGATTTTGCTTTTGCTAACGCAACCGTAAGATCGTTTGAAGCACTTGTTTCTGTTGAAATTAATGCTACTGCGGATCTTTTCGAAACATTTAAACTGCAAGCTATTCAGAAAGGTTCTGGATGGGATATGTCTGTAGAGTCTACTGGTGATAACTCTCAGGTAGCTTTTTCAATTACGGCTGCCGGTCAGATTCAATATACATCAGGTAACGTAGCCGGATTTTCTTCGGGAGATATTAAGTTTAGAGCAATTACAACAACTGTTTAATCCTATTAAGAGGGACTTACTAAATGTATAAAAATAAAAAAGAAGTTTATGCAGTTTTTTCTAAAGATCAGCAAGGTGCTAGAGTTTATGTAAATCCATCTAATCTGGATGCACTCCTAGCTAAAGGAAAAGTAGTTAAGATTACTGACCACGATCGCAAGAAATTAAAAGGCATTAGTCCCTCAGATTGGGAATTACGCGGCGATACAGTTATAAGGGCTAAGTCATCAAATTTGTACAGAGAAGTAGAGACTTCAGTACATGAGCATGGCTTGCCCGAAATCCAACCTATTAAAATTAAACAAGAATACATAATAATTAAGCCTGACTATGGTAAAATGGCTAGTTTATGTGCTATAATTAGCTCATTTACTGCTTTATTAACCTTTCTTGGCTTTTCGCTATATTTAGGAGTATTTTAATGTCATTTAGTATTAAACAATTTATTACGGGAATCGGACTTAAACCAGTAAGTGCCGATCCTAGCAATCCTACTCAGGGACAATTACAGTATGCTGACGGCACCGTTCGGGCTGAGGGTCTTTGGCGATATGACGGTACGGCGTGGCAACAAGTCGGATCAGGTGCAGGTTCTTACGATATCTTTTTTCAAGAGAACTTAGAAACCAATACATCTAGTAACTTTACTTCTGGTCAAAATGCGTCACCAGATGCAGCGGGCACTGGGACTCTAGATGGTACTCTGGCTGATGAAGAAAGTTCACAAATCTCGGGCGATAGATCATTAAAGTATACAATGGGCGCATCTTCGGATAA
>Ga0208019_1001344_pt1 | contig 13028 bp, 16 predicted proteins | sample CB_VirMetaG_5_FD_184540 | JGI IMG/M metagenome (GOLD analysis project Ga0208019, IMG submission 184540) | Freshwater to marine saline gradient viral communities from Chesapeake Bay - CB_1508_1D Viral MetaG (SPAdes) (version 4) | ecosystem: Environmental > Aquatic > Marine > Coastal | place: USA...
CCTTGTTCTAGACGATGACGAACTCCTTCAAGCCCATGAAGAAATCGACAGCACGAATCAGGTACTCGGCCAATTCTAATGCCCGCTGATATTGACCACGCTCGAATCATTGAACGACTAGGGGATGCCCACGAAGTTAGACTTCAAGAGGCTCTGCGCCGTTTAGAGGAGCGTGTTGTCGGGATCGTTTCCGCTGCCCCTACAAAGGCCGGAAAACTATTCGATTTGGAGTGGGCTATCGCTGCCCGCGCTCAGATTCAGTCGGTTTTGGAGCAAGAATACCTTGCCGAAGTTCAGGCAGTAATCGGCGGCTATGACGAGGCCGTAGCGTCTGCACAGGCCATGATTGGGGCTTATACCGATTTTGTGGATATTGACCCTGCCGTGATCCGAAACCTTAAACGCCTATCGTTTCAGGGATTTGAAGCAATCGGGGCCGAATATCTAGATGTGATGGCAAACGAGATTTATCAGAACACCCTGACTGGCCGGCCAGTAGCTGATTCAATCAAGACCCTACGGCACACAATCAATGGCGTATATATCGAATCTGATTCTGCCGAAGCCAACAAATTAGTAGATATTGCCAAGAATGCGACAGGTGAAGTGCAGCAAGAAGCTATCGAAAAGCTGCATACATTGTATGCTCGTGATAGAGTCGGAAATAATTTGAGGAGATATGCCAGTCAAATGGTCCATGATTCTCTAATGCAGTTTGATTCTTCTATCGTTACCGCTGCCGGAAAAGAGGCGGGGGCCGAGAAATGGAAGTATTACGGATCTGTGATTCGGGACTCCCGCGATTGGTGTAAAGAACACGCAGGAAAAACCTACACCGAAGAAGAAATCCGCGAAATGTGGGCCAATAATTCATGGGGCGGCAAGGCTCCCGGTGACCCGTTTATTGTCAGGGGCGGGTACAACTGCCGACACCATTTCCGTCCTGTTTTTGAGGAAGAAGAAAATGCCTAAAAAGCTGGAACGCGAACTCAAAAAAGTATGCAGAAAGCGCGGGTATAGCCAAGCCCGCTGCGATGCGTATGTGTATGGCACTCTCCGGAAAACCGGATGGAAGCCGAAGAAATAGTTTCCCCACACTCCATAGGAGGCATCGTCACATGAGCGAAGAAGTCATGGAATCGGTTGAAACTGAAGCGACCGCTGAAACTCAGGAAAGCACTCAGGAAAAGTCCTTTTCACAATCTGATGTCGAGCGAATTGTCGAACAGCGACTCCAGCGTGAGCGCAAGAAGTTCGAGAAGCAAATCGAAGGCGTAGATTTGACTGAGGCACGCAGACTGCTCCAAGAAAAGGAAGCCGCCGAGATCGAACGCCAAAAGGAAAAAGGCGAGTTTGAGGCGATCCTCAAAAAGACAGTCGAAAAGAAGGACGCGGAAATCCAAAGCTATCGCAATAAGCTGCACTCCACGCTTGTGGAAGGCCAGCTTTTAGCCGAAGCAAATCGGAATAATGCCGTGTCCGCCGAACAGGTTTCCTCTCTACTGCGGAACAATCTTCGTCTGGCCGAGGATGGCCATGTGGAGGTTCTTGACGCAAACGGCTCCCCGCGATATAACGACTCCGGCGATCCGTTATCCGTTGGGGAACTGGTATCGGAATTCCTTACGGCAAACCCTCATTTTGTACGCGCCACTCCCGGCGGTACGGGTAGTCAGGGCAAAGCTGGTGGCTCTACACAGAAGCCTGCATCTGTGGCTGATATGCTCGCTAATTGGGATCAGGGTGGCAAGAAAGCCTACGCTGAGTACATGAAAGCGAACAAATAATCCACTTCTGTAATCTTTTGAAAGGAGCCAATCATGGCAGCTACCACTACCACTACTCTTGACGACCTGTTTGTCAATATTGTCGCTCAGGCGCGTTTTACCGCTGAAGAACAGTCCCTTATGATGGGTCTGGTCACTATGTACAACATCGGCAATGATGCCGGCAAGACCATTCAGGTTCCGAAGTACCCGGCTGTTTCCGCCGCTGCTTTGACTGAAGGTTCTGATATGAGCAGCACCGCTGTTTCTACCAGCAGCGTTTCCATCACCGTTGCAGAAGTCGGCGCACAGGTTGTCCTGACCGACCTCGCTGCGATGGGCGCTGGCAATCCTGCCGCTGAACTCGGTACGGTTCTGGGTAACTCTATTGCTACGAAGATCGACACCGACCTCATCGCTCTGTTCGATGGTTTGTCTACCTCTCTGGGTGCTACCACTACCGAACTGACCGCAGCCTACCTGTTCCAAGCCGCAGCTACCCTGCGCGCTAACAAGGCTCCGGGCCGCTTGGTTGGCGTGTTCCATCCGTATCAGACTTACGCTCTGAAGGCGAACCTGACCAACACCTTCGCCAACCCGAACGGTGGTGATCTCCAGAACGAAGCAATGCGCAATGGCTATGTAGGCACGATCGCTGGCATCGACATCTACGAATCTGCCAACATTACTGTTGACGGTTCTGGTGACGCTAAGGGTGCAGTATTCGCTCCGGAAGCCTTCGCTATCGCTATGAAGCGTGACTTCAATATCGAAACTCAGCGTGACGCATCTCTGCGTGCATGGGAACTCAACGCTACCGCCGTGTACGGTGTTGGCGAATTGGATGATTCCTACGGCGTAGAAATGTACTTCGACGCTGGCCTGTAAGCCCTAGAATCCCTGCCCCCTTCGGGGGGTGGGGGTTTTCATAGCATGGGAGCAGGACATGGCTTTTTCGACAGATTCAGATTTAACCGCTCTTCTGCCGGATATTCTGACGCTAGGCATTTCGTCCTTTACCGATGAACACGCCCGCGCGCAGGCCGATATTGAGCGCGAGATCCGCAATAAATGGTGGGATAAGACCGGTTTTTCCGGCGAACTTGACGCAACCCTCCTAACAGATTCCCAATGGACGCGAGCCGCTTCCTACCTTGTCCTGTGGCGTTATGCGCTGCCGCAGTTGACCAACTGGGTAGATGGCGACCGCTTCCAGAACATGATCGAGTTTTATCGCGCCCGCTATTCCGAGGAAATGGATGCCATTTTCCGTGATGGCGTGGAATACGATGCGGACAATGACTCGACCGTGACCAATGCTGAAAAGCAGCCTCGTTATTCAGGACGCCTGTTCCGGTGAACATCGACATTTTAATAGACGGTAAATTTGCAAAAAGGTTTTTGGATGCCGCTCTTGAAGGCATTACCAAAAAAACAGAATCGTCATTGAAAGTTGCGGCAATAAAGGCTGAACAGATTATTCTTGATCGGACAGAAAAAGGTATCGGCTATCAGGGTAGGTTCGCTCGATATTCATCCGGATATGCCAAAGCAAAAAGGGCTGGCTGGAAGAAAACTCCGAAAAGAAAAGGATTCAGCGGGGACGCTTCCGGAATCGTGAATCTGATGGTGACTGGCAACATGCTCGGGGCCATCACCCACAAGGCAAAAAAAGATCAAGCAAGACTGTTTTTTACTAGAGCAACTGAGGCTAAAAAGGCTGCCTTCAATAACGCGAAGCGTCCTTTCTTTGGCCTAAACGCAGGCGAAATTGATCAAGTTCGCAGAGCCTTTGTGAGAAAATTTGAAACATGAGCCTTAGAGAATCCATCGCCGCCAACATCGTGACTACTCTGCAAGCCATGAGTAGCCCTGTGGCCGCCTCCTATGTCACTAGAGAGCCTTTTGACTTTGAGAAGCTATCCAATGCCCAGTATCCTGCAATCCTTGTTGAAACGGCTTCTGAGGGCCGTGAGGATGCCACTATTGGATCGGCCTCAACCCAGAGGCATGGGACTATCAATTATCGGCTGACCGGATTTGTCAAAGCGGCAAATATCGACACGGCCAGAAATGAACTCATCGAATCAATCGAAGAAGCCCTAGATGCCGACAGAACGCGCGGCGGCTTTGCGGTTGATACTCAAGTGACTACAATAGAAACTGATGAGGGGGCTATTGACCCAATCGGCGGAATCATTTTGACCGTCAGCGTTTTATATCAATTTACACGCGGCACAACCTAAAAAGGAGACTGCAATGGCAGTAGTAAGCGGAAAATCTGGTTCTGTCTTTTATGGAACCGACCTGATTGGGGAGCTGAATAGCTTTACCTTGACCATCACCCAGAACACCGAAGAATCTTTTGGCTTTGGCGACACCTGGACTACCAATACTGCCACTAGCAAGAATTGGAGTGTTGAAGCTTCTGGCTATCACGATCCGGATGACACTAGCGGGCAGGTTGCCACTATTGCCGATATTCTGACTGGCGATTCATCTGTTTCTGTAAAACTTCGCACCGAAGGCGACACGGCTGGTGACGATGAATACTCAGGAACTATTATCCTTCAGGAAGTCAGCATCGAAGCATCTGCTGATGGTCTTATGGGTTTTAGTTTCAGCGGCATTGGAACTGGCGCACTCTCAAAGGGAACTGTTAGCTAATGGCTTTCAAATCCATTGATAAGTCTGACACGGTATCGGTCATCGTTTCCAATGATCCAGCGGTTGACGCTGAGAAAAGCGACTTTGACCGGTATCGTGAAGATTTTGACGAATCTTTCCTGAAATTTATTGATGGCGAGGAACCAACTCGCTTTGTTCTTGGAACCATCAGCTATATTAAATTTCAGGGCATTAAAGATCGCCACATCAGTTTCGATGTTGATCACGGCGGCAATCAAAACATCAAGACCAACATCTTCGGTTTGACTGCCGAAGCATTGGCCCACTCGATCCGTAAGATTGAAAACGGCCCATTTGATGTGAAGATTGTTGGCGGCAAAGCCTCCGATCAAACAATGGACAAACTCGGTTCATTGAATGTTGTTGAGGAATTAGGAAACATCGCGCTGTCACTCAATGGCTTTGGGGGTGATGACAAAAAAAAGCGTTAGGTGCTGTTATGCAGACCAAGCTGATGTTCGAGTGCAAGTCATGTACTCCACAGAACAAAGAGGCTAGGGGCTGTTTTACAAAATCTCTCGCACCGGTGATGGCCTTTGGAATCAAGGGAAGCACCAACAGATGCCCGGTTATTGACTGGCACGAGATGAATGAATACTTGCGGGTGTATCCATACTGGAAGGAACATCAGTACCCAAACCGGGGAACATGGGCCGAGCAGCCAAATAAACTCGTAGAAGCAATGGAGGCTTTCGATGGCATTATCAGCGAATCAACTTGAAATTCTGATTTCTGCCCGCGATAAGGCAACTGCTGTCATCAAGTCAGTTTCCAGAAGCATCACATCGCTCGGCAAAGTCACGAAAAGTTTTGGAACCGGCTTCAAGAATGTCTTTTCAAAACTAACTGGCGCAATCTTCAACCTCAAGACAGGCATCCTGACATTAGCTGGAAGCTACGGCATTGGATCGTTAGCTAAAAGCATCATTGATGTTGGAATGGAATTTGAAACCTACGAGGCCACGCTCAAAACCGTTCTAGGCTCGCAGGAAAAAGCAAACGAAGCCTTTAAGTGGCTTCAAGAGTTTGCCAAAAAGACCCCATATTCAATCAATGACTTGACCAATTCATTCGTCAAGTTGGCCGCTTATGGCATCAAAGGCCAAGATGTAATGTCAACGCTAGGCGATACCGCTTCTGCGTTAGGTAAAGACATCAACATGGCTGTGGAAGCATTAGCCGATGCCCAGACAGGTGAGTTTGAGCGTCTGAAAGAATTTGGCATTAAGGCCATTCAGATCACTAAGTCCAACGCCGAAAAGATGGGGGCATCTCTTGAGCAGGTCGGGCAGACCGCTCTCGCCTTCACCGACAAGATGGGCAAGGAAACCTACAAGATCATTGACCGGAATAACCGTGAAATGATCACAAGCACCTTGATGGCGATTTGGAATGAGAAATATGCAGGGGCGATGGAAGAACGCTCAAAAACTCTAGCCGGTATGTTCTCGAATCTAGGCGATTTGTGGACAGAATTTCGAGCCAAAATTGCCGATCAAGTAATTCCGCATCTTGAGTTGCGCGTATCTCAATTCATGGAAGCATGGAATGAATACTTCAACCAATCTGGTCAGGCAGCAGAAAACTGGCAAAAGATTATTGCTGACACATTTAACAATGCGATTGACTTTGTAAGCGGTTTCATTGGCGCATTTATGCAGGCGATGGCAATGTCATCTTCTGGCTATGATGGAAACATTCGAGATCAAGAAGCATGGGTAAAGGCTGGACAAGATAGCTTTGGAACTGTCAAGCAGCTAGTTGTTGATATAAATGACACATTCAAAGATTTGAATATCTCACTCAAAGGCTTAACCGGTACTTTGAACTCAATAACAACTTTCTTTTCTAACATGGCGGGCGCAATCAGCGCGGCGGCTCGTGCTTTAGAAAGATACAAAAAAGCCCTTGCTGAAGTTGGCAGAAGTGCTGGTGTTGGGCTTGGAATGTCCATGACTGGCCCAGAAGCGGAAGCTGCTAGGAATGCTGCCCCTGCTACTGCTGGACTCCGAGCATCTGGCGGCCCAGTCCGTGCAGGCGGCTCCTACCTTGTGGGCGAGCGTGGCCCCGAATTGTTCACCCCAAACAAGTCTGGGGCGATCAGCAATAAATCCGGCGGCACAACCGTCATCAATAATATTTACACCTCAAACTCACGGCATGGCGTGGACAATGCCCTTGCCTCGCGTGGGGATATGTCCATCCGCACCAGCCGTATCGGGCTGAATCTGGCAGGCATCTAATGAGATTTGACTACCCTACCGCAGCAAGCCCAACGGCTTCCTATGTGTTCACCAATGATCCAGAGGCTCCCTATGAGCGTCAGGTAGTGAAGCACAACACCGAAGTGATGATGGAAGATGGCAGCGTTTATGTGTACGCGCGAGCAGTCACCAGCTACCGCTATGTGATTTCTTCTATTGTGTTGGAAAGCCAATCCGAGCGCGATGATCTGGAAACCTTCTACGACTCAACCGTGAACGGCTCCGAGAAACAATTTGAATACACAGACCCCTACGACAACACCTATACGGTACGATTCGAGGATGATTTGACGATCACCGAAATCTTCAAGGGTCGCTTTTACCGCGCAACTTTCAATCTACTCGAAACGCCATGAGAACATTTAGCGCAGGATTCCAGACCAAACTAGCAGCCGGGACTTTCAACCCGGTTGTCTTTATGGACTACACGCTGAAGGAATATGTTTCTGCGGATGATCCCGGCGAGGGCAGCCTCATCACCACCGTATATCGCTGGTCAGAACGCGGCATTACCTATGGCGGGAACACCTATCAGGCTCGCCTAGTAAAGCTGTCAACTCTGGACTTCAATCTGGATGCCTCTCAGCAGGTATTCGGGGAAATGTCTGTTCAAGTAGGGAACAACATTGACCAGTTGATTTCCGTGATCCAGCCGGGGATGACCGCCACCGTTTATCTGGGCTTCGAGGAATCAGACGGATCTGTGACCGATGCTGAGATCATGTTCGCAGGCACGGTTGAGGGCGATATTGAGATTACCGAGGATTCGGTGTCTTTCAACCTGCAAGACATTGCCTATTCCTACGACCGCCAGATGCCTAATCTTGTGGATGAGGCGAACTATCCCGGCGCAGGTCGCGAGGATGTTGGCCTTCCCATGCCGATCATTGTTGGACGCGCAAAGGATCATGTCTGCCGTTCGATTACCGGGCAGTTCACGACTTATGTTGCCGAGGAAGCAACGCCCACCTACACCACAGAAACGATCTGGGCAGGTGGCTCGCCAGAAGGCAGTTTTAAGCAAACCACCGAACAGATGTATGCAAACACCGCTGGCGGCTATTGGTATCACTATGCCGGCGTTGCCGAAGGATTTACAACATCAGAAGATGGCACAGGAATCGCGCTGACAAGGGCAACTGATGATAGAGTTTTTGCCCTTAATGGGTTGATCGCGCCGCTCAACTGGAATGCCGGCGAATATTACAGTTTTCAGATTACGGTATCTGACTGGGCATCTGGATCGTTTAGGCTTCTAGGTGATTTTGAGAATTGCGTTGATGGATACTATTCAGGAGTCCAATCTCAGACCAGACAGTTCTGGGCAAACGAAGGCTCTGCATCAATCTCTACGGTTGTTCAAATAAAAGGCAACACAGGCATTGAATTTGGGATTAAGTTTTCAGAGGATTTTGAAGGCACATTTAGCATCACATCTATCCTGAAATATGAGATTGAATCGGCCAATAATGTCATATATGTGGCTGATGATATTTCGCATTGGTACAGAAAGAAGGTTCAGCAAACTCTTGACCTTAGCGGCCTTGAAACAGATTTTGAAGTTCAGATCACGCATCCAGTTGCGCGCAATGACTCATCCATAACAGAAGGTTATTTGCAGAGTTCAAATGGCAGCGTCATCAGCTATCACACAGTCAAAGATATTCAACACGATGTAGAAAACATCTCCTATTCACCGCTGTATTCTGGGGCGATTTCGTCTGGCGGTATTCATCCAATCCTTGTCAAGAACAATGTGATGACAGTCTATGGCGCAGGATCAAGCGTTGTTGATGTTGAGCAGGGTCAGTATGTTGCAACAAACGAGATCAATCAGATTGTAACCTCAATCGTTGACACCAACGAGCACACAAGATCAGAAGGCTCAATCAACATCTATGATTCCTATGACAGTTTGCTTATTGCAGAGGTTGAATCTGCGACAGAAAAAACAGTCACACTCGCCGATGATGTAGAGGACAACTATACCGAGAACTTTGGCCCTGTTTCATTTTATGGAGAAATTGATTCGCTCAATGGAACCATTACGGTAGATGCCGGGTGGTTTGATGACTTCGATTCAATGGGATTGTCAGGAGCAGATGCGCCGTGGATTCTGATTGAAGCAGCCGGCGGTCAAGAAAACGAAGTTCCGCTAAAAGTTGAAAGCATAGACACCACGACCATTCAACTATATGAGCCGGCGGAAGGGTTTGGCTGGCTTGAATTGATGGACTATACCGGCACGATCATGCTTTCTGCTATATCTGAACCATCAATTATCGCCGGCAGCGGTTACGAAGATTATGACCCTAGTTTGATTGGAGATGTTGAATCAACAAGATTTCAAAATTATCCACGCAATCTTTGGAAGCTAATCCTAGAAAAGCCGATTCCTTTTTATGGATTAAAGCGCGGCGATGCAATCAGTCAAAGTCAGCGATCCGTTTATAGCGAAGATGAGGTATTCCTTGTCGCAGATCATCCTGTGCAGCGGATCAACAACATCCGCGTCAATGGCGTACCGCTTGAAAATTATGATGATTTCATCATCAAACTAAACAGCACGGAATACGCCAAAGACGGACTAGCTAGATCCTATCTGACCATCCCATTTGACAAGCTAGAAAATGTCGCTCGCCTCGCCTTGCAAGTTGATGAAAACGACAAATTTGTTGTGGATACCAGCGGCGTTCTTGATGCAATTATCATCAATGATCCTGGTCATACTCACTACATCGGCGCAGAGCGAACCTTCAACTGGGCTTTGGATCTTAGTTTTGCCTTTACAGTATCAGGCTCCACGCAGGTCGAGATAAAAAGCGGAAGCTATCAGAATCAAATTTATGATTCGTCAAGAGGCATATACATAACTAATCCAATAAGGTTCACAAGCAACAGCCCCGAATGCTCTGTTATTTTTAGAGTCACTCCAGCATCAGCTATCAATTGGGCTTGGCTGATTTATCGAATCAATTACATAAAGATTGGATTTGAACGAACAGACAATTTTTCTGGCGAAATTTTTTATGATTATCAAACTGTCCCCGGCGGCCCATTTGGGGGTGCGCTGCTGACAGTAGAATCAGAACTTCCAACTCCAGCAGGCGAATCCAACACCGGATTGTCTGCTTCCGAAGTTGAGAAACTAGGCGAAGCCTCAAAGTCTGGCGACAATGCCGATGTGGGCTATCTAAATCTTGATCTGCCTTTTGGCCTTGCCCAAGTCCGCAGTAATCTGCAAATCACTTGTGATGTGATCGGCAACCCTGACGGATCGGTCGGATATAAGATGCCGCATGAACAGATCAAGACGATCATCAACAAGTACGCGCAAAACCCGGTCAATGGCACGGAAGGCGATGCGGATATTGTTGAGTTTGTAAATGAGGCAGAGATGGTCGCGGCATTCAGCAAGGTTTGGAATACCTTTTCCAGCCTTGATACTGCCGAGGATATTTGGCCGAGAATGCGTGAACTGGTCAATGTCAGTTCGGAGTCTGCGACCAATCTATCGCCGGATTCTGAGTTGGGCAATTCTGTCCTGCCGATCCTGCGAGAGGGAGAGAGTGCAAAGGCATACAATGAGAAGTCGATTCATTGCCTAGACTTTGCGATCAATTCCACAAACCAACTACGCGACCTGATCGGGGAAATGCTCCTACACTCCAACATGGTCTGCATCTGGCGCAACGGCATTGCCTATCTCAAATATCTGCCGGACACCCCAAGCGCAGACGATACCCTGACCACCTCCGATGTGGTGATGAAATCCATGAGCCTGTCCCGCTCGCCGGTTTCGCAACTAGCGACCGACATTACGGTCAATTATGACTACGGCAAGGATGGCTTTTCTAGGGACTATCATTACGCCAAACAGACTTGGCAGGATGGTGCGCTATCCATCACCAAGCTGGATGCCACCCGGAAATATGGCTCCTATTCTCGCGAGCGTTTCTTTGATATGCCGATGATCCGTGAACGCGCAGCGGCGGAAATCCTGGCTAAACGGTTCTATCAGGAATTCGGCGATGCCAAGTTCCATTCCCGCTTTGAATCCGTGCTGGCAAACCTCGCGCTGGAACCCGGAGACAATGTGACCGTCCCCATCCCGATTCATCGTGATTCGGTCATGGATCGTGGTTTAATTACCCGCAAGACGATTACTTGGGGTTCGGCTGTGGATAAAAAGCCGGATTTGATCAACTTCGATGTGCGTGAAAACCACACCACATCGGGCTATTACCTGAGCCTGAATCTCTGATGCCTGACAATATCGCCATCGTTGACGAAATCTCGGTTGTCCTAAACGACCCGAACACGCTGTTTCAGGATTTATCCGATGCCTTTGGGCTGGCTGATGCTGCGCCTTCAGTCGCCTCACAGCCGGTTCTAAGCGATTCTCTGTCTATCTCATCCTCCATTGCCTTCGAGAAGGAATTGCGGCTCTACGAGGCGTTCACGCTGACTGAGGGCTTTCCGAACATCACCGGGCTGCTGTTTGGCTACCAAGAAGAAACCGACAGCATCGAGATCACCTCGGAGGCCAGCGCAGAAGCGCGAGATGCCGTTTTTGAAACCGGCGATTATGGAACCAGCAAGGTGTTTGTGATTACTGATCTGACCACCGTAGGGGTGTTTGAATGACCGATGAAGTTCAGGAGATCGTGGTCGGCAATGCCCTACCCACCGAGGGGGTGCATCACGAATACGGTCGGATGCGCCCGCAGGATTTGATCGTCAAGGTACAGGGGACGATGGACGCCGGCCATGTCACGATCAAAGCGGTCGTGAATGTGGGCTATGAAGGCGAGCATTATTTTGAAGGCGAGGCCGACCTGCTTGATGGCGATGGGATTTATGCCACCCAAGATGGGCTGGTGGTCTTGCGGGATGCTGACCCAGACCAAAACATTCCCGAATGGAATGGCCGCCGAATCATGGTCGGCATGGTCTATCAGAATGCGCTAATACTTTTCCCAACGGTGGAACCATGAAGATCGTCACCGCTTCGACCGAAGAAAAGAAAGCGCGAGCAAAAACCTTGCTTGAGGCTACAATAGATTCGTTGTATCCGAAGAACGAGGAAATGCGCCTCATAAACCTTGGGGTCACTGATCCCACCCACCCCGATTATGTGGCATATCGCCAGAAAATCGCGGAACTCATTGAGCAATACAGGAGCGAATGGCAATGAATGAGTCCATGAAAATCAAGGGCGATGTGCTGATTCAAGTAATCGACCCGCAGGGCAATGTGAAGCAGGAAATCTTCACTCCGAACACCATCGTCACCGCAGGAAAAAACCTTGTGGCAACTCTGGTATCTGGGTCAGGTACGGCTTTCTCTCACATGGCGATTGGAACAGACAACACCGCAGTCGTGGTGGGCGATACCACGCTCGGCTCAGAAACAGGCCGCGTGACCTTGACCAGTAAGAATGTGACCAACAATGCCATCGCTTATGTCGGAGATTTCCCGGCTGGCACTGGTACTGGCACGATTGTCGAGGCTGGTATTTTCAACGCCTCTAGCGGCGGCACGATGCTGAACCGGGCAACCTTTTCTGCAATCACCAAATCCGCATCAGACGCGTTGAAGGTCACTTGGACTGTGACTTTCGGCTAAGGGGAAAACCATGACAGGCGTAGTCACTAGAGCGACAAAAGGCGTACCACTAACCGCCACAGATCACGACAACAATCTGGAGGTGACTGTTTCGCTCCACAAAAGCGCGACAGAGCCTTCCCCGACTTATGCCTGTATGTTGTGGGCAGATACCGACAACGATCTGCTGAAGATGCGGAACAAGGCGAATGACGCTTGGATCACGATGGGAGCATTGGATACCACAGGCGCATTCTCGGACAACAATTTGGCCGATCAGGATCAGCTATCCGAATTGTCCGATGTGACTATCACTTCCGTTGCTGACAATGAAGTGCTGGCTTATGACTCGACCTCAAGCAAGTGGATCAACCAGACTGCATCCGAGGCCGGACTTGCAACCTCCGCGCAGGGATCTCTTGCGGATTCTGCTTTGCAAGACGGAGATACCGTTTCCTCTCTAACGATTACCTCTGCCGACATCAACGGCGGCACGATTGATGGTGCAACCATTGGCGGATCTTCTGCTGCGGCGGGTACTTTTACGACTGTTACTACTAGCAGCACAATCAATAACCTCACCGTAGGCCGTGGTGCTGGCAATGTATCCACCAACACTGCGGTGGGTGCGAGTGCTTTGGCGGCTAATCAAGCAGATGGGACTGGTAATACTGCGGTTGGGTATCTGGTTTTAGATGCGAAT
>Ga0208019_1001345_pt1 | contig 13028 bp, 24 predicted proteins | sample CB_VirMetaG_5_FD_184540 | JGI IMG/M metagenome (GOLD analysis project Ga0208019, IMG submission 184540) | Freshwater to marine saline gradient viral communities from Chesapeake Bay - CB_1508_1D Viral MetaG (SPAdes) (version 4) | ecosystem: Environmental > Aquatic > Marine > Coastal | place: USA...
AAGTCAAACCATACAAGATGGCCCTAAAACGGCCATCTTTAGGTTTACCAATGTTAGCGACGGCACGGGTGAATCTGCGGTTGTGAAGGTAGACGCATCGGCTCTCGCTTCTGACCCGGTAACTGGTGCTGCCTGCACGAGTGCAAGCATTGAGTGCATCTGGTACTCCACCGTGGGAATGGGCGTGAAGATCCTCTTCGACGCCACCTCGGATGTGCTTGCCTGGGAACTCCGCGAGAACGATGCGCGGACGATGGACTTCCGTGATTTTTCTGGCATCCCGAACAATGCGGGTGCTGGGAAGACCGGAGACATTGCCTTCACCACGGTAGGAGCTGGGGTTGGGGACGTTTACACAATCGTCCTTCAGGTCCGCAAGCACTATGGCTAAGGCAAAGACCCCCGCCAAGAAGACTAAGTCTCGTGTCAACGAGGCGGGGAACTATACGAAACCCGCGCTTCGCAAACGGATCTTTGAGAAGATCAAAGCCGGTGGCAAGGGCGGGAAGCCTGGGCAGTGGTCGGCGCGTAAGGCGCAGATGCTTGCCAAGGAGTATAAGGACCAGGGCGGGGGGTATCGAGACTGATGGCCCTTAGGACGCCCCAGAAGAGCCTTAAGAAGTGGACCAAGGAGGAGTGGGGCACCAAGTCTGGCAAACCCTCCACCCAGGGAAAGAAGGCTACTGGCGAGCGCTATCTGCCCAAGAAGGCACGGGAAGCGCTGTCCGATAAGGAATACGCCGCCACCTCCCGCAAGAAGCGAGAGGATACGAAGAAGGGCAAGCAGCACAGCAAGCAGCCCAAGAAAATTGCCAAGAAGACGGCGAGGCACAGACGATGAGCCTGACGGACGCAGAGAAGAATAGGCTGAAGAAGGCGGGGCTGACCGGCCTGAACAAGCCCAAGCGGACCCCGAGCCACCCAAGCAAGAAGGGCGTGGTTGCTGTCCGCGATGATGGCAAGGTGAAGATCATCCGCTTCGGTGACCAGAAAATGGGTCACAATTATTCTGATGAAGCCCGGAAAAACTTCAAGGCACGCCATGGCAAAAACATCAAGAAGGGCAAGACCTCCGCTGCTTACTGGGCAGACAAGGTTTTCTGGGCTGGCAAGGGAGGCTCTAAGAAGGCTCCTCCTAAGTCTCAGAAGCAAAAATATGGGAAAAGCTGATGCCGATCTCACGAGCGCAAGCAAGCAAGCAGACCAAGAACGCCCCGGCCTCCAAAGCCAAAAAGCAGGCCAAGGTGAAGAAAGTCATGAAAGAGTTCAAAGAAGGCACCCTCAAATCTGGTGGCTCAGGCCAAAAGGTTAAGAGCCGGGATCAAGCTATTGCCATAGCCATGTCTGAGGCGGGCATGAAGAAGAAGAGGAAGAAAAATGGCTAAATACAAAGACGACTTCAAAAGCACCCTTAAGATGTTTAGTCCGGCTTATGCGCTGGCTACGGACGGGGTAAAGGGGCTTGGCGATACGCTTCTAGGCAAGGCATTGCTTCTTAATCCGACTACTCGGGGCATGGTGAAAGACAAAATCCCCGGAGCAGGAGACCGAGAAAAAGAAGAGGCAGCAAGGATGGCAGAGCTTGATGCTGCAAAAAAGAACCTCCTTGCCGGGCGAACCGCCCAAAAGCCGATGGGCATGGCTGCTGGCGGCATGACCTCCCGCAAGCGCCCCATTGATGGCAAGGCCACCCGTGGCAAGACCAAAGGGCGTATGTGCTAATGGCTACCAGCGGCACCTTTGCGTTTAACCTTGACCTTGGCGATGCCATCGAGGAGGCGTTTGAGCGTGCCGGTCTGGAAGCTCGGAGCGGCTATGACTACCGCACGGCTCGCCGCAGCATCGACCTGCTTATGCTTGAGTGGCAGAACCTTGGTCTTAACTTGTGGACAGTAAAGGAAGGAACGCAGGTACTCACGCCGGGGACGAACAGTTACACCCTCGATCCCAAGGTACAAGATATTATTGAGGCGTACCTGCGTACAGATTCTGGCAATGTGTCAAGCCAGTTTGACCAGAGTATGTCTAGGATATCTGTCAGTCAGTACGCGCATTTGTCCAACAAGCTGACCCAGTCTAAGCCCCTGGAGTATTACGTTGAGCGCAGTCCGTCAGGAATCACGGTCAAGCTCTGGCCGGTCCCTGATAGCCAAGAGACTTACACGTTTGGCTATTACTACATGGAGCGGATCGAGGATAGCGGAAAGCCTGCGTCCAATAACATGGACATCCCGGCACGGTTCCTTCCGTGTCTTGTGGCCGGTCTTGCATACAAACTGAGCCTTAAGTTCCCAGGGGTGGCAGACAGAGCAGCGGTACTGAAAGCGGACTATGACGAGCAGTGGATGCTTGCCTCCGATGCGGCAAGGGAGAAGGCGTCCTTGTTCGTGGCACCTGGGGGGTACACCTTTTGAGTTACGCTTCTGGTAAGTACGCATTTGGCTATTGCGATCTGACGGGTTTCCGGTATCCCAAGAAAGACCTGATCCCGTTGATTGTGAACCAGCGCCCGACCGGGCTTTTGGTTGGACGTGATGTGTGGGACCCGGACCAGCCGCAGCTTCAGCTTGGCAAGGTTCGCACCAATGACCCCCAGGCGCTGCGCAATCCGCGCCCTGATCAATCTCAGGATGAGAGCCGAAAGCTCTTTGCCTGGAACCCGGTAGGCGGCGGCGTCACGGCCTTAGGCAGCAGGACTGTCGGTCTTGATATCGAAGCCCAGGCGGGCCGAGTAACGGTGGTGACCTCCTAATGGCTTGGACATTCACAACGCTCAAGACTGCAATCCAAGACTACTTGGAAACGTCCGACTCGACGTTTGTCAGCAATCTTCCGACGATTATCACCCAGGCAGAAGATCGCATCCTCAAGTCGGTCCAGTTGCCAGATTTTAGGGTGAACAAAACCGGGACGATGACGAGCGGAAACCCGTATCTGCAAACCCCGTCAGATTTTCTTGCAGCGTACTCAATGGCGGTGGACAACAGCGGGTATGAGTATTTGCTGTTTAAGGATGTGAACTTCGTCCGAGCGTTGTACCCGGACGAGTCGGCCACGGGAGTGCCGAAGTATTACGCGCTGTTTGATGACGCATCGTTTATTGTTGGCCCAACGCCAAACGCCAACTTCACGGTAGAGCTTCATTACTTCTACAAGCCTGAATCTATTACTACGGCAGCATCTGGCACGAGCTGGCTTGGCACTAACGCAGAAAGCACGTTGCTTTACGGCTGCCTTGTTGAGGCGTACACCTTCTTGAAAGGTGATCCTGATCTGATGCAACTATATATGGGTCGATACGATGATGCCCTTGCCAAGCTCAAGTCGCTTGGTGAAGGGTATAATACGACCGACAGCTATCGATCAGGTGCCGTTAGGCAAGTGAGGGGCTAATGTTTGATGTTGCGGTAACCCATAGCGGGACGGTGAATGTGGTCACAACAAGCAATAGCGGATTGCCTGTTGAGCATTGGGCTGACAGGGCGTCAGACACGATTATTTCTGTAGGAAACCAGAGCCATCCGATTATTGCTGAGCAGGCTCATGCGTTTAAGGACACGATCCGGCACGTCATCCTTCATTACATGAAGGAGGCTGTGAAGAGTGACCGGACGACCCTTATTGCATCCCTTGAGAAAGCGGGTCAGCAGGATATGGCAAAACTACTGAGGGCAAAGTAATGGCAATCACCCAGGCGATCTGCACCTCGTTTAAGCAAGAGCTTTTACAGGGCATCCACAATTTCACCAACGGGGCAGGCGGCGGCACCACGACCACCACCGGAACGGGCAATAGCTTCAAGCTTGCCCTGTACACCAGCTCGGCTACGCTGGATGCAACGACGACCGCGTATACAGCGTCTGGAGAAACGTCGGGAACCGGATACAGTGCCGGTGGCGGAGCGCTTACTAACGTAACCCCGTCTACCTCTGGCACCACGGCGCTGACGGACTTTGCGGATCTGACGTTTTCCAGTGCGACGATTACTGCTGCGGGGGCGTTGATTTACAACTCCTCAACGACGGCAGGCTCGGCGGATCGAGCGGTGGTTGTTCTGGATTTCGGCGGAGACAAGTCGTCATCCGCTGGAGACTTTACCATCCAGTTCCCTACGGCAGACGCTAGCAACGCCATCATTCGTATTGCGTAAGGCCATGTAAATGGCTTCCTCGACGCTATATTCAGGGTGGGGTCGGGCAGGCTGGGGCGCCGGGTCCTGGGGGCGTCCTATCTTAATAATGTTCCCAGATGGCTCCGAAGCCACGGTTACGCCTGGGTCAGTCGGCGTAACAGGGACGGCAAATCTTCCCGTAACAGGCGTTCAGGCAACGCTTCTTCTTAACAGCGTAACGGTTTCGGGTGACGCGGCTGTCTCGGTAACGGGGCAACAATTGCTTGCCAGTCTTGGCACGGTAGGCATTGTCGGTAACGCAAACATATTCCCTTCGGGCGAAGGCATATCAGCCTTAGAAGGGACTGTTACTATTGCAGCAAGCTCGTCAATTCCCGTGACGGGACAAGAGGTTACTTCAGCTCTTGGCGATGTCGTCATCAGCGGAGATGCGGTTGTTAGCCTTGTTGGCGAGCAGCTTGTTATTAGCTTAGGCAACGTACAGGTATGGGGTGATGTGGATACAGATCAAACAGCAAATTGGGTGGGCGTGGCAGCAAGTCAAACGCCTTTCTGGGTGGACGTGGATGCAAGCCAAAGTCCTAACTGGCAAGGCGTGGCATAAAGCTAAGTCCTTGATCAAAAAAGCGGAGTAATTAAATGGCGACGTATGGGAACGACCTCCGGCTGAAAGAAATTGCAACGGGTGACGAGGCCGGGACCTGGGGTACGTCAACCAATACAAACCTTGAGCTTATTGGCGAAGCGCTTAGCTTTGGCACGCAAGACTGCTTCGCTAGTGATGCGGATGCGACTACCACTGTCGCAGACGGAGTCGCAGATCCTGCACGGTCTATGTACTTCAAGGTCACTAGCAGCGCGACCTTGACCGCGACTCGGACCCTGACCATTGCCCCGAACACTATCAGTCGGGTCATGTGGATCGAGAACGCGACGACTGGGAGCCAGAGCATCACGATTTCCCAGGGCAGCGGGACGACCGTGACTATCGCAAGCGGCGCGGTGAAAAGCGTTTATCTAGATGGAGCTGGCAGTGGCGCCAATGTCGCCGCATTTGATACGGCAAACTTTGAGGCCGTTGAGACCGACATTCGTCCTAACACCGACGACAACAACGACCTCGGCTCCTCCACCAAGCGCTGGCAGGACCTCTACCTCTCCGGGGGCATGTACCTCGGCGGTACGACCAGCGCCAACTTCCTCGACGATTACGAAGAGGGAACGTGGTCGCCCACTATGCTTGTGGGTATGACCGGGACAATTTCCACCATTACCGCCAGCTATACGAAAATTGGAAGGAAGGTCACGGTCAACCTTATAGTAGAAGGGACGAGCTTGGCCGTAGCAAGTGAGGGTGTTTTCAGGTCCCTTCCGTTTACAATTTTAAGCTCTCCTAATAATTGGTATTCAGGGAGCGCAACCACATGGGCTTTGCCGGGGCCTGTATCGGTTTTTGGTGTTGGGGCGGCAGCTATCGGGACGGTTGATTTTTATTTTGGCCCGGCTTCCAGCACAGATCGGTTTTTCGGGACAGTTACCTACGAGACTGGAGTTTAGCGATGGCGCTTACAGAAACCCAAGAGGTCGATAAGATTGAAGTAGTCGGCCAATACGCGATCCTACAAGTTCGCACAGCAACCGTTGTCCGCAAAGACGGGCAAGAGATCGCTCGCTCCTTTCATCGCCACATGGTCTTTCCGGGGCAAAGCGTGAGCGGCGAGGACTCCAAGGTGGTAGCTATCGCCAACGCTCTCCACACGCCGGAGGTCATCGCGGCCTTTGAGGCGGCAAACGGGGGCTAATCATGCCTAGCACATACACCACAAACCTTGGTATCGAGAAGATCGGGAGCGGTGAGCAGTCCGGCACTTGGGACGTAACCACCAACCTCAACTTCGACATCATCGACCAAGGGATCAATGGCGTTGTCTCGGTCACGCTGGCGGCTGCGGGCACCTCTGGCTCGCCCAACACCATCGACATCACCGATGGCACCCTGAGCGATGGCCGGAACAAGTTCATTGAGTTTGTGGATGGGGGCGACCTCGGGGCCACGGCCTATGTCCAGCTCACGCCGAACGACGCAGAGAAGATCGTCTTCATGCGTAACAGCCTCTCCGGCTCGCGGTCGATCTTGGTCTTTCAGGGCACTTACAACGCCGCGAACGACTTTGAGATTCCCGCCGGGAAGGACGTGGTTATCCGCTTCGACGGAGGCGGTGCCGGGGCGACCGTGACTGACGTGTTCAACAGCCTCCTCGTCACGGAGTTTGAGGCAACCAACGCGGCGGCTACGCGCACCAACCTCGGCTTGGGCACGGCGGCGACCTCTGCCGCGACCGACTTTGATCCAGCAGGCGAGGCGGTGGCCCTCGCGATTGCATTGGGGTAGACCATGGCTAATGCGTTTTTGAGCGAAACAGACACCGGCATTGGCACCAGCCCTGCCACCGTATTTACCTGCCCGAGTTCGACGCAGACGACGATCATTGGCCTCTCAGTGGCGAACATTGAGTCGAGCCAGATCACCGTGGACGTGCAGCTCGACGCCTCTGGGCGGACCTCTGGGGCCGAGGACAGCGTGTATCTTGTGAAGGCTGCGCCCATCCCCGTAGGCGGCGCTTTGGTGGTCATCGGGGGCGATCAAAAAGTGGTCATGGAGCCGGGGGACGCGATCAAGGTCACCTCCGACACCGCTGCCTCTGCCGACGTTGTTCTTAGCCACCTCGACATCACCTAAGGGGGCGACATGGCGTACATAGGACAAGGGGCGCCGCAGACCTTCCCGGCCACCGTATCGAACCTAAACATTACTGGCCCGCTTACCGTGGGTGGGGCTTTGACGGCTAGTGGCGCATTGAGCGTTTCTGGAAAGTTCACCGCGTCCGGGGAAACCCTCCTCCCTGCGGGAACTACGGCTCAGCGCCCTGCTTCGCCTGTTGCGGGGTCTGTCCGGTTTAATACCACGCTCGGTGTTTACGAAGGTTATAACGGGTCGCAATGGGTTGATCTAAGCAATCCTGTTATTGATATTGAGTATTTGGTCATTGCTGGCGGTGGCAGCGGTGCGGGTTCAGCGACCGCCGTTTACAACGGTGGTGGTGGCGGCGCGGGAGGGTATCGCTCTTCAGTGACCGGAGAGGCATCCGGCGGAGGAGCATCAGCGGAATCGGCTTTATCCCTCTCACTTAATACAGCGTATACGATTACTGTTGGCGCTGGTGCTGCAACGACCCCCGTAGATACGGCAGGAAGCAACGGGTCAAACTCTGTTCTGGATACAATAACCGCATCGGGGGGCGGCGGTGGAGGTAAGACCACAGGACTCGCAGGCGGATCAGGCGGGGGTGGTGCCGGTTACGCTAGTGGGAGCAGTCAGGCAGGCGGGTCAGCAACGGCTAGCCAAGGTTATGCCGGCGGAAGCGGAACCAATAGCGGCTTTGGCGCGGGCGCGGGTGGCGGCGCAGGTGCGGCCGGCGGGGATGCGGTAGGCAATACCTCTGGGACAGGCGGAAACGGCGTTCAATCCTCCGTCACTGGCTCGGCAGTTTATCGTGCGGGAGGTGGCGGTGGTGGTACAGGCGGAGCCGCAGGTGGCCTTGGTGGAGGGGGCGCTGGCGGAAACAATTCTAATGGTGTAGCAGGCACTGCTAATACTGGTGGTGGTGGCGGTGGCGCTCAGGGAGATGCAAGCCGGTTAGGCGGCGCAGGAGGCTCTGGCGTAATCATTCTCAAGGTTCCCGCCGGATACTCCGCAACTTTCTCTGGCGGCGTAACGCAAACCAGCGCAACTGTTGGAACCGATACTGTTTACACCGTGACCGCCGCAGGCGCGTCGGATACTGTCACTTTTAGTTAGGAGTAATCATGGCTCACTACGCATACGTTGATGGTCGCAATATCGTCACCCAAGTGGTGGTCGGGAAGAACGAGGACGAACCCCTGCCTGATGGCTACGCTTCTTGGGAAGCCTACTACGGCGCGATCCGCTGCTCCTACAACACCCACGGCAATGTCCACGCAAACGGCGGCACCCCGTTCCGCAAGAACTACCCCGGCATTGGCTACACTTGGGACCCGGTGCGCGATGCCTTCATCCCGCCGAAACCGTTCGCTAGCTGGACGCTGAACGAAGATAGCTGCCTCTGGGAAGCGCCCGTGCCGATGCCTGAAGACGGGCAAATGTACCGCTGGGATGAAGATTCCGGGGCTTGGGTAGTTATCGAGGAGCCTGCTGCGTGAGCCGGATCATCTACCAGACGGATGACGGTGGCGTAGCGGTGATCACCCCGACCCCGCAGGCCCTTGAGCGCATGGACATCAACGCCATTGCCAAGAAGGACGTGCCCACGGGTAAGCCCTACAAGATCGTCGCCGACTCTGAGGTGCCGTCTGACCGGACCTTTCGCGGTGCGTGGGAAGTTGACCCCGCTACGCTGACCGATGGGGTGGGCGCATGATTTCGGTGAACATGGACAAGGCCCGCGAGATTAAGAAGGACATGATCCGCGAAGCGCGCAAGCCCATGTTGGAGGCTCTGGACGTAGCCTATATGCGCGCTGTGGAGGCCGGGGATACGACCCAGCAGGCCCAGATCGCTGCTGAGAAGCAGGTGTTGCGTGACGCGACCGCTGACCCTGCCATTGCCGCAGCAAGCACCCCCGAAGAGCTAGCCGCCGTGGACCCTTTGGGAGCCTGAAATGAGCAACGCCCGCAACCTCGCTGACCTCGGCACCCAAGCAGCCGCTGATTACGTCCTGAAGGACGGCGACCCGGCAACGGTTAGCGTTGAATACCTTGTTGTTGCTGGTGGCGGCGGTTCTGCTGCGGGCGGTGGAGGCGCGGGCGGATTTAGAGAAGGGACTGCTACAGGGCTGATCGCTACTATAGCCTATTCTTTGACGATAGGTGCTGGAGGAACAGCAGGCTCTGGGGGTGGAACAAACAACGCCGGTATTGGCGGAAATTCAACATTCAATACTATTACCAGCGCAGGTGGAGGGAATGGCGGCGGATTCTCTGGCTCCGGGGGTAATGGTGGTTCCGGCGGCGGTACAAGCTACGACGTTACTTCTGCGGGAGGGTCCGGTAATACTCCTTCTGTAGCTCCCGCTCAAGGATTTGACGGGGGATCGTCTGATAGAGGAGCGTATGGAGGCGCAGGCGGCGGGGGTGGCGCGGGCGGTGCGGGGCAAGATGCAACAACCCAAGATGCCACAACCGGACGAGGCGGTAATGGCGGGTTAGCTAAATCTTCTACTATTACCGGATCAACTGTCTACTATGCCGGTGGTGGAGGTGGCGGTGGTAACACGCAGGGGACCGCAGTTACTGACGGGGGACTCGGTGGGGGGACCAGCGTCACGGCGGAAAAAGGCGGCGCCGGGGACGGTGCGCGAGTTAATGCTGGAGGCGGTAGTAACGGGACTGCTAATACCGGAGGCGGAGCGGGAGGCGCAGAGCCGGAAGGAACTCCGGGCGGTTCAGGCGGTTCAGGCGTAGTCATCCTCAAAATCCCCGCTGCAAACTCTGCAACATTCTCTGGCGGCGTCACCCAGACCTCTGCCACGGTCGGCGCCTATAAGGTCTATACGATCACTGCCGCAGGCGCTAGCGACACGGTGACCTTCTCGTGACCCGTGCCCGCGACATGGGTAATTTCGCACGCGACGTAGACAGCCTCCTTGAGCTAGACGGGCAGGCTGTTGCAGTGGAGTACCTCGTCATTGCGGGCGGAGGAGGTGGGGCCTCTGCTTATGGTGGGGGTGGCGCTGGCGGTTACCGGACCAGCACGTTTTACAGCACCTCCCCTACGGCAAACACGCTTACTGTTGGGGCGGGCGGCACAGGAGACGCGGCGGGAGGCCCTCTAGGCTCTCAAGGTGGAGACGGTGGCGACTCTGTATTTGCAACCATAACGTCAACCGGGGGCGGTGGCGGAAGCTCTTATGACCCAAGCCCTACGGGGCGCTCGGGTGGTTCTGGGGGCGGTGCAGGTTATACGGCTTCTGGCGGGATCGGCGGTGCAGGCAATACTCCGGCGACCAGTCCATCGCAAGGTAATAACGGCGGCGGCTCTAGCGGTTCTGCGCCTTACTATGGTGGCGGCGGGGGTGGCGGGGCAGGCGCTGTAGGCGCAACAGGTACAAGCACCAACGGCGGAAACGGTGGAGACGGCCTATCAAGCTCAATCACGGGAAGCGCTGTTACCCGCGCAGGTGGCGGAGGGGCAGGGAACTACCAAGTCAGTAATGGTGGCACGGGCGGTTCTGGCGGCGGCGGTGATGCTGGGAATATAGGCACGGCTGGGACGGCGGGAACCGCAAATACTGGCTCAGGCGGTGGTGGCGGTCATGCTGGCTCGGCGGGTGTTGGCGCTTGGACGGGAGGCGGAGCCGGAGGCTCAGGCATAGTAATCCTCAAGGTTCTGGATACTGTCACGGTTACGTTCTCTGCCGGTGTTACGCAGACTTCCTCGACCTCCGGCGGCTATACTGTTTATACGATCACAGCGGCGGGTGTCAGTGACACCGTAACATTTTCATAGGTGAGCTATGGCATCGTCAAAGATCAGTGAGCTAACAGACGGCACCCAGTTTGAACCCGGCGATGAGACCATCGTCGTCCGCAGTGGCGTCAACTGGAAGGTCGATCCGACCAAGAACGCCGTCCAAGCGTGGGTCAACTTCAACGGGCAGGGTACTGTGGCTATCCGCGAGTCCTATAACGTCTCAAGCATCACGGACAACGGGACGGGGGACTATACGGTCAACTTTACCAATGCGCTGACGGATGCCGAGTATTCAAAGTGCGTAGCAACGTCACCAGCTTATGGAACGTCAGTAACAGCCGTTATGACGGACGTGCAAAGCAGCGGATTGACAGAAGTAGCCCCAACGTCTTCCAGCTTTCGTTTTTTGGTGTCTTACGCAGCAAGCGCAACAAGGGCTGACCCAAAATACGCTTCCGTAATTGTCGTCCGCTAAGGAGCCGAGATGAGCTATATAGGCAGAAGAAGCCCTCAGCTCGGCGTCCGAACCCGGTTCTACTACACGGCGACCGGCGGCGAAACGTCCCTGTCCGGCGCGGATGACAACGGCAACACGCTGATTTTCTCTGACGGCACCTACGTCGATGTCCTGCTTAACGGCATCACCCTCGTCGCCGGGGTGGACTACAACACGAGTACGACCAATACCATTTCTGGCCTAGCGGCCCTGACGGCCTCTGACGTTGCCGAGATCGTGGTTTACGACGTGTTCTCCGTGGGCGACGCGGTATCCAAATCCAACGGCGGCACCTTCGACGGGGTGGTTAATTTCGGCGCCGGGGCGAACGGCGAGATCGGCAGCACCACCCCTGCTGCTGGTGCGTTTACCACCTTATCTGCGTCTGGCAACACCACCCTCGACGGGACGGCTATCGCCAAGCAGGGGATGCCCATCGTCACCGAGGCCGGGACAACCAAGACCTTCGCCCTGACCGATATTGGCGCCTATGTGCGGACGACCAGCGGCTCTGCCGTAACCATCACCGTGCCAGAAAACAGCAGCGTGGCGTTCCCTACGGGCACCGAGATCGTGGTCTTTCAGGCGGGGGCTGGACAGGTCACCTTCGTCGCTGCGGGCAGCGTGACGATCAACTCAAAAGATGGCGACCTGAAGATCACCGGCCAATACTCCTCGGCTACGCTGAAGAAGATCGCGACGGACGAGTGGGACATGATTGGGGACTTGGCGGCGTAATGTTCGCGAAAGCGTTACTCATGGGGTCTTCGCAGGGCGGCTTCTCTCCTCTGTTGGTCGAATACCTTGTTATCGCTGGTGGCGGCGGTGGCGGGAACATTACGGGCGCTGGCGGTGGCGCCGGTGGTTATAGGTCATCGGTTAGCGGTGAGTCGTCCGGCGGCGGAGCGTCTGCCGAGACTGTGCTGCTTCCAGTCCTCGGAACTCCATATACGTTAACAGTCGGCGCTGGCGGCGCAGGAGGCTCACAACCCTTCCCCAATGTCCTTAACAGGGGCACCAACGGATCGAATAGCACCCTCGCAACTATAATTTCCGCGGGCGGCGGCGGGGGAGGCAGTAACGGAACGACGCCATCTAACGGAAAAGATGGCGGCTCTGGTGGTGGCGGATCAAATAATACCGCAGGCGGCGCGCCTGCTGTGGGCCAAGGTTATCGCGGCGGGAATCAAACATCATGGACGCCAAACTACCCCACTGGTGGCGGTGGTGGCGCAGGTCAACAAGGCCAAGATGTTTCTGGCGGCACTAGCATTGGAGGCAAGGGCGGAGACGGGGTCCAGTCGAGTATAACCGGCTCCGCTGTCTATCGCGCAGGTGGAGGCGGTGGGTCAATCTACATCACTGGGACTGCTGGATTGGGCGGACTCGGCGGCGGCGGCAATGGGTCTACCGGAGGTAGCGGAGTTTCTGGCACCGTGAATACCGGGGGTGGCGGCGGAGCAAACGGGTCGAATAGCAGCTCTCAAGCTGGTTTTGGCGGATCAGGAGTCATTATCCTCAAGGTTCCCGCAGGCTATTCCGCGTCCTTCAGCGCAGGCGTCACGCAAACTTCTGCGACGGTCGGCACGGACACGATCTATACGATCACCGCAGCGGGCGCTAGCGATACCGTGACGTTCAGTTGATATAGAATGGTAAACAGGGCCGTAGTTATGGGGGGCGCAGCCCATGTTAGACCCTATAACTGCCATAGCCACGGCTACGGCGGCGTTCAATGGCGTCAAGAAGTTAGTCGCAGCGGGGAAGGAGCTGGAAGACTGCATGGGTCAGATGGCCCAGTGGTACACAGCCATATCCGATCTGGGGGAGGCAGAGAAAGCTGCCAAGAACCCGCCGCTGTTCAAGAAACTTACGGGCGGGAAGTCCGT
>Ga0208019_1001348_pt1 | contig 13021 bp, 21 predicted proteins | sample CB_VirMetaG_5_FD_184540 | JGI IMG/M metagenome (GOLD analysis project Ga0208019, IMG submission 184540) | Freshwater to marine saline gradient viral communities from Chesapeake Bay - CB_1508_1D Viral MetaG (SPAdes) (version 4) | ecosystem: Environmental > Aquatic > Marine > Coastal | place: USA...
AATTATGGATAATATGAGAACAAGATTTTATGATGTTTCGGTTGAAGACTTTGAAAAAATTAAAAAGAACAAAACAAAGTACAAAGATTTAAAAGATACATTTTTAGAAAAATTTAAAAACAATCAATTAAAGAACCACCAAGAAATTTGGTACGAAGTTTATGACGCTGTACTGTTTATCTATGGAACATTTTTAAGAGCAGGTAATGAATTTACAGAAATGAGATTTAAAGATGTTTCAATTGATGACTTAATAATTGATGGAAAAAGACAGAAAGTTTTAAGATTAAAACCAATTACTTCAAAAGTAAGGTCTTATGATTACGATACTTACTCAATGTCTTTCGCCGTTAATATCTTTAGAAATTGTATGATTAGAAATGAGAAGTATAAACCAGACGATTTTATATTTTTTAATTCTGATTATCCGTCATTCAAAAGAAGAAAGACATTTGGTAAATGGTTAAGTGATAAGTTTAGAGAAGTATTAGAAGCGACTGATACTCGACTTTGTAAAAGAACTGGTCAAAATCGTTCATTAAGATGTTTAAGAAACACAGCATTAACAAGAAGACGAGAATCCTCAAACGCTAGTGAAGAAGATATTTCATCAAACGCTAGAACATCGCCAGATATGTTGAGAAGATTTTACAACAGACAAGTAGATAGAAAAAAGATTGGCGCCAAAGTTTTAGGTTTTAACAAAAAATAACGACTATTCTGTCGAGGCTGTAAGAGAGAGCGACACTTTCCAAGAGTGACAATTAGTAACGACGAGTCGTCGTAGTCTTAATTATAGATAGTAGTAAGACTTTAGAGACTCAATAGACTCCAGAGTCTTATTAGACTCCAGAGTCTTATTAGACTCAATAGACTCCAGAGTCTTACTAGACTCTATTATTCTATAGAGACTCGGTAGAGTAAAATTCATCATATCTAATCATCAAAATTCGTATGATAGATACATCGTATCAATTCGATTTCGTTAATCCTCGTCAATCTATGAACGAACCACGATATGAAAAATGTAATAATTATAAATAATCAGTAATAAAGTTTTAAATTGATATGTGGTCAACGATTACAATTCATTGATTTAATACTATTTGATTTCTTTTACGCTGTTGGCGTAAAGTTGGCGCAAAATATCGTCACTTTACGAAACACGATACGCTGAATATCGTAAAAATTTATTACATTAGTAATAAAAACTCTCCAGCGTACACTTAAAAGAAATAGTAAAAAAAATAGTATAGCGAGTGGATTAAAGAGAAACATTTATCGGTTTAAAATTTTTTTCTAAAATGAAAGGTACGACGGTATGAAAGAGGCTATTGACGATGATTATAAATTTCTTTTTGTTAGACGGTTGAGAAACTTCCTTATTCGTAATGATAAGATAAAGACAGCGATTGTTTTAAACTTCAATCGTAAACTTAATATGTTTAATGTTGAAAAAAGTCTAAATCATTTACACGGTTGTGTGAATAGAAAACTACTTACAAAGAACAAGTGGCGACACGATAACAACCGTGTAAAGTTTTATGGGTTTGTAGAACAAGGGGTAAATCAAACTCATATCAATTTACTGATAGACACAGTTAAACATAAGTTTGAAATAGTAATGAATTTAATTACTCAATATTGGAATAAGATAACAAAACAGTCAAAACAATCAGCGATTTATGAAGACAATATTAAATCAAAATCAAAGTGGGTTAGATACGCCACCAAAGATTTAAATAAAAGTTTAGATAACTTTTTAGCGTTTTATTAACGACGAAGGAGTAAGAGCTTAATGAGTGATGATAAACAAAATAACAAAGAGTTAGCACAAACAATAGTTAATTTGTGGAACAACAAACTAGACAATGAAACAGACAAAGAATTTGAAAAAAGAGTAGAAAAGGAAAAAGATGATAACACCAAAAATTAAACAGATGATGAGCGAAGTTGATAAACACATTTCTAAAAAAGAAAGACTGAAAGCAATATCAAAGGTCGAAGATATTAAAGAAGAACTTGATAAAATAACAAAAGAACAGATGACCAAAGCAAAACAGGAGAAAAAGATATGAGTTTAATTCCTATGAATACAGAACAGTTGAGACGACAAGCGATTAAGAACGCTGAAGATAGACGAGAACAAGAACGACAGTATCAGGCGAAAGTAGAACAAATGTCTAAACATAATGTTGGTGGTTTATACGACATAAGAGCGATTAAAAAATCAAATCAGTTTAAAGAACAAAAAGTTTATTTTGATACAAATAAAGTAAACGCTGAATTTGAAGATATGATGACTTACAATAGATTGATAACTAAAAAACAAAACTTTTTAGACCATTTAAAATCATTAGGTCATTCAACAACAGACGCTCATTCATTAAGACTATGGACAAGAATAGTCGATGAAATGCTTGGCGATTTTAAATTAGCATACGATGTTAAAGATTAAGGAGTAGAAATGAGAATAACAAGGTCATTTAGAATAACAGAAACTACAAATAGTTTAGTTAATCAACTAGCGAATGAATACGGTACTTTTAAATCGAATATTGTTGATAGAGCAGTAAAAGATTTTAAAGAAAAATACGATATTAAAATAGAAGAACAAAAAAGTAATCTTTCAAAGATTAGTTCTATGTTTAGATAAATATTAGTATCAAAGTATTTCATATTATGAACTTTCATTTTTAGAGTAGAAAGGGGAAAGATTCCTTTGTCTTTCCCCTTTTTTATTACGACGACTTAAATTAGGCTGTACGAAATCAATACCATTGTTCGCCAACCATTCTTTTCTTTTAGAACTTTTTTAGAGACTATTTTGTAACCAGAAATAGTGGCGTCAGTTAAAGTATTATCAGCGTTCATTTCATAAGATTTAACAACACCTTTGTTGTCATCTTTATGAGTTATTTTTTCAGAACGAATTAACGAGTGTTGAGTAATGTCGGCGATTTTAAGTTTGGCGTCTAATATCGCTTTACTTTCACTAATCGACAAATCTTTACTCCAACCTTGTCCACACATTTTTATTTCTTTATCTGTCGACTTATTTTTTTCACACCAAACATTAGTGAATTTCATTAAATCGTTTGGTGAGTTAATTGTCTTTTTATTATTAACATAAGAGTTAGTACAATTTGTCAAAAGTAAACTAACAATTATTACTGTTATTATTTTCATCTAATTAACCTCCTGTTATTGAGAAAATAAAAATCACGGTGTTCCAAAACAATTCATTACCTTCTTTTGAGTACATTAAGTCGTACCAAAAACCGTTACTCATCTGTACTGTTTCATTACACACTTTGATTTCTTTTGTTGAAACGATTACTCCGTTTTCAGTAATCGTTTCTGTTTTAAAGGAACATTCATCAGCGTTTACTGATTGAATGAATAAAAAAAGAATAATTACAAATCTTTTGACCATAACTTCTCTTTTTTCTTTTGACTTAATTCAAACTGTAATTGATTGAGTATAACTTCCATTAAATTGAAAAAGGCGATATGAACCTCTTTCTCAAAAATAGATTTTTTACATTCATCAGTTTTACAATTGGTTAAGACATTCGTAATGACCATTTGATAATAGTCATTTGATTTACCAAAAGCGTGAGTGGTAAAACTAATCAGAAATAAAAAAATAATTGTCTTAATTAACTTCATTATAATTTACCCCCTTTCGTTACATCTTCCTCAAAGTCTTTAAGGTTAGATTCTTCTTCTTCTTGTTTTTTATATTTGGCGATTGTCTTTGGATAATCGTAGAAACTTAAATCAGAAACACTATCCGCTAATTCTTTGATTATCTTTTTATCCCTAACTTCCTGACATTTAATACAGACAAAATAACCACGACCTCTTGGATATTTTCTTTCTAAAAATATTTCAAAGTTAGTTAGTTCTTCATTACAATCGTTACAAGTTGGTACTGTTTGAACTGTCATTACGCTACTCTCCTTTCATTTAACGACGATGTTGTAGAGGCTTGATTGAAGAATTTTTGATTATGTTCTCTGGTCATAATCTTATGAACTTGTTGGAAGAAAATTTTACGACCATATTTTTTTTTGATTTCGTCGCTAATTTTTCTGTAACCAAGTCCTTGATTACGAAGATTAAACATTGACTGTAAGATGATTTGTTCTTTTTCGTCTGGTATTAACTTACCTTTTTCATCTTTTTTATAACCAAACTCTAAAGCGCCACCTAAAAACTTTCGTTCTTTTTTAGCGAAATGTTTTTGTGCTTTTATTCTTTCAGATATTTGGATTCTTTCAGTTTCAGCGAGACAAGTAAGGACATTAAGAACTATCTGTCCAACGCCACCATTTGTAACACAACCTAAATCAACGATATGAATATCGATACCTTTTTTTCGACAATCATTTACAAATTTAAGAGTGTCTAAAATGTTTCTGGATAATCTATCTAATCTAGCGACAACTAATCTATCGCCACGAGATAATTGAGAAACAACATCACTTAATGTTTTTCTCTTTCTTACTTCGATTCCACCAGAAACAACCTCTGTCCAAATACGATTTATTTTAAAATCGTGTAATGAACTGTAGTTTTCTATTTTCTTTGATTGAGTTTCAAAACTATCGCCATTTAAAGACTCTAAATGTGAAACCCTTACATAACCTAAGTTTTTCATAGTGTTTTTCCTTTCTGTCATACTTTCAAATGAAACTATGACACTTAACGCTAACAGGAATGGATAGGTAATCAAGGTAATACCGCCCAAATGTAACAAAAATCATCAAATTAAATGTTAAAAACTGTTACATAACGACAATGGAGTTGAGGCTTCATCTTTTTTCGTATTTTTTTATGTAACAGTAAATTCATACGAATTTACATCATCGTGTTACCAAACGATTTTCTGATATTCTATGTGTATATGACGATGATTAGTACAGTTAAAAATTTAACAACAAGTCGAAACAGACTTAGCGACGAGTCGTCGTCATATTCAAATAATAACAATGTCAAAAAAAAGGAGGTCTTTATGACTAATGACACAAACAAACCGAAGACAATTGATACAGTTTATGAAGCAACTGTTGATATTGATGTGAATGGTGAATTTTCTTCACCACACGCTGACCAAAACATTGAATGTTTTGACACTTTTGAAAGTACTAAAACTTTCTTAAACAGAAACGAAGCAGACGAATGGATTGACAATATTAAAGAAGATCCAAAAGAAGCGATACCAGATACCGATATTGAGTATCACTTCAAAGACGACTTTTCGTTTTATAGTGGCGATATAGGTTGTACGAATGACCAAGTACAAGAGAAATCTATATTAGACATTCTTAAAGAAAATGGTTCGGGATATTTCACAAGAAATTATCCTGACTACGAATTAGTTGGTGATTTAAAACTTGTTCTTAAAGAAGATAAGAAAGAAGTTTCTGAATCTAATAATTCAATCAATTCAAACCAAACAGTAGCGTAAATGACAAAGACGACGAGTCATCAATTAAACGACGACTCGTCGTCAGCTATTTAAAATAAGGAGATATTAAATGACAGATAAAGTAGAAAAAAAACATTTAAGAAAATTAGAAAAAATTGTAGACGCTTTAGATTTAGAAAGACCAATTAAAGTTTCAGTTAGAAAAAAAGGTAAATTAAGTAATGGTGTTCTTGGTAAGTGTCATAACAATGTTTGTGAAGTAGTTAAACATTTGGGTGGTAAACAAGTCACTGGTTATTATGTCCAAAGATTAGATAAAATTAACTCAACTGTTTTATTACATCATTCAATTTGGTTATCACCAGAGGGTAAATATGTTGATGTAACATTTAGTAAAAACGAATTTGAAGATGAAATATATTTTTATCCTCAAAAAACATTCGACCCATTAACTGAATTTTATCAATCCAGAAATAATTGGTATGTTCCAGACGACATTCATCAAGGTGTTGAAGTCCAAGAAACTTATTCTGGTAATACTCACATTGTTCCACTCAACTTTTTCAAAAAATTAAGTTTAGCAAAAGATAAATTGAAAAAGAAAAATGAACTTGAGGAGTTTTTTAAAAAAAATAATTGGGCGGATAATAAAGTTTCGTTAGCGAGTCACGATTCAATTACTCAAAAGGATTGTTCTAGTCATCAAAAGCATATCGATGAGTTTGGTAATTATTTCAATTTTGAAAATTACAAAAATGAAGAAAGAGAAGTAGTTTAATGAATAAAGCGACATTAAAAGACTTCGATAACATCTGGTCTATTTTTAAGAAATACAAAAATGTATTTCCACACATAAGAACTGATTACCTAAAAAGACAAATAAAAAATCGTAATGTAATTTTTGAAAACAATGTTGTTTTAGTTACATCGAAGTACAAACGAAAAGTCAATTTAGGTAATAGAACATTCGATAAAAATACAATTATCATTCATCAAATTGTAAACGACGATGTAGGTAATGGCTGTTCGAGTGTTCTTATCAAAAAGTTTCTAAACGAAGTAAGAAACAAAATTATTCTTACCGTTAGAAAATCAAACAAAATCGCTAGAAGATTTTATGAAAAAAATAACTTCAAAGAAGTTGGTAAGATTTTCTGGTCTAACAATCAAATAGAAGGAGTAATATATGAGTACAATACAACAATCTGAATCAAATAGAACTATTATTGATTTATCTGGTTTAGAATTCGAAGAAATAACAAATCATTTTCATTATGAACTTGATACCAAGAATAATTATATGGAAAGATTTATTGATACTGAAATTGAAAAATATTTTCAAAGTAACTTAATGAAAAGTTTTGACAAAGAGTGGATTTGGTCATCAATGAATAGACTTTTAATTCCTATTAAAATGTTTGTAAATATTGTTCGAAAACAAAAATTCTTTATAGACGATTCAAATAAACCATTGATAGAGAATGTTAGTGACTTATGTACTAGATTAAATAATTTTGAGAGTTATTGGTTTAGTTGTCGTATAGCAACACACGATGGTTGGAAAGAAGACTCTTCTAAACTTATGGTTCTTGTCCACGAAAGAATGAAGAAAAGTAAATTTTCTAAAAGAGTTAAAGAATGGATAAAAGTAAACCACTAACTAAAAAAGATAGATTAAACCTCTTTAATGACTTTTACTCAAAACTTATTGAGAAAAATCCTGAAAAGAGGTTTGAACTTTTACAAAAGAAAGTTGAAGAAAAAAAGGAGTTAAAGAAAGAGGGAATATTATGAGTAAAGTAGTTTCATATTTAAATCTACAAAGAGGAATCGCCAATGAACCAGATAAACAAAAAAGATTACAGTTTTTATATGGTCAATTAAACCAATTAGAGAGAGAAAAACATAAACTAATTGTTTCTCATTATGATAATCTTAAATTAAAAATTAACACCTACATTTCTATGATTAAGAAGAATAAGAAATTAGACCAAGTCGAAAAATTCCATAAATCGACAAGTGTAGATTTAACATCTTTTTACGACGATTAGATTATGGCTTCATCAAACAAATTGACTAATCGTGGTAATTTAAAAAGTAAATCAGTTACAAATAAAATACTTTTAGAAAAAAGAGTTGATGAAGTTTACAAGTATTGGTCAAAACAACCATTTCCTTATTATAACGACAGTAAACCATATCGTAACGAACAGTTTAGTAAGTTTTTAAAAACAAACGACAAGTCGTCGTTTGACTTTGGTAATAGAATTTTCAAATTTAATAACGCTGGTCTTTCGTTAAGTTGGTCTTACTTCAAACACGCTTTTGAAGTTAGATGTAATGACCTTAATTCGCCTTTAGATGTTTTTAATAATGAGAAGTTATTTAAAAATGGAATTAGAAAAGTTTTATCTGGTGTTTTCTTTAGTAAAAAATCTGTATCTGAATTATGTAATAATTCATCTCAAACTCGACAAGTAATACTATCAATTTTAAGACGAGTAACTGGTACTCAAATGGTTTCAAATTTTAGACCTGTAACAGCGTCTATGATGTATAAAATTTTTTGTGATGAGAATGATACTGTTTGGGATATGTCATCTGGTTGGGGTGGAAGATTATTAGGAAGTATCAAAGCGAAAATAAATTATATCGGTACAGACCCATCATCTAAAACAGTAAAAGGTAATAAACAGTTGTCAGAACAATTTGGTAATAAAAAAAATTCATACATAATTCATCAATGTGGTAGTGAAGAATTTGAACCAGATAGAAATAGTTTAGATTTCGCTTTTACTTCACCACCTTATTTTGACACCGAACAATATTCAAAAGAAGATTCACAATCTTTCATAAAATATAATTCAGTAAATAAATGGAAGAATAAATTTTTAAAACAAACAATTAAAAATGTTTATCGTGGTCTTAAACAAAATAAATTTATGGTGTTGAATGTCGCTGATGTAAAAAACTATCAAACATTTGAAAGAGACACAGTCACAATTTCTGAAGAATTAGGATTTAAATTAGTAGATAGATTTGATTACGCTTTAGGTTCACAACAAGATAATTTTAAAACCGAACCTATGTTTATATTTAAAAAATTATGAAGTACGACATTGATGTAACAGCTATAAAAGTTTTAGAACACATAGTTCATATCGCCGAGAAGACAGCGAAACAAATACAATTTTGTTTTACGAAAGGTAAAAAACAATATTACCTATCGCCAAAACAAAACATATTCGTCACATTTAATTTACATAGTTCGATTGATTTTGATTATCCAATACCAGATTTAAAATCGTTTCTTGCTACAAACAAATTTACAATTGATAGTGAAAAACTAATTACTGATAAAGACAATTTATTCTTACCAACAGATGATGATAAGAAGTTTTTTGAAGGTGGTCATTTATTAGATTTTGTTGATTTTAGTTTTAAAGATATTCAATTACTCAATTCATCTAAAACAAATAAGTACGAGTTTATAAATTTTATTTCCGAAGACAAAACTCTTTATTATAGATTTCAAAATCATATTTGGGATTGGTGGAGAGATGAAGACGACAAACTAATTGTTAAAAAAGATAAAGTTAATAATAAGTTTAGATACATTGTTGAGAGAAAGTTAATCAATAGAATGTTACCAAATGATTATAAATTGTTTTTCAAAAGAAATGTTATTCAGTTTCAATACAAACATTTAAATTATTATTTCAAACCAACGAATGAGTTTCATAGACAAGGAGTTAAAAACTTCTATTCATTACAAGACAAAGTTAAGGACAAACACCTTAACGAAAGATACAGAAAATTAGGATTTATTTAACGACGACTCGTCGTAGGCTATTTGGTGGGGGTGAACGGACTCGAACCGTTACGCCGTGAAGCACTAGATTTTGAGTCTAACTTGTCTACCAGTTCCAACACACCCCCAAAGAAAAAATTATAAATTGATTTTAGTTTTAGAGTTATAATTTTTCAATTTCTTTTTCGACACTTTTGTATCATCTCTTAACTTTTGTCCAGAAAGATATTCATAAGTTTGTTTTAAATAATCTTTCTCAAAATATTTTAAAAAAGAATACTTTTTCGTTAACTTTTTAATGTCGTTTACAAATCTTTTTAAATTCTCATTATCCTTTTTATCAATTTTATTTTCATCAATTAGAATAGATAAGATTTCATTTCTTAAAGGATTAAATCTTCCAACAGGTTTAAAATTTTTTAGTTGAGGTAAAACTTGTAACAATTCATTTTTCTCAACCTTACGATTTATTTTATCTTCAATAAGTTTGTATTGATTGTCAGGTAAACTATCTATCCATTCGGCGAATGTCCAATAAGGTGGTAATCTCATTATGATTTTTGAAATTCGTTTACTACTACTAATTTTCATAAACCTTTGTTGTTGTCTTAAACTTAAAATCTTATCGTTAATAAGTCGTCTTTGTAATTTTTTAAAACCTTGTCTTAATTCTGATTTCGCTTTGTTTAATAATTGTCCACACTTCCAAAAACCTAATCGTTCTTTTAACATCGCCTCAAAAGTAATCTCAGCGTTTTCCCTAATACGAGAATAAAAATCATCGACAGACATATTTTTATCTCTCATAGCGATAGAGAAATTTTTAGTGATTAGTTGTTCTTGTTTAATAATGTCCTTTGTCATAGTTTTAATGTAACGCTAACAACTATGAAAATAAACTTTTTTGTTACATTAAATTCAAAAGTATTTTAAATTGGTTAATAATAATGGCGTATCAAAGAACAAATAAGAGACAAGAATTTAGACGAATAGGTAGAGACCAAACCTATATGTCTACTGATATTCATATTGTTAGGTGGTTTTCAATGTTTCTTAAATTAACAAAGGAATTAGAGGACAAAAAAACTAAATTTGAATTGTATGGTAAAACACATCAAATAAAAATTGATACTTCAAAAAGTTGGTTTAAAAAAATAAAAGTTAACGAGTTACCAAAGTCGTTAAAGTTTTTAAGATTTAAATACGAGAATTATAATAGAGATACAAAGAGGTATTTTGATAATTATTTTTTCACAAAGTATCGACCATTGTTTATTGAACCACAGACAATGTTTGTTAATTCGCCTAGTGAAGTAGATACAAATAAGTACGACCTAGTCGCTATTCCAAAACACCTTAATTTTACTTCAAAAAAGTCTAGTTTTATAAACTTATTAAATTCAGATGAAAAAGTTTTAGTTTCAAAAAAAAGAGGAAGAAAAAAGACAGGTCAAAACGACGGTCAGTTTAAGGCTGATGTAGTTTTATATGGCGCCAAAGATTTAGTCCTTAAAAGATTATTCCATATGTTTAGAATTCACCAATGTATGAGTAATGAAGATTTTACATTTTTTGATGTTTGGAATAATTATGAAAATCAAATTAACAAAAGACCATTAGTCCAAATTAAAATAATAAAAGAAGACAATATAAGTGATGAAAACTTTAAAAGAACAAAAACAAATATTCAGGATTATGAGAGTCAGATAAGAATGACACAAAGAGATGTAAGACAGGCGAAAATTTTGATTTTAAATCTTTGTAAAGGTCAATTTCCAATTACCGATAAACTAATCTAAAAAATCGAGTTTCAAAGTGTCTATGTCATAGTCGACGAAACGACACAACCGTATCAATTTTTGACGAAAATTAAAAACAAGTATCATTCATCATATGACTGTCAAACATCGTTAAAAATCAAAGTATTGACTGTCAAACAATTACAAACATAATAGTAAAATAACAAGAAAGGATAAGGTTAATCGAAAAAGCGTGTACGACTCAAAAACGAACACGAAAAAAGAACAAAAGTAAAATAGTCTTTTATTTGTTTCACTTTTTTAACTATTAGATTTCAAATCAGACTGTCAAACAACTGTCAAACAGAACAGACTGTCAAACAATTCCATTTTAAAACTTAAAATTACCATTTAAATGTGTAACAGTAAATTCATATGAATTTTTGTAATCGTGTTACCAATCAGATTTTTGATAGTATGTAATTATGACGACGATAAGTTTAGTAACTGAAAGTAGCGAGATAGTTTCTAAAGTTAAAAGAACTAATCAACCTTTTAAATATTTAGAAACTGTTAAAGACCTCTTTTCATTCATCTTAAAAACAGCCAACGACGAGTCGTCGTCAGTTAAATTAACTCTAACAAAAAGGATATAATTATGGGTCAAGCAAAACGAAGAGGTACTTTCGAAGAAAGATTAGCGAAAGCACCTAAAATAAAAATGAGTTTAAGAGAAATCTATAACTCAGCACCAAATATGATACACGAAAACAAATATGAAGTTACTGACTGTTATTTGTGTGGCGAAGAAATGTTTTCAATACACGATACTCATAACGCTTTTCCTTTAGCGAAATTACAATCTGCTAAAGAAGCGTTTGAAAGTGGTGAGAACTACAGATGTTGTTCTCAATGTAATGTAAAAGTTTTTGAAGAAAGACTTAACTTACACGGTATGAAAATAGAAGACCTTAAAGTAGTTTCTATGGTTGAACTAATACAACAAAGAAAAACAACAGGTGAAAGTAAGTCAATATTTACAAGTCCTCAATCAACAAAAAGATTTGAAGAACTTGGTCAAAACTTTTACGAAACTGAATTAGGTAAATCTTATTTGAAAGAATTAAACTAATGAAGACGACAAGAAAGAAAAATTACGCTACACCCATTACTGATACAGTCACTTATGTAATGGGTAAGTGTAAGATGTATAAAATACCCGCTTCAGAATTTTGGTATTATGAATTTTGGATTAAAAAATGTTCAACTTACCCAAAAGGTAAAAGAGAACGAAAATCAACTTTTCAAACATCGTTTACTATCGCTAAAGATATAGCGATTGAGAACTATATCGCTTATCAAACAGCGAAAAAAACAAACAATGTAAAAGCGATTGGTAAAATCACAAATAAGAAAGTTGAAAACTCTTTCGAATATGTTGGCGAATTGTTTTTCAGTAATAGAAAAAGAGAATACGACAACGAAGTTGAGGCTGATTGTGTTAAGTCTTTTCAAAAGAATCCAACTTGGACACAAGAACAGAAAGACGATTACAAAATCAAATTAAAAGAAGAAAAAGACAAACAGATTAAAAATCAAAGAATATTGTTTAGTAAAATGTGTTCTATCTTTGGTAAGAAAGATATTAAAGATATTACCAAACAAGATGTTGTTTTCTTTGTCGACAGTTTAAAGAATAACAAGACAGGTTATAAATTGTCAGACTCTACTCAAAACAAGTATAGAACTGTCGCTAAACAAATACTTAAATTCGCTCTCGAAAATAAAGATGATAAAGACCAATTCTTTATAACTTCATTACCAGACATTCCAACAACGAGAAATATTACTCAAAATTATAATCCACCATTCACACAAGACGAAATGGATAGAATTATGGATAATTTCAGAACAAGATTTTATGATGTTTCGGTTGAAGACTTTGAAAAAATTAAAAAGAACAAAACAAAGTACAAAGATTTAAAAGATACATTTTTAGAAAAATTTAAAAACAATCAATTAAAGAACCACCAA
>Ga0208019_1001351_pt1 | contig 13008 bp, 8 predicted proteins | sample CB_VirMetaG_5_FD_184540 | JGI IMG/M metagenome (GOLD analysis project Ga0208019, IMG submission 184540) | Freshwater to marine saline gradient viral communities from Chesapeake Bay - CB_1508_1D Viral MetaG (SPAdes) (version 4) | ecosystem: Environmental > Aquatic > Marine > Coastal | place: USA...
CCAAAGAAGCCCTACTAGAAGGCCTACAAGGTTCTCGCCGCAACACTATGGCAGCGGTACTAGAAAACACCCGTGGTCACCTAGTTGAATCATCAGCTGGTACTACCATGAGTGGTAACGTTGCTACACTTAACCGTGTAATTTTACCAGTAATTCGTCGCGTAATGCCAACCGTTATCGCTAACGAAATCGTTGGTGTTCAGCCAATGACTGGTCCAGTAGGCCAAATCCACACTCTACGTGTTCGTTATGGTACTACAATGACTGACAGCTCAGCAGTTGGTACTTCAACAGCAGCAGGTGAAGAAGCTCTAAGCCCATTCAAGATTGCTACTGCTTACTCTGCTGGTACTGGCGCTAGCCAAGCTAGCTATCAAGGTGCTGCTACATCTGCTCTAGAAGGCGCAGGTGGTCGTAACATCAGCGTTCAAATCCTAAAGCAGGTTGTAGAAGCGAAGACTCGTAAGCTACAAGCTCGTTGGACTTTTGAAGCTGCTCAAGACGCACAAGCTATGCATGGTATTGATGTTGAAGCAGAAATTATGGCTGCTCTAGCACAAGAAATCACTGCTGAAATTGACCAAGAGATCCTATATTCTCTACGTTCATTAGCAAGCACTGAATTCACTTACAACCAAGCTACCGTTTCTGGTACTGCTACATTCGTAGGTGATGAGCACGCTGCACTAGCAGTTCTAATCAACCGTACAGCTAACCTAATCGCACAACGTACACGTCGTGGCGCAGGTAACTGGGCAGTTGTTAGTCCAGCAGCATTAACTGTTCTACAGTCTGCTACAACTTCAGCATTTGCTCGTTCAACCGAAGGCTCTTTCGAAGCTCCAACTAACACTAAGTTCGTTGGTACTTTAAACAGTGCAATGAAGGTTTACGTTGACTCTTACGCTTCTGATACACAAGCTGTATTAGTAGGTTACAAGGGTTCAAGCGAAGCAGACGCAGCAGCGTTCTACTGCCCATATGTTCCATTAATGAGCAGCGGCGTTGTACTAGATCCTAGCACATTTGAACCAGTAGTTAGCTTCATGACCAGATATGGCTACGTAGAGTTGACCAATACTGCGTCATCACTAGGTAACGCTGGCGATTATGTGGGCGAAATCGCGGTAAGTAATTTGAGCTTCTCGTAAGTTTAGAAAACTACCGGATTAGAGTAATCCACTAATAAAAAGCACCCTTCGGGGTGCTTTTTTATGACTAAAATAGTAGAACTTGTTGTTTCAAACTAAATAAAAGTATGGAAGCATACACATATCTTATTAGGCATAAGCCAACAAATAGATTCTACTACGGATTCCGTAGTGCTAATATAGTAGCACCTGAGGATGATCTTTGGAAAAAGTATTTTACAAGTAGTCCTAGAGTTAAAGAATTAATTGACGAAACCGGCGTTGATAGTTTTGATGTAGAAATACGCAGAACATTTGATACTCAAGAACAAGCAGTTGCTTGGGAAACTAAAGTGTTGCGTCGTATGCGGGTATTAGAAAATGATCAATGGATTAATCAGAACATAGCAGGATATGTTATCCCTGATGATATAGCAAGACAGAAGATTAGTGATTTTCACAAAGACCGCCCTAAAACAGAAGAACATAAACAAAAACTTAGAGAATCCCAAAAAGGAAGCAAACGTCCTTGGGCAATACATAACCTACCTGCAGATGTAAGCGGTGAAAACAATGGTATGTATGGCAAACAACATTCTGAAGAAACAAAGCGTAAAATAAGCGAAGCAAACAAAGCTAGTGGACATATGTTAGGAGATAACAATCCTATGCGTAAAGTAGAATGGACAGACGAACGACGTAAATCAATGAGCGAACGGTCTCGCGGCACCAAATGGACTGCTGAAGCAATAGCAAGACGTAGTGAGAAGATTAGAGGTCAAAAACGAGAGAAAAAATATTGCCCACATTGTGATAGAATGATTGCTATAGGTTGGTACAACCGCCACGGTGACAACTGTAAACATAAATAGTATTGTTCATAAGAACTTATGCGGCACCCACCGCGTAGGGCCTAGAACGCCATTTATAAGGAGAAAACAAATGGGACGTCCACTTAAAATTCAAAAATCAGCAACAGTTGACTCAGGTTTTCCTTGGGTTGATACTTATAACATCGGTGTAGTTGGTGGTAACACTAGCTTAACTGGTGCGCAAATCAAGACTCGTGTTAAAATTGGTTCAAACGCAGAAGCAGACGGTTATATTATTCGTCAAAAAGGTTCTCGTAAATTCCTAGTTACTGATGGTACTAACACTGGTGTTTGTACATTAAGCGACTTAGCCGACTCGAGTCTAACAGCAGATACAATGACTGTAACTGTACTAGAAACTGACTCAGGTGAAATTCGTCTAGCACGCATTAGTAATAAATGGGGTATCGGCTTTGATGGTGTACAACGTGCATTATCATTTACTGACTTTGCTGACTCAGCAGTTGGTACACAAGCTGAAACTATTAAGTCTGGTACTAAGGACCTATATGTTGAAATCGTTCAAGTTGATAACGACGAAACTTGGGGCTAATAGTTAATTTAACTTTTAGTTAATATCAACCCTCTTAGCGATACATACGTTAAGAGGGTTTTTTAATGACTGCGTTTGTACTTGGAAATGGAATTAGCCGCAAAGGCATTGATTTATATGCACTAAAAAAGCATGGAAAAATCTATGGCTGCAATGCGTTATATAGAGAGTTTGAACCAGACGTGCTTGTATCCACCGATCCAGGAATTAGTAAAGAAATTCAAGAATCTGGTTGGCCAACAGGACGCAGACATTATACAAGAAAACCATTTTCAAACTCTGCATCTATTAAGTTAGAACCTGCATACAAAGGAATGAGTTCTGGACCAAATGCATTAAACATTGCTTGCAAAGACGAACACACAACTATCTTTTTATTAGGTTTTGATTTAGGTAGTGTTGATCAACGATTTAACAATTTATACGCTGATTCTCCTTTTTATAAAAAGTCAACAGATGGAGCAACATTTGGTGGCAATTGGCTTAATCAAATTATACAAATAATGAATGAAAATCCAACTATACAATTTTATAGAGTTGTAACACGACATAGTCAAGGTTTTGCAGATAAACTTGCAAAAGTAAAAAATCTGCAAGAAATGACAAAAGAGCAGTTTCAGAATACGTATAAATAGTACTAACGAAAGGATTAGAATATGGCAACGCAACCAGTAACCTACAAAAAAGTATTTGGAGATTATGAGATCTCAACTACTGATGTTGATGGCAGCACACAGTCACAGATTGTTTTACGCTCTGAACAAGTTCGAATTTATGGCGACTTAATTGTTACAGGCGATCAGTCTGTAGTCAGCGAAACAAATCTATCGATTAAAGATAGAATTGCTATGCTTAATGAAGGCGAAGGTGGTAACGGAGTCACTGGTATATATTCTGGATTAGAAGTAGATCGCGGGTCTTTGAGTAATGCATTGCTTGTATTTGACGAATCAACTGATACATGGAACATTAGTGTTGATGGCGGTAGCAGTTATGACGAAATTTTAACTACCGGTACAGGATTAAAAAACATTGTTGAAGATCTAACTCCACAACTTGGTGGAAATTTAGATGTTAATAGCAAACAAATTATAAGTGTTAGTGATGGCGACATTGTACTGGCACCTAACGGCACAGGAACTGTTAAGGTCGAAGGTGCTGAATTAGCATTAGACGAATTAGCATCAGACCCAACTGCACAAGCAGGATATAACTTGATTTATCACAAAGCAGAAAGCTCCGGCGGTTCTGGTGTATATTTTAAAACAAGCACAACAAATGACGAATTGATTTCAAAAACGAAAGCAATCGTATATAGTATTATTTTTTAAGGAATAAAAGATGGCAATAGCAACAGACATAGTCGAAGGCACAACATCGGGCGATGTTGCTCCGGTATATTCTAGTACTAACAGTACTGCTATTACATGGGCAACATTTACAAATTATGGCGCCGGTGCTGTAGCGTTAACACTGCATTTAGTACCAAACGGCGGTAGTCCAACTAACGAAAACATGATTCTAGACGCAGAATCAGTTGTAGCCGGTGATACATTTACGTTGTATACTGCCGGTGAAAAATTACTGTTAGAAAACGGCGATACTATTCAGGCTTGGGCCGATACTGCATCGTCAATAAACGCAGTTTTTAGTTACGCGAGTATCTAGTAAAGTGCCAATTGGTCAGTTTATTAAGAATAGGAGAACTGGCAATTCTAGACAAGTAGTAATACCGTCTGGACCCGCTTCTGACAGACCCGAAATTGGCGTTCCGATATTTGGTAGTTTTAGATTTAACACTACCGCTGGCAGTCTGGAAGTTTTTAACGGTTCTGAATGGAAATATCTAGCACTTGCTGGATTAGTTGATGTAGCAGTTGATTCATTTATTGGTGATTATTCAACAACGGTATTTGGATCAATGACTAATCAAGTTAATAATTCCACTGACATTTTAGTGTTTGTTGGCGGTGTATATCAAATCCCAGAAACGAATTATACTGTTGATGGAAGTTATGACATTACATTTGTTACGGCGCCTCCTAATAATGTTCCAATTAACATTATTCATAATTTAAATTCTACGGTAATTTAAAATGGCTATTAATAGAATTACCGCAGCGATGCTAGGAACAACAAACGAAGAACAAAACAAATACGTTCTTGCAACGGATGGTGGTGGTAATTTATACTGGACAGCAGTACAAACCAATGGTGCTGATATTCCATTAAACTGGCCAGATGATAGTACCTTATGGCCAACTGGTGCAATTCGAGACTGGTCAGAATTTACCACAGTTACTACCGCTATTGATGATTTAAACGAATTAGCGGCAAATATTATTAACAATACCGCAGTTACTAATGTCGAATTCACTGCAAACCCAACAGCAGGTGGCGCAGGAACAGCAGTAACTTTAACTATTACTGCTGATGGAAATCCAGACAGATATACAATTAACTGGGGCGACGGAAATACAACTACTGGAACAGCAGATAGTACCCCAACACACACTTATTCGTCAAATTCTGGTAGTCCTTATACTGTAAATGTAATTGCTTACAACAGCAGTGGCGATGGCAAAGGAAGTAGTAACAGCAAACAGCGCGACGATTATATTATTATCTATACAGCAGATCCTGTTGTAACTTACAGTTTCTATAGAGATCCGTCTTCCGGCACCGCATTGTCAGGAAATAATTTGTATGTTATTGAAGGCGAAAGTCTTTATATGGATAATAATACAACTAATATTGGTAGTGCAACTGTTGATTATATAATGACCTGGGGCGATGGTAGCACAGACACAAATATTTTAAATGACACTGATGCTGGAGGTACACAAGGTTCTAGATTACAACATACCTGGGCAGAAGGCACAGCAACTGGAACTGGTTTTGACACTACAATATTAACTCTAAACTCTCATAGTACCGCGGATCCAGCAGTAATACCAGTTACCGGAACAACATTAATAAAAGTTTATGATAGTTCTCCAACTGCACCAGCTGGGTTGAGCTCTAAAACTAATATCGAGTACAATGGTTCTGTAGGTATTAATCCAAGACTCGCGGTTGGTTTTACAGATAATACAACTGGTGCAGTTTACGAAGCAGGCGACGATATTAATAGAACAACTACAGCATTCTCTGGTGATGTTGAAACGGTAGTAATGCCTTCGTATGCTTATAATAGCAATTCAGGAACGTTACGAGCCTTAGTCAACGGATCAGCAGATGGTACTGTTGTGTTATCAAACAGCAGCAATATTGGAACAAATAATAGTCTTGTAATTACATCCGAAAGCGATTATAACTTATTAGATTCAAATGGTAATGTAATTTCATTTGCTAACAGCATTTATTATCCATCAGCATTTACAGGTTTTAAAGCAAAAGTATCAAAAGCAACTAGTGGATTGAATGTTGGAGTAAACAGCTTTCAGTTGTCGCATAGCGAAACAGGTGATACAAATGTTGTAGAATTCGTCAAAGATGATTTAACTGCAACTCCTACTATAGATATTAGTGGTGCTACATTAACTGAAAATGTTAGCGGAACATATCGATACATTTCGGGCATTCCTTATTATAATAGCGGAAGTCCTAGTTTAACTTTATCTGGCGTGACTATTAGTAATTTAGTAGGGCAAGCATACACCGGTCAAGCAAGTATTGTTGAAGTTAACGATGGAACTAATCAAGAAGGTACATCAGCAAATGCTGTTGTTGAGTCTTTTTATAGCTACTCTGATATCGATGGCGCAACAACCATGTTATCAGGAGGGGTTCCTAAGGTTAATATTGGAACATCAGCTCCATATGCAATCGGAGATTTAACTATACCAATCACTTCAGGCTCTGTTAGAACAATTAGCCGTGTTAAAATATTAGCAAAAAATGTTAATGGGACTAGCGATTATACAGATGATTTAGAAACAATTGTGCAAGTACATAAAACAGCGCAAACCGGAGTTAACGAAATTTCCATTCCTGTGTCGGTTGATTTAGGCAATGGAGTATATGCAGATAACGGTGTCCGTATATTTGACTTCAATGCTGCTAGCACAGATACCCCGGCGTTTAGTAATGCTACAAATTATTATACAAATAATGTATATACTGAACTAAGTGATCCGGGTGTTTCTGGAACTAAAGAAGCAACTGTTAGACTTGGAGTACTAAAGCACGACACTACAGACTATAGCACAAATTATTTACCAGCAGGTCCAGATAGAAGTGCAGATACAGGAACACAATATTTTACATTCGCTTTCCGCAGACAAGCAGTAGCAAACTTCTCAGTAAGAATTGTGTCAGCTACTGGTATTTCTGGATGCTGGATTGCTGCACCTAATACTGCAATTGATAATACGTCAACGCTAAACGGATGGTTAGACTGTAGTACACAATATGCTGGTTCAGGCATTCCTGGTGCTGACACAAATAGTGGCGGCAATGGCAGCAATGGCTGTGCCTTAACTGGAGCAGATAGAATTGTTGCTGGTAGTAGTTTGAATACCTACTACACAATGACATTAGGAACAGAAAACATGAGCAACTCTACAGGTAACGTAGTTCTTGTTCGTATTGCGTTAAGTAGCGGAGAAAGCATTACCGCTTTAGAAGTAGCAGAGGGTAACAATTAATGGCAATTTCAGACAACCAAAAAGTTGACTATTTGTGGAAAAAGTTAGGATACTCTGCTACAAAAACAGACACTAATGCTAACAAACTTGGTCCAAATGAAGCTATACCGTCACCGTTGTTACTGCGTGGTGACAATGTATGGGCAAATTCTGCTGACATTCCAACAGTTATGCCAGCGAATTCAGCAGGTGTTGTTACGGTATATCCAACAAGTGCGCCACAAGAATGCACAATGGACAATACAGCAACAACAAATAGAACATGGAAAACCGGTTTAACAGATTGGATTCCGCCAGAGTTCGGATCTACATACCAAGTAAAAGTTTATATTCACACTAGCAGCGATGCAGCAAACGCAGTCGCTAGTGGTACACAAGTGTTTGCAACAGGTTCAGGAAATAATGACGAGTGGTTCTTTGACTATCAGTCGGGTGTTTTACATTTTATTGGCAGTAGCCTTCCTAACGGCGTTAGTTTTACAGGCAAGTCAGTATACGTGTCAGGATCTCGTTACACTGGCGACAAAGGTGTAAGTTTAACTGGTGATTTTGTTTTTACAAATAATGAAATATCATTAGACCCTGATGATATTATTGTATTAGACACAACAACCGGGTTAGTTATACCTACCGGTACTCCAGCTGAACGTCCGGCAAATCCCCCAGTAGGTACAATTAGATTTAATACTAATAACGGTAGTCACGAATATTGGACAGGCACAGATTGGGATACTTTTAGCGCACTTGCTGGTTTCGCAGTACAAGAAATCATTGGCGACGGAACTACAATTGATTTCCTACTAGATCAAGAAGTTATTAATGCATCAACTGTTGTAATAACAATTGGCGGTGTTGTACAAACACCAGGAACAGCATACACATTAGTTGGAACAGATACTGTTAGATTTGCTGAAGCACCATTGGATACAGACGAAGTTTCTATACGATTTTTTGGTAGTACTAGAAATGTTTATATATCTTCCTTGTCGAGCCCAAGTTTTACGTCTGAAGTTACATTAACCGACGATAACTTTATTGTTAATATTGATAGCAATTCTATTTTAACCGTAACTGGATCACAAATAACAGTTGCAAGCGATTTACTTCCGACAATTACAGAAACATACGATCTAGGTAGTAGTACGTATAAGTGGAAAGATTTACACCTATCGGGAAATTCAATCTATTTAGGTGACTTGATATTAAAAGATAATGGCAACGGAACATTTGGAATTTATAACAACAGCGATGGTTCTGAAGCGTCAATTACTATTACATCTGAAGATGCAGAACGATGGACTACTGCTAGAACTATTACAGTCGATGGCGATGTAACTGGTAGCGTTGCACTTGATGGTAGCAGCAACGTCACGTTAACAACAACATTAAATTTAACAGGAGCACCTACTGCTCCAACCGCAACCGCAGGAACAAACACAACACAAATTGCTACTACAGCTTTTGTCACTACAGCAGTTGATAATGCTGTTAACAATTTATTAGATGATGCACCAGGTATTTTAGATACACTAAATGAACTGGCAGCAGCAATTGGTGACGATGCTAACTTTATAGGAACAATCAATGATAGTATTGATTCTAAATTAAGTTTATCAGGCGGAACAATGACCGGGTCTGTGGATATGGGCTCGCATAGTTTAACTGGATTACCAGCACCATTGTCGTCAACAGATGCTGCAACTAAATCATATGTGGATGCTGCATTATCTAGCACATTATCAAGTGGTGAAATTGTTCTAGGTACAAATACTACTGGTAACTTCGTTTCAGTTATTACAGCCGGCGAAGGCATCGACGTTAGCGGAACATCGGGCGTATCAGCAGAAGTTGTTATTTCTGCTGAAGATGCAACAGCAACAAACAAAGGTATTGCAAGTTTTAATGTAAGCGATTTTACTGTTACTGACGGTAATGTAACTCTAGTTGAAGATAGATTATATGACTTAGTCGGAGAAGTATTCACCGGAAACTCAGTTGAAGGCATTATTACTACATTCAATGATGCAACTGAAAAAGTTGACATATCGGTAACTGACTTTGATATTACACTAACAGGCGATATAACTGGTTCCGCTTCTGTAACAAACTTTGGTTCAAACATTGTAATTAATACAACATCAAATGCAATTGTTGGTATTACAGTACAAGATGATTATGTTGATTTAGGTGATTCTGGAACAGTTGATACGCTAAGTTTCAACGGCGACAACATTACACTTGTTCGTTCAGGTAATACTGTTACTGTTGAAGTAGATGTTGGATTAACGGAATCAGACGTTCGAGACACAATTGGTAATACTGTTAAAGGAACTATTCGAGATCCTGACACTGAAGTTGAAACAGAATCTGGTATTACTGTAAATTATGATTACGAAAACAATACTGTTGAATTAGGTGTTAGAGAATTTGACATTACGCTAGTTGGTGATATCACAGGTTCAGGTACTGTATCGAGACTGCAAGACGTAACAATTACTACGGTTGCTGACTTTATTGCTGGTATTACGGTACAAGATGATAACGTTGATCTTGGGTCTGCTGGAACTGTTAATACTTTAAGTTTTGACGGTAGTAATATTGTTGCTACACGCAATGGCGACAAAGTTAATATTAGTATTCCAACTGGGTTAACTGAAGATGACGTTCGCGACACAATCGGTGCAACTGTTAAAGGAACAGTTAGAGACCCAGAAACAGCACTTGAAACTGAAACTGGTATTACTGTAAACTATGACTCGGAAAATAATACAGTTGAATTAGGCGTTAGAGAATTTGATATTAATTTATCAGGAGCGGTTACCGGTAGTGCAACAGTATCAAGATTACAAGACGTAACTATTATTACAGATACTGATGCAATCGAAGGCTTAACTGTTACTAAGAATAATACAGCAGTTGGATCAATAGAGCAAATTAAATCTCTAAATTTCGTTGGTGCTAATTTAGAAGTAGGAGTTAGCAATACAGACTCATCTGTACTTGACATTGCGGTTACTGGTATTGTCGACGAAAACTCAATTGTAGATATCATTAGACCTAAACTTGCTGGTGACCACGACGGTGTAACTGTAACATACGATAATTATAACCGCGTTTTTGATATTGCAGTCGATCCAATTACTGTAACACTTGCCGGTGCAGTTACTGGATCTGGTACAATTACTTTTGATGGTTCGGGAACAGACAGTACACTAAACATTAATACAGCACTTGGCGGCGGAACTGCTGAAATTAGCGTTTCCGACGAATACGAAACACAAGGTACTGTATCGTCGATTAACTTTGTAGGTGGCGGAATTACTACAGCCGTAAGTTTAGATGGAACAACAGCAACAGTTTACGTTCCTAATTCACCTGCTAATGAACCATTCCTAACAGTTGAAGCAGGAAGCGAAAATGTTCCCAATGCAAGACGATTAGTAGCAGGTACCGGTATTAGCATTACAGATGGCGGCGCAGGGAGAACATTAACAATCAGTGCTGCAAGCGACGCAATTTTAGCAAGAAGCCAAATAGCACAAGATGATGTACTAGTTGGGCAACAAGTTGAATTAAATTTTAAAGGTAGTCGTTTTGTACAACCGGTTATCGAAGATGATGGTGACAATGATAGAATAAATATAACTATCTACGATATTAAGGAATATTGGTTTAGATCTGATTTTGATTGTGGTTATCTAACTGATGACGAAGGCGCTATATTAAATATGGGCAATGATCTAAAGAAAGGTATTTTTGAAACTAAACCAGATCTGGGTTCGATAGCATAACAGGATTAACATGGCAAGTCAATTACAATTTAGAAGAGGCACAGATTTAGAGCACGATGCGTTTACTGGTGCGGAAGCTGAAATTACAGTAAACACAACTAATAAAAGTGCTCACGTACACGATGGCGTAACAGCCGGAGGTATTGAGCTAGCTCGTGCTGATTTAAATAATGTTGATGATGCTACTTTCTTGGCAAAAGCAGTAGCAGCAGGTGTTGAAGCGAGTGGCGGAAGCGGTTCTGCTACAGCAACAGTTACTAATATTACAAATGCTAACCCTGCTGTTGTAACTACTTCTGCTGACCATAACTTTGCAGAAAATGCACAAGTAACATTTGTAGATGTTACTGGCATGACTGAAGTTAATGGTGTTGCATTTTTCATTGATGTTTTAACTGCAACTACATTTGCGTTATATACAGATGTAACCCTATCGACAACATATAATGCAATTGCAAATAATTCGTACTCTAGTGGCGGTACAGCTACCGCTAGTGCACCAATCGGTGCTCCGTCGACAGCAGCATATGTTACAGTAGGTAATAATGCTACATTGCCAAATGAACGTTCGTTAAATGCCGGTAACGGTATTACTATCACTGACGGCGGTGCCGGAGGCGGTATAAGCGTTGCTGCTAAACTTTCTGCAACTGTTCCAAGTAACCTAGGTTCAGCAGCAGCAGGTGTTTCTACTAACATTGCTCGTGCCGACCACGTACATGCTATGCCAACTGCTGGAGATGTAGGTGCTATTCCTACCACAAGAACTGTAACAGCAGGAACAGGACTAAGTGGCGGTGGCGAGTTAAGTTCGGATATTACACTAGCGTTAGACGCAGATATTAGTGACCTAGGTAATGTTACTATAACTTCAGCAGCTAACGGCGACATTTTAATTTATAATTCGGCTACATCTGCTTGGGAAAATAGTACAGCACTTGCTCGTTTAACAGTTGAAAATGCTGGTTCTGTAGTAGGTACAGAATTAGCAATCACAAAATTAAATTTTACAGGTACTGCAATTTCAGACGGTTCTGTTGTAGTATCGGCTGAAGCAGGCAATAACTCTCAAGTAAACGTTAGCATTCCTCGCATTTATACAGAAGAACAAATTCAAGATATTGTTGGTGCAATGGTATCGGGTAATACCGAAAGCGGCGTTACTGTAACATATGATGATGCAAATGGCAAACTAAATTTTGGAAACGACTCGTTTGATTTATCTTTAACAGGCGATGTTCAAGGTACCGCATCAATTGACCATACTGGTAATGTGTCAATGACTACAACCATTTCTGCAAATTCAGTTGCACTTGGAACAGACACAACAGGTGATTATGTATCAACACTAGCAGCAGGAACTGGGCTAACTCTAACAAATTCCGCAGCAGGAAGCGAAGGAGCACAGTATACTCTTTCATTAAATTTAGACGGTAATACCAGCTTATCAGAATTTGTTGCTGATACTGTTGGTGGTATGGTTACATCTAATACTGAATCAGGCATTACTGTAACATATCAAGATACTGATAATACATTAGATTTTGACGTTGCTGATTTTACTATTACACTAACCGGCGATGTTACTGGTACTGGAACGGTTACTAATTTAGGAAACGTATCGTTTGCAACACAAGTAGCTAACGATTCAATTGCATTAGGTACAAAAACTACTGGTAATTATGTAGCTACACTAACCGCCGGTTCTGGAATTGCTGTAACAAACGGCGCTGCCGGACTTGAAGGTTCTGCATATACAATTGCGCTTGATTTAGGTGGTGCTAGTGGTCTTGATGAATATATTTCTGATACTATTGGTACAATGGTTACATCTAACACTGAATCAGGAATTAGTGTAACTTACCAAGACGCCGATAATACATTAGATTTTGATGTTGCTGACTTTACTATTACCTTAGGTGGTGACTTATCGGGCAATGTTACTATTACTAATTTAGCTAGTGCTACGCTTACTGCTCAAATTGCGGCTGATGCAGTAGAACTAGGTACTAA